>JAAIGF010365862.1_pt1 | contig 22860 bp, 17 predicted proteins | sample 6487441 | NCBI WGS metagenome assembly JAAIGF01 (sample SAMN13974129, study PRJNA590717) | phyllosphere metagenome | biome: pepper field; feature: multiple bacterial spot infested pepper fields; material: pepper leaves; isolation source: leaves from pepper fields | host: Capsicum annuum ... | reverse complement strand
GCACCTTCGCCATCCGTTGTTCGGCGAACTGTTCCGGTATTCGGGCGACTTCAGCATCGACCCGCCCGGGGCCGATCAGTCCTGATGCGGCGGCGCGGCTTCGATGAAGCGCGCGCGTTGTGCGGAGGTCGGCATCATGCAGGTATCGCGTTGGCCGGCGATGCGATAACGATTGCGCGCCACCACCCGATAGACCGCATTGCGCAGACTGCGCGGCAACCACACCAGCCATTGCAAGGCCCGCCAGGGCCACGGCAGCCTGCGTGCGATGGCGATCATCGCGTCGCTTTGCGACAGCGGCCTGCCGTGCTCGAAGAACAGGAAGGTGGAAGGATCGTCGGGGTCCAGCCCGTGACGGCCGGCCAGCCAGCGGCCGTAAGGCGACTGGATGGCGGTAAAGCAGATCGCGCCCGCCGGGTCGATGCGCAGCAGCCATTGCACCTGTGCCGAGCAAAAGTTGCACATGCCGTCGAAGACCATGAGGCCGTCTGGTGAGGCAGGGTCTGATGGTGGTTTAGTCTCGGGCGCGGTATGCAGCGTCACGTCGTGATTCCCTCGGATGGACCCGTCGCGGCGAGCTGCCACGGATGCCTCATTCTGGCACGCCGTGCAAACACTCTCTCACCGTTTCGTCGGCCAGATGCCGTGAACATGCAGGCATCGGTCGGCATAATTGGCCGCCATCGTGCGCGAATCGGGCTGCTGCGTCACCTGCCCGTCCGGGTTCGCCGCTGTCCACCTCATGCCCGCCCTGCCCTGTTCGCCAGGCAGCGCGGCGACCGGAGAGACCATGCCCGATCCTCGCCTGTCCGCGCTGATCACATTGCTGGATCGGTTCGCCCGCACGCATTGGAACGACGAGTTCCGTCCTGACCGCGCAGCATTGACCATCGACGGCAGCACGCTTCGCTGCACCGTGGGCGACGAGTCGATCGAAGGCGACGCCCGCGCCCCACTGCGCTTCGTCACCGGTGCCTGGGCGCTGATCTACGCGCACGAATGCGCAGGGCGCTACGGTCATCGCATCGACGGCAAGGTGAACCGGGTGTGGCCGAACGGCGCTGGGGCCTCCCCCGTCGATCATCGTCTCGACGACACCGTGCAGGCCTTCGCCAAACTCTGGCCAGGATTGCTGTTCAGCAGCAGCCTGTACCGGGACGTCGGTACGCCGGGCCACCCGGGCCGCCCCCGCTGCATGGACGACGCGCCGAGCAACACCACGCTCACCGGCATCCTCAAACGGGTGGTCGCATCAGCCAGCGACCCGGACCCGCTGGAACGCCTGAAGGTCGCCGAGTTCGTCGAGAACCAGCTACGCCGCGAGTGGAGCGCCACCGCCGAAGACGCGATGATGAAAGTGGTCGGCAAGCCCTTGCTGGAGCTGGCCAGGGACGACGAGCCCGCCGTGCGCGAACTGGCCCTGCTGGCGCTGGACAAATGCGCCGAGCGTTGCTGGGCCTACCGTGCCTACGGCCTGTACGAGAACATCTGCCGTCTGCTCATCGACGCTGGCGTCAACACCCATCTTCAATACGCCCGCCTGGCGGAAAGCGCCTACGCCAGCGGCGACATCGCGCAAGGCGACCGGCTGTGGGGCATCGCCTCCGCAGGCATGGACCCGCTGCGCAGCGTGAAGATGAGCAGCGCCTACGATCACATCGGCGACTGGTCGGACTTGCACACGCGAATCCTGCGGCAGGCAGGCGGTGCCCAATACGCCTACGCCAACGGCTTCGACCCGAACGAAGCGCGCCAGGCCAAATTGGCGAAGAAAGGCATCGTCGCCCCCGATCCGCAGAGGGCAGCACGGCACCGGGAATTGGCCGCCACCTTGCTGGCGCGCGCAGCCACGCAGGCAGATGCCCGGCTTGCCATCGACCTGCCCGCCATCCGCGAGGGCCGCAAGGTGCCCATCGGCGGTGGCGAGATCGACCCGGCAGGACGCCGCCTGTTTCTTGCCGAGATCTTCATGCTGCAGGCCGCACTGGCCCACGCCGCTGGTGACGCCGACGAGCGCCTGCGACTGCTGTTCAAGACGCTGGACGTGGAATGGCAGTTGCACGGTGGCGACCTGGCATGGCGTGGCAACGATGCCGACGTGGTGGCATTGGCCGCCTCACGCGACGACGCCACCCTGGCGCGCCTGGGCATGCCTGCCTACCTGAGCCCGCTCGTGGCCGAGGCCCGCGCTGCCACCAAGCTGGCAGGCAGCGATGAAGGCCGCGAACAACTGTTCTGGCACGGCATCCTGCGGACGGTGCGCGAGCAGATGATGCAAGACAGCGACTTCGACTACAACCCGATCCCGGGCGACGAGCTGGTGGCCGATTTCGTCATCACGCGCGATGGCGGACAGATGACGTTCACGCATCCCGTGCTGGCCGAGCCCGTCAGCGGACCACTGTCCACCCCCGTGCTCAACGCCCTGCGCGCCTGGCACGCCGCCTGGCTGGCTGCCCATGGCGAAGGCACCTGGTACAACAGCGCCGACTACAAGATCATCACCTTCGATGCCGAGGGCGTGGCCATGCTCGCCCGCATCGCGGCCGAAACACTGGATGCAGGCGCCCGTGACGAAGCCATCGCGCTATATCGCTTCGCCCACGGCACCGACCCGCTGATGCAGCCCTGGCCCTACCGCGACCCGGTGCAGCCGCTCGCCATCGAGGAAGTGCCCGCCGACCTGCGCGAGGCCGTCGCACGCCGTAGCCCGCTGGCGGAGCACGACGGCCATGCCGCCGTGAAGCCGCGCGGCCGGCGTGCGGAACTGCTTGCCGCCGACTTCATTTCGGCCGATCCGGTGACTGCCCGCTATATCGCCCAGTGCATGCGCAGCGTCTGCTACGCCCTGCGCGAAAGCGAGATCGACCGGTTCATCAAGTCAGGCCCGCCATTGCTGTTGGCGCTGTGGCAACACGAGGACGCCCAGGTCAGGGAGGCCGCGATCATCGCCATCATGCAAGGGCTGCATGCGTTCTACATGCATGCGCCGCGCGAGGATGTATCGGCGTTGCTCACCGCTGCCAATGAAGCAGGGATCGCGGATCTCAAGCACGTCATCCGCGAGCCGGAGGAACATTGGGATACCGGCGACGCATGAAGGCAACACGATGATTTCCATCCGCCTGAGCATCGCGAAACACACCACCGTAAAGCGACGCGTTACGCGATACAATCGATCATGATTATCGGATTCCGCCATAAAGGGCTTGAAGCCTTTTATCTAAAAGGGTCCAAGCGTGGTATTCAGGCCGCCCATGCACCCAAGATCGCTCAGATCCTTGCACTGCTCGACGTTGCTGCGGTGCCGGAAGATATGCGGCTGCCTGGGTTGAAGCTTCACGCGCTACACGGCACCCTCGCCGGACATTGGTCAGTATGGGTAAACGGCAACTGGCGGATCACATTCCGCTTTGTTCCTGCGGGCGTGGAGCTTGTCGATTACCAGGACTATCACTAGGAGACCACCATGATGCATAACCCACCTCATCCCGGCGAAATTCTCCGGGATCAAGTGATCCAGCCCCAGGGATTGAGTGTTACCGAAGCAGCCGCGCGGCTTTCCATGTCTCGCGTAGCGTTCTCTCGTGTCCTCAACGGCAAGGCTGCCATCAGTCCGGACCTGGCCGTGCGCCTCGAGTTGGCGGGAGTCAGTACTGCCCGTGCCTGGATTGCCATGCAAGGCGCATACGACTTGTGGCAGGCACAGCAGCACGAGCAACCACCGATTCGCCGTTTGGCCGAAGAGGCAACTGCGACCTGAGCATCTTGGGAATGTTCGGTACTACCTGGAGAACCTGGCAGTGCGCAGGAGCACTATGGCCCGCCGAGTGCTAAATACCTGACTTCACTGGCGGAGGCGGTGAGATTCGAACTCACGAACGGTTTCCCGTTGCCGGTTTTCAAGACCGGTGCAATCGACCACTCTGCCACACCTCCGATGCGCCCGGTCGAACGACCGAGCGGCGGGAAGCGCGCATTCTATCAAGCTCTGGGCCTTCGTGCCCGTTAGAGCGTGCGCGCCCGGGTTTCGCGGATCAGGTCGCTGGCCCGCTCGGCGATCATGATGGTCGGCGAGTTGGTGTTGCCCGAGGTGATGGTGGGCATGATCGATGCATCGACCACCCGCAACCCGGCGATGCCGTGAACCCGCAGGTGCGAGTCGACGACGGCGGTCGGATCTTCCGCGCGCCCCATCTTGCAGGTGCCTACCGGGTGGAAGATCGTGGTGCCGATGCGGCCGGCGGCTTCCTGCAGTTGCTCGTCGGTCTCGAAGGCCGCGCCGGGAAGATGCTCTTCGGGTTTGTAGGCCGCCATGGCTGGTGCCTTCAGGATGTTGCGCGTCAGGCGGATCGATTCGGCAGCCACCTGGCGGTCGGCGTCGGTCGACAGGTAGTTGGCCCGGATGTGCGGGGCAGCCTTGGGGTCGGCGCTGGCTGCATGGATGCTGCCGCGTGACGTGGGTTGCAGGTCGCACACCGAGGCGGTGAAGGCGTTGAAGTCGTGCAGCGGATCGCCGAACTTTTCCAGCGACAGCGGCTGTACGTGGTATTCCAGGTTGGCGCGCTCGCGCTGGGGGTTGCTCTTGGCGAAAGCACCCAGCTGCGACGGCGCCATGCTCATGGGCCCGCTGCGATTCAAGGCGTAGCGCAGGCCGATCATCGCCCGCCCCAGCAGGTTGCCGACCATGAGGTTCAGCGTTTTCACGCCATGGACCTTGAACACCATGCGCAACTGCAGGTGGTCCTGCAGGTTCTCGCCCACGCCGATGAGTTCATGCGTGACGGGAATGCCCAGCGACTGCAGGCGCCGGCCCTGGCCAATGCCCGACAGTTCCAGCAGCTTGGGCGTGTTGACCGCGCCAGCGGACACGATGACCTCGCCACCATTGCGTACGCGCAGATGATGCGTTTCGCCGTCCAGACGAACGACCACGCCCGCACACCGCTTGCCGGTGAACCCCAGGCGCTCGACTTCCACGCCGTGCATGATCTTCAGGTTCTGCCGCTTGCTGATCGGTCGCAGGAATGCCTTGGACGTGTTCCAGCGCCAGCCCCGCTTCTGGTTGACCTCGAAGTAGGACACGCCGTGGTTGTCGCCACGGTTGAAGTCGTCGACCTGGGGGATGCCGGTCTGCGCGGCGGCCTGCGCGAACGAATCCAGGATGGGCCACGACAGGCGTTGCTTCTCGACCCGCCATTCGCCGCCCTTGCCGTGGAACTCGCTGTTGCCGCGGAAGTGGTCTTCACTGCGGCGGAACAGGGGCAGCACGTTGTCCCAGGACCAGGAAGCGTCATCGGTCTGGCGCGCCCAGCCGTCGTAGTCCTCGCGCTGGCCACGGATGTAGAGCATGCCGTTGATGGACGAGGAGCCACCCAGCACACGGCCACGCGGGTAGATCAGCGCGCGGCCGTTGAGCCCCTTTTCTTCCTGCGTGCGATACATCCAGTCGGTGCGCGGGTTGCCGATGCAGTACAGGTAGCCCACCGGAATGTGGATCCAGTGGTAGTTGTCGAGGCCGCCTGCTTCGAGCAGCAACACGCGCACGTTCGGATCGGCGGACAGGCGATTGGCCAGCACGCAACCGGCGGAGCCGGCGCCGACGATGATGTAGTCGAACGCGAGATCGAGTTCAGACATGGAACCTCGTGGAATCTTGAACTGGAGCGTGGGGACAGGCAGTCTAGCGCGTCGCCGACGCCTTGGTGGCAGGCTGGCGCCAAGCCGGCCTAGGTGTCATCCCTTAATCCGCCAACGCGCGAACAAACGCATGGTCGCGCCCGGCCCCACCCACCACTTGCGGGCGACGGCATCCCACTGCGCACCCAGCGCCTTGGCTTCGTCCTTGTCGGCGTAGGGCACGTTCAGATAGACGCGCAGTGGCGGTGCCGCCGCCTGTTCGCGGTTGTCCTGCAGGCGGGCGGCGCTGGCGGCCTGCGCCGCCGGCAGGCGCATGGCCTCGACCAGGCGGCTGCGTCCGGCCTGTGGAACGAACAGATGCACGCCGTCGATGGCGCGCGTGATGGCCACGTAGAACAGACGGCGCTCTTCGCGCTGATCGGCCATGACGTCCGGAAACTCGCCGTCCACCATGTTCGGCAGGAAGACGCGGCGCCACTCCTTGCCCTTGGCATCGCGGGCGGTGGCCAGGGTCAGGTGCTGTCCCTTGCGGCGATGCAGGGCGGCGGCACGTTGCTGGCCCTGGGCCAGATGCAGCAGGAAGTCCCCTGCCCCCAGCCCGGTCTGCTCGGCATAGGCGATGAAGCTGTCGATGGAACGGGCAATCGCGCGCGCGTCCTCGGCGCGCACGACCCAGCCCTTGATGCGATCGGCCAGGCGCAAGGCCGTCGCCGCATGGGTCAGCAATTGCGCGGCGGTCCAGTTGCCGCGCTCGGCCAGCAAGGTGTCGCAGACCTGGGCGACCTGGGCGCGCCAGCGCATGTCCGCCTGATCGTCGAGTTCGTGCTGCCGCACCCGGCGCATCTGCTGCAGGAACCCGTTCCAGGTCGAGATCGGGTCTTCGGCCATGGCGCGCTCGACCAGCTTCCAGTCCGCTTCGTCATAGTCCAGCAGTGCGAGCTGGCCCAGCGCGCGCAGGATGGCACGTATTTCGGTCTGCGGGCCGGCCGCCACGATGCTGCCTTCTGCCACATGCAGCAGCCCGCGCATCATGCGGATCTCGACCCGGTCGAAGTAGCTTTCGAAGCCGTCGACGCGGTAGGCGATGCCCCGTTCGATCAGCAGGTTCTCGATGGCGATGCCCTGGTACGGCGCGCGCAGCAGCACGGCCATGTCCGACAGGGGCACGTCGTGGCCGGGGCCGCTGAGGATGTCTACGGCGTCCAGCACCTGCCGGGCACACCCGGCCGCGTCGCTGCCGTCGTACGGGTGCGTGGTGACCACGGTGTCGTGCAGGCGTGCCGAACCGAAGGTCTGGCCGGACACGGCCTGCGCGCAGGCGGCCAGCGTCGGGCCGCAGCGAAACGACAGCGTCAGCGGCAGGCGCTTGCTGCCGGGAAACGCCTGCAGGTAGGTATCGCCCATGAACTGCGGGTCGGCGCCGTTCCAGCTGTGCACGACCTGCTCGCGGTCACCTGCTGCGACGACGCGTGCATCGTCACCTGCGAGTCGCGTCAGCAAGGCCATGTGACCCGCGTTGGCGTCGTGCCATTCATCGGCCACGATCAATGCATAGCCAGGCAACGGCAATTGCCCGGGCATGGCATCGAGCAGGCCCAGCACGTCGTAGACCAGATCGGCTTCGTTCTGCCAGGCCCATGCTCCCAGGTCGAGCTGGCGGCGCTGTTCGAATACGCGGCAGATGGCGATCAGTCCGCGCGGCAGATCGAGTTCGTCCGCGAGTTCGGCATTGCTGGCCTCGTCGAGCTGGCGCAGCGTCAGCATGCCCTTGAGCCGCGACAACTGGTTGAGCAGGATCTCGGCATGCAGGGCCGTCAGGCTGAACTCGTAGTCGGGGTCCGCCTGCGATTCGGCCGCCGCTTCGATGGCGTCGAACACCACGTCCCGGGCCGAGGCCGCATCGGGCAGCCAGGCTTGCGCGCCATCGATATGGCTGGACTCGCGCCAGCCATCCAGCAGGGCTTGCGCAAACTCTCCGTAGGTGGCGACACGTACGCCCGCCCCCGCACCGGCCTGGGCCAGGCGCTGGCGGAACACGTCCTGTGCAGCGGGCGTGAACACCAGCACCAACACGTCGCGCGGGGCCAGCCCGGCGCGCAGGTTGTGGGCCACGCAATGCGCAAGCGTCGTGGTCTTGCCCGATCCGGCCACCGCCCCGATCAGCACCGAGCGAGCGCGCTGCGAAATGATGGCCCGTTGCTCGGACGTCAGGTGCGCGGTGTTGTTGGCAGCATCACTCATGGCGCGTGGACCCCTTGCCTGCGCTCAAAACGGGGCCACCCGGGGAACCGCTGCCAGCAGGCGCTGGGTATAGGCTTCACGGGGGGCATTCAACACGGTTTCGGCCGGTCCGGCTTCGATGATGCGTCCTTCATGCATGACGGCGACATCATGCGCCAGGTATTCGACCACGCCGAAGTTGTGGGTGATGAACAGGTAGGCGATGCCCAGATCGGCCTGCAAGTCGTTGAGCAGATTCAGGATCTGCGCCTGCACCGATACGTCCAGCGCCGAGGTGGGCTCGTCGCACACCAGCACCTTGGGTTCGACCGCCAGTGCCCGCGCGATGGCGATGCGCTGCCGTTGACCGCCCGAGAACTCGTGTGGATACCGTGCACTGGCCGTGGCCGGCAGGCTGACCTGATCGAGCAGCCGCGCAATGCGCGCGCCCCGCGTGGCATCGTCCAGTTCAGGATGCAGGGACGCGATGCCTTCGTCCAGGATCTCACCCACCCGCATGCGCGGATTGAGCGAGGCGTACGGGTCCTGGAACACGATCTGAATGTCGCGCCGCATCCTGGCCAGCCTGCCACCATTGGCCGCCAGCAGGTCTTCGTCGCCCAGCCGCGCCGTGCCTTGCAGGCGCGCCGCGCCATCCATCAGGCGCAGCAGGGTCTTGCCGGTCGTGGTCTTGCCGCAACCGGATTCGCCCACCAGCGCCAGTGTGCGGCCGGCCGCCAGATCGAAACTCACGCCGTCGACCGCCTTGACCCAGCCGACCGTACGACGCAGCAGCCCTTTGCGGATGGGGAAATGCACGCGCAGGTCGCGTACGGACAACAGCGGCGAGCCTTGGGGAGACGGCGTGATCGGCTGCGCAGGCGAAGGCGCGGCGTCGGTCTGCACGACCGGTTCGGGCGAGGCGGGCGCAAGGTCCGTCGCCGTGACATCCACGACGGCAAGCGCAGGCGGGGCGATCGAGGCACTCGCGACAATGGGAGCGACCGAAGCAGGCACACCCGCTGCCGTGTCGACAGCCCTGCCCGCCTCGGGATGCCACCCGCCCGATCCCAATCTTTGCCCACGCTTCGACGCATCCGGCATCACGGCGAATAGATGCTTGGCGTACGGATGGTCGGGCTGGGCGAAGAACGTACTGGCCGGGGCCGACGACACGATTTCGCCGCCATACATCAGCGCCACGTGGTGCGCCATGCGCGCGACCACGCCCAGGTCGTGCGAGATCAGCAGGATCGCCATGCCCAACTGCTGCTGAAGGTCGACCAGCAGGTCCAGCACCTGCGCCTGGATGGTGACGTCGAGCGCGGTGGTCGGTTCGTCTGCGATCAGCAAGGCGGGCTCGGCAGCCAGGGCGATGGCGATCATCACGCGCTGCTTCTGCCCGCCCGACAACTGGAATGGATAGTCGTCGATCCGGCGTTCCGGCTCCGGGATGCCCACCCGCGACAGCCACTCGATGGCCTTGGCGCGAGCTGCCTTCCCCCGCAACGCGGTGTGCGTGACGATGGTCTCTACGATCTGGTCACCGACCCGCATCACCGGATTCAGGCTGGTCGCAGGCTCCTGGAAGATGATGCCGATGCGCCCGCCGCGCACCTGCCGCATGTCCCGTTCGGACAGTTGGTTAAGGTCGGTGCCAGCCAGCACCAATTGGCCTGCGGTGATGCGTCCGGCATCGGGCAGCAGGCGCAGCAGCGACAGGGCCGTCATCGTCTTGCCGCAACCGGATTCCCCCACCAGGGCGAAGGTCTGGCCGCGTTCGATGGTGATCGACAGGTCGCGCACCGCACGCACCAGTCCCTGGTCGCCATCGAGCGCCACATGCAGGTCCCGCACGTCGAGCAAGGCGGTCTGGGGGTTCGAAGCGTTCATGCTGCGCTCCCTGCATCAGGACGTGCTGCGGCCTGGCGGCGCGTCAGCCACGCCGGACGGAACCGGCGCGCACGCGGGTCGAAGGCTTCGCGCACGGCGTCGGCAAACAGGTTGGCCGACAGTACCAGCGTCAGCATGAAGACGAATGCAGTCAGGATGTTCCACCAGATCATGGGGTCGCGCGACATTTCCAGCCGCGCGGAATTGATCATCGACCCGAAGGAGTTCATGGTCGGGTCCACGCCGACGCCCAGGTAGGACAGCACGGCTTCGTACAGCACCAGCGACGAGAACTCCAGCACCACGGTGATGAGAACGATGTGCATGACGTTGGGCAGCAGGTGCCGCGTCATGATGCGCACGTGCGACACGCCGAAGGCACGCGCCGCCTGCACGTACTCCAGCTCGCGCAGCTTCAGCGTCTCGGCCCGCAGCAGGCGACACAGCCCCGCCCAGCCCGTCACGCCCAGGATCACGCACAACAGGAACAGGCGCAGGTCTGCACGTTCGGCCCCGGTGGCGAACATGTCGGGGTGGGTATCGATGAAGACCTGCACCATCAGCACGCAGGCTGCGATCAGCAGCACGCTGGGGATGGACGTCAGGGTGGTGTAGATGTACTGGATCACATCGTCGACCCAGCCCTTGAAGTAACCGGCCATCAAACCCAGCGACAAGGCCAGCGGCAAGGTCGCCAGGGTCGTCAGGCTGCCGATGACCACGGCCGTGCGCACACTCTTGATCGCCTGCAGCAGCACGTCGTTGCCGGCACGATCAGTGCCCATGACGTGATAACCGGTAGACAGGGCCACCGCCACGCCCCCGGCCACGCTGACCAAACCGAAGGTGATGAGCATGGCGCGCCACGGGATGGCCGTGCGGGCGGCGGCGATATCCCGCCAGGCCTGCGTGAAACCGCCTGCGCGGCGGCCGACCAAGGCAGCCACGACCACGCCTGCCAGCAACGCAGCCAGGCCACCGCCGACCACACCCGCCAGCACCCGCTTCCACACATCGGCCGTGTATTCGGTGGCCGGGTCTTTCAGGTGCGCACCGCCATGCCGCAGACGCGGGAAGTCGCGCACGGGCTTGCCGTCGATCAGCTCGGTTTCCTTGGTGAACAGGCGTACGGCCAATGGTGCCGAGTATGACTTCTCGACGACACGCGCGCTGCTGGTCAGCACCACGTCGAGCACCGATTGCGTGAACGGCGTGTACGCCACCGCGGCGTCAGGTGCGGCACCAGGCACTGGCGGCAGGCGCGGACGGAAGTGGATGGAATCGAGCACGGCCACCAGCAGGAACAGCACCAGCAGCACCGCCGAGCACATGGCGGGCGTATCCCGCGTGACCTTGCTCCAGGTGGCGCGCAGCGCGGGCGAACGCGAGGCATGCCAGACGTACACGGCGGCAGCCAGCAGCACGACCATGAAGGCGATGTCGGTCCACAGGGCGACGAACTTCGGCATTCGGCGCTCCTTACTGGAAACGCACGCGGGGGTCCGCGAGCGTGTAGGAAATATCGGCACACAGCAGGCCGATGATGTAGAGCAGCGAACCGATGAAGGTCATCGCCCGCACCACCGAGAAGTCCTGCGCATTGATGGCGTCCATGGTGTAGCTGCCCAGGCCCGGGATGCCGAAGAACGATTCGGTGATCAGGCTGCCCAGGAACAGCAGCGGGATCGACGCGATCGTGCTGGTGAGAATGGGCAGCGAGGCGTTGCGCAGCACGTGGCGCAGCAGCACCACGCGTTCCGACAGCCCCTTGGCGCGCGCCGTGCGCACGTAATCCTTGCCGACTTCCTCAAGGAAAAGCGTTCGATAGAACCGCGCGTTGGGTCCCAGCGACGAGATCACGCCTATCAACACCGGCAGGATCAGGAACTTGACCATGGAGGCCCCCTCCACGTAGCCCGACAGGGGCACCAGCCGCAACACCTTCGAGAACAGGAACTGTCCGGCGATGATGTAGAACAGTCCCGATATGGACAGCAGCGCCACGCACAACACCACTCCCCAGAAGTCCAGGTAGGTGCCTCGGAAGAACACCAGCAGCAACGAAAAGGCCACGCTCACCAATACGGACAGCACGAAGGTCGGCAAGGCCAGTGCCAGGCTCGGCCCCACCCGCTGCGACACCTCGCGGGTGATGTCGCGTCCGGAATCGGACTGCCCGAAGTCCAGCGCGAACAAGGGCACCGAGCGCTCGAAGAACACCGTGTCGGTGAACTTGGCCGTGCCCGCCGCCTGCTGATTGATCAGCAGCGGTTTGTCGTAGCCACGCTCGGCCTTCCATTTCTCGATGGCCTCGGTGGTGACACGCCGCCCGCCGATGGCCAGGCGCGCCATGTCGTCGGGCGTGTTGACCGCGAAGAACAACAGGAAGGTGAACAGGTTGACGCCCACCAGCACGAGCATGCCGTAGACGATGCGGCGAATGATGTAGGTGCTCATGGGGTCTCCGCATGTTGCAGCGCGGTCGCGCGTTCACGTCGTCGAATCATTGCCACCGCCGGCACCACGGCCAGCAGCAGGATGGCGACCAGCAGGATCACCGGCCACCAGACCGGCCGGTTCCATTCGGCGATCTTTTCCGCACGCAAGGCGGTATCCAGACGCAGGTACTGAAGATTGTTGCGGATCATCTGGGTCGGCTTGCCGTTGTGCACCCACTGGTGATACGCCCCGCCCGACTTGGGGAAGTAGCCGAACATCCAGGCGGCATCGCGCTGCACGATGGCCTGCATTTTGGCGATCACCTCGGCTTTCTCGGGGCCGTCGTCCAGGAACCGCATCTGCTCGAACAGGCGGTCGAATTCGGGGTTGGCGTAGTTCGACGCGTTCTCCCCACCGTGCGTGGCCTTGGCGTTCGGGCCGTACAGCAGGAACAGGAAGTTCTCGGCGTCGGGATAGTCGGCGTTCCAGCCCCACAGGAAAATCTGTGCGACCCCGCGCCGCATCTTGTCCTGGAAGCGGTTGTAGTCGGTGGACCGGACTTCGAACTGCACGCCCAGCTCGGCGAAGCGCCGCGCCATCCAGTCGTACTGCGGACGCGCACCGGCCGACGTGCCGGTCATGGCGTCGTAGTTGATGACCAGCGGCTGGCCGGTCTTGGCATTGCGCCCGCCCGGGTAGCCCGCCTCGGCCAGCAGACGGCGCGCTTGCTCGATGGATTTGCGCTGCGGCCCTTGCGGGGTCATGTCGTAGAGCTGCGGATTGACGCCTTCGGGCGGCGGCACATAACCCAGCAAGCCCGGCGGCAGCGGACCGTGGGCGACCTCGGCCTGGCTGTTCTCGAAGATCGATATGTACTCTTCCCAATCGAAGGCAATGCTCAGCGCCTGGCGCAGCTTGCGGTTGCGCTCGCTCTGTTCGGGCGTGTCGCCCTTGCCGACCACCGGGTCCAGCCAGTTGAAGCCGATGTACCAGTTCTGGGTCTCGACGGTGGTGGGCAATTGCAGGCCGCGTTCGGCATACAGGCGTGCCTTGTCTTCGGAGTCGCCCGCGGCCACGACGTAGGCCACGCCGTACTCGCCGCGCTGGGCTTCGGGCAGGTCGTAGTAGCCCTGCAGGAACTTGCCCTGCAGCGGCACGCCTTCCTTTTCGATGTGGAATTCGATGCGGTCGATGAAGGGCGTGGGCTTGCCACAGTCTTCCAGCAAACCTGCCGCCTTGTCGGCAGGCTCGCCTTCGCACGGGTAAGGCTCGCCCCGGAAGTTCGGGTTGCGCACGAGCACGTGGCGCCGGTTGATTTCGTACTCGGCCATCATGTACGGGCCGGTACCCACGGGCCAGTAGTTCAATGACAGATTGCGTTCGGCCATGCCGGGCTGGCTGTAGAAGTAATCCGCTTCCCAGGGCACGGGCGCGAAGAAGGTCATGGCCAGCCAGTACTTGAACTGCGGGTACTTGCCTTTGACGCGAATGCGCAGCGTGTGCGGGTCGATGGCCTGCACGCCGTCGAAGCCGGTCTGGCGCAAGTCCATCCATGGCAAGGGCTTGCCGGCAGCCTCGGCGCGCTGCGTGCGATCTTGCTCGCGCAACTGGTCGCCGTATTCCTTCAGGCCGACGATGTGTTCGGACATATGGGCGAACAAGGGCGCCACCACGCGGGGCGAGGCCAGCCGGCGAATGCCGTAGACGTAATCTTCGGCCGTCAGCTCGCGCGTACCGGTGTGCTCGAAGTCGGGGATGGCGTACTTGCCTTCCAGGTCGGCGGCGGTCAGGGCGTGATACCGGAATCCGTTGCCGTCACGCGCGAAGGCGGGATGCGGCTGGAACTGGATGCCGGGACGGATGCGGATGTCGTAGACGCTTTCGGCCACCTGCTCGCCCGGTACGTCCTCGGGCAAGTCGCGTCCCTGCGCGTCCAGATAGCGTGGCGGCGCGACGTCGGCCGCCGCACGCGGCACCAGCTCGTAGGGGCGTTTCAGGTAGTGATAGGCGTATGGGGGCTCGTAGATCTGGTAGGTGTACGGCGTCTCGTCGGACGAATACGAACTGGCCGGGTCCAGATACTTGGGCGAGCGGCTGCTGAAGGCGGTGAACAGCGTGTTGCTGCGCGGATCACCCGCGTGAGGGGTGTTCGGCGGGGCGTCGCCCATGCCGCAACCGGCGATCAACGCCAGTCCGCCCCACGCCAGGGCGGCGACCACGCCACGCATGCTTGCAAAACGCGCCAGGCGCATCGGCCTCCTCCATCACACATCGATTTCCTGACGCAGAATAGCAAAGCCCCGTGCCGTATCCACCACAAGCCGTGTTGCTGAAGACTTCAAGCAGGCACGGTGCCGCAATCGCCGGGCTATGATCCTTGCGCCGTCCCTGCCGACGGCTGGTTTCACGGAATTCCCCCATGCTGCACACCGTCCGCACTCAGGCCATCGGCATCGCGTTGGGGCTGCTCGCCTCGATGCCGGCCCACGCCCAGGCCCTGGATCACCAGGCCATCGTCGACACCTTGATCGCCAGCGAAGGCTTCAAGCGTGCCGCCTCCAGCTTCGAACGCGATTACGCGCGCATCGTCGAAGACTGCGTGGCCCTGGCCGAAATCCCGGCCCCCACATTCAGCGAAACCGAACGTGCGCAGGCATTTGCCCGTCTGCTACGCGAGGCCGGACTGACCGATGTGCAGACCGACACCGCAGGCAACGTCTACGTCTTGCGGCCCGGTGATGGCAAGAACCGTCGCATCCTGGCGGTGTCGGCGCATTTGGACACCAGCTTCGCGGCCGACACCCCCCTGACCGTCAAACGCGACGGCACGCGGCTGTACGGCCCGGGCGTGGGTGAGGACGCCATGGGCCTGGCGACCCTGGTCGCATTTGCCCGCGCGCTGGAAAGCGGCAACATCCGCACCCGCGACGACATCCTCATCGTCGCCACGGTGGGCAAGGAAGGCCCGGGGGACCTGGCCGGGGCGCGCTATCTGTTCGACAAGAGCCCGTTCAAAAGCCGCATCAACCAGTTCATCGCCCTGCAGAGCGGCGACATCAGCGCCATCACCCACGCGGGACTGGGCGCCAAGCGCTACCGGGTCACCTTCCGAGGACCGGGCGGATCGGGGTTCGGGGGCTTCGGGCAGGTCAACCCGCTGTTCGCGCTGGCCGAGGCGGCCAACCAGCTTTCCAAGGTCGAAGTCCCCTCGACGCCGCGCACCACCTACAACATCGGCATGATGGGCGGCGGCACGTCCATCGGGACGCTACCGCAATCGGGCTGGATGGACGTGGACATGCGGTCGGAGTCGATCGCCCGGCTGCGTCGCGTGGAAGAACGACTGCTGACGGTGGCGCAACAGGCGGCAGACACCGAAAACGGCCTGCGCTCGACGCGCGACGGCAAGATCACGGTGGAAACGAAACTGTTGGGGGATCGCCCTGCCGGGCAGACCGACATCGACACCGATCTGGTGCAGTACGCGGATGCAGCGCTGACGGCTGGCCGCCACAAGACCACCTATCGCTGGGGAACGACCGACGCCAACATCCCCATGAGCCTGGGCGTGCCGGCGATTGCATTGGGCGTGCTCGGACCGGGCAAGAGCGGTCGGGCGCACAACCTGGACGAGTGGATCGATGTGGAACGCAAGGCGCTGGTCAACGCCTTGACGACGAACTTCAGCGTGGTGCTGAGCGCGGCCGGCGCGCACTGACACGCCGGCCGCGACGGCATCACTCGGCTTCGAGCTTGTCGATGTAGCTGTGCGCCATCCTTTCGGCGTGGCGGTGCGCTTCGAACTCGGTGGGAAATGCCTGGTCGCCCTGGACCTGCAGATCCGGCTCGGCTTCGTCGGCAAACGAATCCTGGTCCAGCCAGATCCGGGCGACGGCTCCATACAGGCCCGGACGCGACGCATCGCCGTTCAGGCGATGGGTTTCGGTCCGGATGAAGTAGCCTTTGTAGTCCTCTCCTGCACCGCGTGACATGGCGGTCTCCTTTCTCTTAAGGGCTCCGGGATGCGAGCCCACGGGCGGAGATATAGCATGCAACTGGACCGTTGTTCTCGATGTACGTGCGCCGACAACCCTGGGTTGCATGGGATACGACACGATTACATCTGATGCGCGGGGTGGCTCCTATACTTTTTGGACGCTCCCCCACCCCCGCTCACAGGACCTTTCCAGCCATGTCGTCGCCCCCGATGGAGCTGCCTCCTCCCACCCCGCAGCCGGGTAGCGACACCACCGCCGTCCGCGCGGGCGTCGCCATCGCCGCCGTGCGCGAGGCCATCCCCAGAATGAACGCACGCAGCGCCGCCCTGGTGCTGCTCGCCGTGCTGGCGTCGCTGTTCGCGCTGCGCTCGGCGCGCGATTTCATCGTGCCGCTGGTGATCGCCATCATCATCGCCTACGCCCTGGACCCACTGGTCACCGCCATGGCCAGGCGCCGCATTCATCGCGCGGTGGGGGCCACGCTGGTACTCGTCACCCTGCTGGCGGGCATTGCCGCGGGCTCGTACGCCATTCGCGGGCAGGTCGAGTCCATCGTCGACGGGCTGCCGGAAGTGGCCACCAAGCTGAGCCGGTCGGTCAATACCTTCACGGGAAGCGACGGGTCGGTGATGGACAAGTTGCGGCGCACGGCCGCTGCACTCGAAGCCGCCGCCCCGGGCGACCCGCCGCCGCGTCACGCAGTGGTGGTCGAGCGGCCGGCGAACCGGCTGGGCGACATGATCGTCGCCGGCTCCATGAGCATCCTGGCCTTCCTGGGCCAGGCGACGATGGTGATCTTCCTGGTCTTCTTCCTGCTGCTGTCGGGCAACACCTTCAAACGCAAATTCATCAAGGTGGCGGGCAATACGCTGTCGCAAAAGAAGATCAGCGTGCACATGCTCGACGAGATCAACCGGTCCATCCAGCGCTACATGGGCATGCTGGTGGTCACCAATGTCGCCCTGGCGTTGGCGACCTGGCTGGCGTTCAAGTGGATCGGGCTGGACAACGCCGGAACCTGGGCAGTCGCCGCTGGCGCATTGCACCTGATCCCCTACTTCGGCCCGCTCATCATCGCGGTCTGTACCGGTGGCGCCGCCTTCCTGCAGTTCAATGCCGTGGTGCCCACCCTGGTCACCGTCGGGGCGTCGGTGGCCATTGCCACGATCATCGGCTCGGTGGTCACCACCTGGATGACGGGCCGTATCGCCAAAATGAACGCGGTGGCCGTGTTCGTGATGCTGCTGCTGTTCACCTGGGTGTGGGGCGTGTGGGGCATGCTGCTGGCGATTCCGATCGCCCTGATCGTCAAGGCGGTGGCCGACCACGTGGAAGGTCTGGAGACGGTGGCCGAGTTCCTGGGGGAATGAGCTCATGCGGGCCGCCCGACCACGTCCCTCGCGGTCGGTTCATATGCAGCGGCGCAAAAGAGCTTTGCAGATCCTCCCGCCTTCAGGCACATGTTCGCTGCACTCGACCTTGCTAGACTCGCGGCCTGACACGATCCTGAAAGAGGCCACCGGATGGCAATCAGTGCCTGGCGAGACGACGCGCATCGATATGGTTTGATCACCCGCGCCCTGCACTGGGCGATGGCGGCGGTGTTTGCCTGGCAGTTCGCCGGCATGATCGCGAAGGTGACCGTAGGCCGTACCCCGGCGACGGCCTTGCTGGTCGGCAGCCACGCGGGCGTCGGGACGATCCTGATGGTGTTGATCGTCTTGCGCCTGGCCTGGGCCTGGTACGGACGACGTCACCGCCCGCCGCATTCCCGCGACCTGATCGGTCGGGCTGCCGTGGCCGGGCATGTGGCGTTGTATGTGCTGATGTTCGCCGTGCCGCTGCTGGCGTTGCTGCGTACCTACGGGTCAGGCCGTGCGTTCGCCCCCTTCGGCATTCCCTTGATGGATGCCTCGGAACGCATCGAGTGGATGATGGCGCCTGCCAACGCCGTGCACGGCATCCTGGGCTGGGCGATGCTGGCCCTGATCGTCGGCCACATCGGAATGGTCATCGTCCATCGCGCGGTGTGGCGCGACGGTGTGCTGGAAAGAATGGCGGGACGGCTGCGCCCGTCTGCGGGTACGACATCGACGCGCAACGCCTGACGATCGGGGGAACGCCATCTTGGCGGCACTCCCCCTTCCCCCGCTGACATCAGTCAGGCTCAGCCCTCGCGGCCCAGGATATCGAGGCTGCGTTGCACCGCGCGCGTCATGCGCTGGACGGCATCGTCCGGCGTCAGGTTCACCGGGTTCTTGCCCGACGGCACCGCGAACACGCTCACATTGACCTCGTCGGATCCCTGGAAAGCTGCGGGCGGCAAGCCGTGGCTCTGCAGGATGATGTCGGCCACCAGGCGGCAGGTGCGCCCGTTCGCGTCCGAGAACGGATGGATACTGACGAGCTTCTGGTAGGCCAACCCGGCCAGTTCGATCGGGTCGAGCTTGTCCTGATTGGTGGCGAGCCAGTCCATGAATTCGTTCATGAAGGGCTCGATGCGCTCCGGCGTCAGGTACGACGGCCCGCCCCCGGCAGTTTCCGTGCGTGTGCGGAATTCGCCTGCGACACCATCGTTGGCCGGCATGCCGACGTTCAGCAGCCGGTTCAACTCACGGATGTTCTCGAGTGTCAGCGGCTGGCCTGAACGGGCGATCTCGCCCGCGCGCGCGTTGGCATTCTTCCAGTTCTGCGTCGCCCGGCTCGCGCCGCCCTCGACTTCGCCGCCGCCGCTCTTGCCGGCAATGGTGTCCGAACTGCCCATGCGGATGCGGTCGACGGCCTCCATGTTGGCGTCGAATCCACCGCCGGTACGGACTTCGTTCATCCGCACCTGCATTTGCTCGCTCTGCGTCTTAGACTCGACGCGGGTCGCAGCCTGAATCGGTCGATCGAGGGCGATCTTCAGGTCTTCGCCGATGATGCGGCCGAACTGCTGCCGATTGGTAACCGCCCGTTCCTGGTCTTCGGCGTCCTGCAGCAGGAACTCGGGTTCGCGTCGGATCCCCGCTTCCGAACGCAGGTCCAGCACAAGATCCTGGAACTTGGCTGCATTGGCCGGAGGCGCGTTGGCGCTGGCCCCCGCCAGGCCTGTGGCCCAGTCATCCAGCCGTTGCGCCAACTGGTGCTGGTAGGCGCTGCTCTGCAAGGTGTTCAGGTCGGGTTTGCCGGCATTCGCCTGCCGGACGATCCGGTCGCCTGCGCTCAGGATGGCGTCCTGCACACGCTCCAGGCCAGCGCGCAACGTGGCAGCCACACCCACGGCGTCCGGCGGTGCCACCACGCCGGCCAGCTTGCCAAGCCGATCGTTGATGACTTCGAGCTGTGCGGTCATCTGTGAGAGGTCACCGCTTTTGCGTACATCCCCCGATACCGACAAATTCATCAAAGCATCAGTCAATAAACTGGTCACCGGGCTGTCCGGCATTTCGTCGATCAGCTTTTCCGCCGTGTAGTTGACGTCACCCATGCCACGCGAACGCAGCGCATCGATGACGGGCTGAGGGACGTCATTGATGTGATCTATGCTGTGCTGCAGAGCGTTGGCGTCAGCGATCTCGTCCTTCGTTCTGTCCAGCGCCATGCCAACTTGAAGAATGGCGCCACCCAGGGTGTTGTTGAGGACGCGCAAGGTGCCCAGCGATGCCTTGCCGACGTTCGCTTCCACCCCGTTGTCGCAAAGGTGGGTCAGCGCATCGCGCAATGCGCCTGTTTCGGGTCGGGTCAACTGCGTCCACAGGCCTTCGAGGCGTCCGCGATCCTCTGCGCTGCCGGACGGATTGCCTGCGGCCAGATTGATACCCAGCTCCAGCAGGTTGCTGTTGAAAGCGACCAGTTCATCGGCCCCAAGTTCGGGGTTGTCACGCCCCAGCGGGCCCGCGGCGGCGTCATATTGCAGAAAGTACCCGTGCAGGGCGCCAATCGTTGCATCGGTGCCCAGGTCGGGCGTACCCAGCGTGGCAAGCAGGTCGACGGCGGCTTGGCGCGTGTTCCACAAGGCTTCCATGATCTGGGGCTTGGCGATGTCGTGACTCAGCACGAAGCTGCACAGCATGGCCCGTTCGCCCGGATCGGTGGTCAGGCGTTCGCAGGTCTCCAGCAATGCGGCCTTGTTGTCGAGCAGGCGGCCGACATGCTTTTCGGCAATGCCACGAGCCTGCTCCAGCGACACCACGCGATTGCCCGTGCCCGCGTTGCCGATCTCGCGGCTGATGGCGCGCTGCATGCTGTCCAGGTTCAGGTCCGGGTCATCGACCTGCAAAGACATGTTCCTGGCTGCCGCCAGATCGGCGAACACCTTGCCCATGCTGTGCTGGCTGTGCGGCGCGGTGTCCTCGCTGAAGTGCATCGCCGTGCTGACATTCAGGCCGATGACCTGACGCGCATGTGCTTCGCCCTGACGGATGAAGTCGGACACCACGCGCGCACTCAGCGGCTTGCCGGAATCGGCACTCATCTGCTGGCTGGCGCGCGTGGCGAAGTCGGTACCGAAGCGCTGTTCCAGCGACGCGACGAAGGACTGCGTGGTCTGGCGGTTGGCTTCCTTGGTGCCCTCGCTGGGAAACCATTGGGCCACGCGCCCGCCGAAGCTCATCTTGCCGACCTGAGGCGCGGTATCGGCGCCACCTTGGTCGACATTGAGCAGGCCACCAGCCGCGGCGGCGCGGCCAAAACTCTCGAGCGAAATGGTCATCGCCAGACTCCTCAGACACGCATGCCGTCGAAGATCGGTGAAAAGCCTCCGCCGAACCCGGCCGACTGCGTGCCCGACAGGTCAGGTACGCCCGGCTGGGCCAGCTTTCGGGTCCAGCGTTCGGCGATGTCGACGAAGCCCTGCAGTTCGGCTTCGAACTGCGTCAGCGACAGGCCTTCCAGCGACAGGGCATAGACCAGGGCCACGCTGCGGGAGTCCGGGTCCATGCCCAGCGTGGTGCCGCCGGTGCCGCGGAAGAAATGGTTGGCGGCCAGCAAGGCCTCGCACCATTCGACCGTGGCCGGACGCGGCGCAAAGCCGATCTGCGTATAGAACATCAGTTGGCCGGCCTTGGGGACCAGTTCGAGGTTCACCACGATCTCGTCGAAACCCAGGCAGCAGTAGCCGTTAGTATCGAACGCCAGCCGGTCGATACCCAGGCTGCGCCCGAAATCCGACAAGATCTGCTGCATCTGTTCCGCCATCGCCGTTCTTCCCATGTATTGATGCCGCCCGATTGGCGGCTGATGCGAGGTGAGTGACGGATGACAGGAAGAAGTTCCAACGCACGGTCTGCACGCGCAACCGTCGGCGGCGGGAATCAGGACCGCCGCAGGATGCGACCGCCGAACTGATTGATCAGCAGGCCAGCGAGCACCAGCGCAGCGCCTGCCCACTGCGTCGCCGACATGCGCTCGTCATAGATCAGCGACGCTGCATACAGGCCCACCAGCGGCACGATCAGCGAGTAAGGGGCGACCCGTCCCGCAGCATGGCGCGTGAGCAACCGCGTCCACAGCGTGTAGGCGACGACCGTGGCAAAAACGCCCAGGTAGGCACAGCCGAGTGCCGCTTCCCAACTGATGTCGGCGAGCATCCTGCCGACACCGTCCACGCCATCGGCGGCCACGGCCAGACCGAAGAACGGCAGGATGGGCATGAGACTGCTGTAGATGATGAAACCCAGCGGGTCGTATCCGGGGCTGGCACGCATCGCGAACCGAGCCACCAGGTTTGCGCCGGCCCACATCAATGCAGCCCCCAGGGTCAGCAGCAACCCGGCGATCGTCACGCCGTCCACGCCGGCTTCCTGCACCAGTGCAAACACCGCCAGGCCCGCGGCGCTGACCCCGATGCCGACCCATTGATAACCGCGTGCGTGTTCGCCCAGCATCAGCGCGGCCAGCACGATGGTGAACATGGCCTGTGTCTGGATCAGCAAGGACGCCATGCCTGCGGTCATGCCCACCTGCAGGCCGATGAACAGCAGCGCGAACTGGCCGAACGCCAGCAGCCCTGATGCAGCCATGTACTTCAGCGGCATCGCGGGCATCCGCACGAAGGGAAGAAACAACAGCGTCGCGAACAGGTAGCGCAAGGCGCCGAGCAGCATGGGCGACAGGGTCTGCAACCCCATCTTCATGACGACGAAATTCGTGCCCCAGATGAAGACTGCCGCCAGCGCACAGGCGTAGTCCTTGCCGGTAAAGGGGGATGCAGCAGTCACGAGGTAGCGTCCTGGGGCAACGGCGAGAGGGGCTGGCACATGCCGACGAGCGAGGGCGATTCACCATCGCCTGTCCGCAGCATGGTCTTAGACGGCAGATTGCACAAGCCAATTGCCATGATGCAGCATGGCACGCGTCATGGCCCACGATGGGCGAAAACGGACACTTATCGTCGCGTACTCGTAGGCAAGACGTACCCATGGGAGTTGTTTACGCTGTTTGCCCAATGACCTTGCCACGACCGTCTTTCTGCGGAACAAATGCAAAAAAGCCGATGACGATGTCATCGGCTTTTTTGTTTGAATCGGGTGGCGCGCCCGGCAGGATTCGAACCCACGACCCCTTGGTTCGTAGCCAAGTACTCTATCCAACTGAGCTACGGGCGCGCTGAAGAGGCGAATTTATAACACACTTTTTAAGTCATGCTCCAGTAAAACTTATAGAGCATCATCAAAAAGCAGTTTTGCAG
>JAAIGF010181182.1_pt1 | contig 22991 bp, 21 predicted proteins | sample 6487441 | NCBI WGS metagenome assembly JAAIGF01 (sample SAMN13974129, study PRJNA590717) | phyllosphere metagenome | biome: pepper field; feature: multiple bacterial spot infested pepper fields; material: pepper leaves; isolation source: leaves from pepper fields | host: Capsicum annuum ... | reverse complement strand
GTAAAAACGCGGTATGAGATTGATGATGGTGGACTTACCGGCGCCGGATGGCCCAACCAGCGCCGTGGTCTTGCCGCCTTCCGCAACGAAGCTGACACCCTTCAGGATTTGGTTCGTGTCTTTGTAGGAGAAGAGGACGTCCTTCAATTCGACGGTGGCGTTGGACACGTTCAGGTCAGGTGCATTAAGCTTTTCACGCTGTACCGGCTCCATGTCGAGGATTTCATAGATCATGCGCGCGTTGACGACCGCACGTTCCAGCGACACCTGCAAGCGTGCAAGGCGGCGAGCAGGATCGTATGCCAGCAGAAGCGCGGTTACGAAGGCGAAGAAAGCGCCCGGTGGCACGTTGTCGTAGATCGCTCTGTAGGCTGCGTAAGCCAGCACACCTGAAACCGCCAAGCCCGCAATCGTTTCCGTCAGCGGTGCTGTCCGTTCGGACAGGCGCGCAATGCGATTTGCGCGGGCTTCGGCACTATAAATTGTCTTGAAGACACGGCCTTCCAGTGGCTTTTCCATGGTGAAGGCTTTGACAATGGAAATTCCCTGAAGAGTTTCCTGCATAGCGCCCAAGACACGGCTATTTATGATGACTGCATCTCGCGTCGCTTGGCGGAGCCGCTTAGAAATGTAGCGTAGCCCTATGACCAGCGGCGGTACGATGAAGACGATAATCGTAGAAAGAACCGGGTCCTTAACGATCATGACGATGACGAGCGCGATGAACGTTAACAAGTCACGCGAAACAGACGTCACCGTCATATTCATAACATCGCGAATGCCGCCGATGTTCTGGCTTATTTGTGCGGCGAGATGAGCGGATCGGGATTCAGTCAGGAAGCCAACCGAGAGCGTCATCAAGTGAGAATAGAGCCGCTTCTGGTAACGGGCGACGATATTGTTGCCGATCTTGGAGAGCGCGACAGACTGCCCGTAGGTTGCGAGGCCACGAATGAAGAAGGCCGCGAATATGGAGCCACAGATGATCCAGACCAAATCCGCCCGTCGATTGACGAAGGCTTCGTTGATGATCGAATCCATGATCCAGGCGGTAAAGGCCGTGGTTCCTGCAACGGTCAGCAGGCAGAAAATTGCAAATGCATATCCCTTGATATGATCACGCGCATTTTCTGCAAAAACGCGCTTCAGGACTGCGGTAATCGTATCGGTATCCACAGGATGCCGTGACTTGGCGGTTTTCAATCGCTCATCCACCTTTTGTCGGTTTGGCGGCAGGGCCGCCTTTTCAACCGGCGTCTATATCCATCTGGGCAGGTTTTGACCAGCCTGAAGTTCCAATCACCTCTGCCAGCGCCGCCCATCAAGCGTCACACCGAAATTCGATGGCGATCTTGCATAGGTGGAAAGGCCTGCCAAAGCTGCCTGCGGATGGGTCACGACATAGGTGGGGATTGAGGCCATGAGTGCCTTGTGCGGCGCCTTGTCTTCGAAGGCGGCACGGAATTCCGGCAGTTTGAGAGCCGGAATTATCTTCTGCGAAATTCCCCCAGCCAGATAAACACCGCCACGGGCCATGAAAATCAGTGCCATATCGCCTGCTATGCGGCCGAGATAGGTGCTGAACAGGGATAGTGTTTCCTGCGCCTGAGCGTTTGCGCCACTCAGTCCGTTGGCAGTGATATCGGCAGGATCGGAATAGGCTGGGCTTATGCCATCCGTGGTGCAAATAGCGCGATAGAGATTGACGAGACCGCGCCCGCACAAAATCTGTTCGCCCGCGATACGTCCCTCGATGGCTTCGAGATGCGGAAAGACCTGATAATCCCGCGCGCTTCTGGGACCGATATCGACATGTCCGCCTTCGCCCGGAACCGGAAACCACATGTTGCGCGCATAAACGAGGCCTGCGACCCCGAGGCCCGTACCCGGTCCGAGCACGACGCGCGATGCCATCATGTCGGCTCGCTCGGGGCCGATCCGTTCGCGGTTGTCATCGCCAAGGGCTGCAATGGCAAGCGCCTGCGCCTCGAAATCATTGATGACGATCACGTCGCTCAAGCCGAGATTGGCGAGCATATCCTTCGGTTTGACGACCCAGTGACAATTGGTCAGCGGTATCTCGTCGGACTCGATAGGGCCCGCGACCGCAAGCAGGGTCGAAACGGGCTTGACGGATGTGTTGTTGAGAACGGCAGTCTGGATCGCATCGTCGATGGAGGGGTACTCGGCGGTCTTGACCGTGGTCAATTGCGTCGGTTCGCTATCGGCGTCCGAAAGGATACAGAAACGGGCATTGGTGCCGCCGATATCGCCAATGAGGATCGGAAAGGAAAGATGATCGTTCTGATTGGGCATTCCTGCTCCTGATAGCGGTCTGTTTCTGAGGATTTCGCCAGTGGCAAAAAGCCAGGCCTTATCCATTCACGTTGAAGTCGATCAGCCGCTCCGCCGTCGCGCGGTTGAGGGCCATCGGAATGTCGTAGACGGTGGCAAGCCGTGTCAAGGCTTTCACATCAACATCATGCGGCATGGATGTCAGAGGATCGACGAAGAAAACCAGCATATCGACATCGCCCGTCGCAATCATCGCGCCGATCTGCTGGTCGCCGCCAAGCGGGCCGCTCTTGAGACGGATGACATTGAGGTCAGGGCAGGCATCCTGCACGCGGCCACCGGTGGTGCCTGTCGCGACGATGCGAAAAGCCGATAGAGCCTTTTGATGCTGGCGGGCAAAATCCGCCATGTCATCCTTTTTCTGATCATGCGCAATCAGCGCGATGCAGCGTTTGCTATCCATTGATATGCCCAACCCAGCCCGTTTAAATCGATTTGAAGCCTTCTATAGCAACTAGGCCCGCTTTGAAAAGCGGGCCTCATCGACATCAGTTCAGCGATGGGCGGGAAGATGGCAGCGGAACATCGGCAGGCGGCATCGGACCGCCCGATGTCGACGGGGCGACCGCCGCCGGTGTCTCCACCGCCGCTGGAACATAGGCATTCTGGCGAACCGCAGCACCACCTCTGGCAGCGGGTGCCGAAGCGACAGCCGCGCAGGCTTTCGGCAGATCGGACACCATCATGGGCCGCGGCGGCTTGGGTGGTTTGGCGTTGGGGTCTTTTTTCGGTGCTGCCCAAGGTTCCTTGGTGAACCACCATGCCAGCGACTTGTCGCAGCCATCGCCTGCGCCGACTGCGGCCTGCGGTTTGCAGTTCGTTGCACCCGGCGGGCATTCGAGGCGCACATGGAAGTGTTCGTCATGTCCATAGATCGGGCGAATCTTGCCAAGATTGGTGCGGTCACCCGTCCAGCTTTGGCAAAGCTTCTGCTTGATGGCCGGGTTTACGAAGACGCGTTCGACCTGCGGATAGCTTGCCGCCATCATCACCAGTTTTGCGTTCAGCGGAGACCACTTGCGGTCGTCGACGGTCAGGAACTTGCTCTTGTCGAGCATGGAGATGAAGGGCGTATCCTCACGTTCCTGCGCGCTCATGATGTGATCCGGCATCTTGCGCCACCAGATATCCACATCGAGACCGATCTGGTGCGACGCGTGACCGTTCAACATCGGCCCGCCACGCGGCTGCGAGATATCGCCGATCAACAGACCCGGCCAACCGATCTTCTGGGCATCCTGCGCAAAGCGCTCGATGAAGGACACGAGCTGCGGCTGGCCCCAGCGGCGATTGCGGGAAAGCCGCATGGCCTGAAAGCCCTGACCCTCAGTCGGAAGGGCAACCGCGCCCGACTGGCAGCCCTTGGCATAAGAGCCATAGGAGACCGACGGCCCGGCGGAAGGGAAATCGATATGGCCGAAGACCTGCTTTGCAGGAAGATCTTCCGCGAGTGCAGGAGCCAGATCGGCACCCACCATCGAAACGACCGAGAATGCCAGAAGCGAGAACTTCCGCACCGCCATTGTCTGCTTTTTCATACGTCCGCCGCCTGCAATCCCGTTGATTCTCGTCAGCCATATTACGCTGGAACGGGATTTTGGTGAAAGCATGTTTGCAATAAACCGCTTGTGAGCCCGAGCCTCTATTTTTTGACAATCTTTGCCTTATGCTGCGCAGCAACTAATAAAGAAAAGGAATGTTAGCCCATGGCTTTGGCAAGCGCAAAAACCGGTCTTATCCTCGCGATGACGGCTTCGCTTCTGACCTCTCCGATCGGCGCCCGCGCGCAGGATGAAGGACAATGGCGCGTCGGCATCGCAACGGTTGGAGAGCTGAAGCATCCCAACGGTTTCGAGCGCTTTGATTACGTCAATCCCGATGCGCCGAAGGGCGGCACGCTCAGGATGTCCGCAGAAGGAACTTTCGACACTCTTAATCCTATCCTTGCTAAAGGCGAAATGGCGCAAGGGCTAACTTTAGTTTTCGAAACGTTGATGAAATCCGCAGAAGAAGAGCTTTCTGCATCGTATGGTCTATTGGCCGAGGCTGTTAGTTATCCGGACGATATTTCCAAAGCGACATTTCGTCTGCGCAAGGAAGCAAAATTTTCGGATGGACAACCCGTCACGCCGGAAGATGTCGTTTTTAGCTTCGACAAGGCCAAAGAACTTAATCCTTCGATGTCCATAACCTTCACCCACGTCACGAAGGCCGAAAAGACTGGGGATCGTGAAGTAACGTTTACTTTCGAGGAAAAGAATAATCGCGAACTTCCGCAAGTCGTTGGGCAGCTCCCCATTTTGCCTAAGCACTGGTGGGAGGCGAACGGGCCTGACAATAAACCACGGGACATCTCACGAGGCACGTTGGAAGCAGTCGTCGGTTCAGGTCCATACAAAATCGTGTCGGTTACGCCAGGCTCTGCCATTACATATGAATTGCGTGATGACTATTGGGGCAAGGATATCAACGTCAATATCGGCCAGCATAATTTCAAAACGATCAATTACACGTTTTTTGCAGATCAGGATGTGGAGTTCCAAGCGTTCAAATCCGGCACCGTAGACTTCCGAAGAGAGGCATCCTCCAGCCGGTGGGTAACTGGTTATGATTTTCCAGCCGTCAAAGATGGGCGTGTCAAAAAAGAAGAGCTGCCAAATATTTATCGCTCTGTTGGCGTTATGCAGGCATTCGTACCCAATCTCAGGCGCGAAAAATTCCAAAATCCTAAACTTCGCAAGGCATTGAACCTCGCTTTCGATTTTGAGGATCTCAACAAAACGCTCGCTTATGGTCAGTTTCAACGGATCAATAGCTTCTTCATGGGCAGTGAGCTTGCATCATCCGGTCTCCCCGAAGGACGGGAGCTGGAGTTGCTGCAGGAGCTTAAGGACCAGGTTCCACCGGAAGTGTTTACAACCGAATATCGAAATCCTGTTGCCGGTGATCCAGGGAGATTTCGTGACAATCTGCGCGAAGCTGTCAAGTTGATGAAGGAAGCGGGCTATGAATTGCGTGGCAACAAGTTGATCAACGTGCAGACGGGCCAGCAACTGGACATCGAGTTTTTGATCGACTCTACTGGCATGGAACGCACCATCTTGCCCTTTGTCCAGAATCTGAAAAAGATCGGAGTCAATGCTACCATTCGAACGGTCGACGCTTCGCAATATACCAACCGTCAACGCAGTTTCGATTTCGATATGACGATAAAACTTTGGGCAACTCTTCCTAATCCCGGAAATGAACAGGCCGATTACTGGGGATCAAACGCTGCCGACAAGCAGGGTTCGAGCAATTTGGCAGGCATAAAAAATCCGGCAGTTGATGCGCTAGTCAGAAAAGTGATCTATGCGCCGAACCGGGAAGAGCAGGTTGCGGCAGCGCGCGCCCTTGATCGTGTGTTGCTAGCAAACAATTATGTCATTCCGCAGTTCTATCGCGGAGAATTGGCAATAGCCTACTGGAACACCATCGTTCGGCCGAAAGACTTGCCCTATTACGGCGTTGCGTTCCCCGATGCATGGTGGTCGGCCAGTGCGGCAAAATGAGGCGGGTCTTGCTTTATAAGCCAAGCCTTGATTCACATGGGCAATTACGAATCATCGAACAGATCGCGTCGGCGATTTGCGGGAAAGGAAACGGTTTGACGTTAAGGACCAAAGCCGAATTTGGCTGCGCGGAACGAGGCATCTGATGGGAGCCTATATTCTGCGGCGTCTGGCCCTGATGATACCGACCATCATCGGCATCATGGGCATTTCCTTCCTCGTCATCCAGTTTGCGCCGGGCGGCCCGGTGGAGCAGGTGGTTGCCCAGCTTTCCGGCTCGGGCGACAGCGCGGCCGACCGTCTCTCCGGTGGTGGCGATCTCATGGGCGGTGGCGGGCTCGATGAAAGCGGCTCGAAATATCGCGGCGCGCAGGGTCTCGACCCGGAACTCATCGCCAAGCTCGAAAAGCAGTTCGGTTTCGACAAGCCGCCTTTGACGCGCTTCCTCGACATGATGTGGAATTACATCCGCTTCGATTTCGGCGACAGCTTCTTCCGCAATTCCTCGGTCATCGATCTCATCATCGACAAGCTGCCCGTGTCGATTTCGCTGGGCTTCTGGATTCTCATCATTTCCTACGCCATTTCCATTCCGCTCGGCATCAAGAAGGCGACGGAAGACGGATCGAAATTCGATGTCTGGACATCCGGCATCATCATCGTCGGCTATGCGGTGCCAAGCTTCCTTTTCGGCATCCTGCTGATCGTGCTCTTCGCTGGCGGCTCGTTCTTCGACTGGTTCCCCCTTCGCGGCCTGACCTCGGATAATTTTGCCGAGCTGACATGGTGGCAGAAGATCATCGACTATTTCTGGCATCTGGCCCTGCCGCTAACGGCGCTGGTCCTGTCGGCCTTCGCCACCACCACGCTCCTGACGAAAAACTCCTTCATCGATGAGATCAAGAAGCAATATGTGGTGACGGCCCGCGCCAAAGGCCTGTCGGAGCGCAAGGTGCTTTACGGCCATGTGTTCCGCAATGCGATGCTGATCGTGATCGCCGGTTTTCCGGGCGCGTTCATCTCGGCATTCTTCACGGGATCGCTCCTGATCGAAAACATCTTCTCGCTCGATGGTCTGGGCCGCCTCGGCTACCTCTCCGTCGTCAATCGTGATTACCCCATCGTGTTTGGAACGCTGTTCATCTTCTCGCTGATGGGCCTTGTCGTCAGCCTCATATCCGACCTCATCTACACATGGATCGATCCGCGCATCGACTTTGAGCGGAGGGACGTGTGATGAGCGTTTCCGCACCTTCCAACGATGCAGCCCAGCCGCAAAAGCGCCCGTGGTTTTCGCCGACGAGCATTCGTCGCTGGCAGAATTTCAAGGCCAATCGTCGTGGCTACTGGTCCTTCTGGCTTTTCCTCGTGCTCTTCGGCCTCAGCCTCGGAGCAGAGTTTCTGGCAAACGATAAGCCGATTCTTGCCTCATACAAGGGCGAGCTTCTGGTGCCTGTCATGGTGGATTACCCGGAAGAAAAGTTCGGCGGCTTTCTGGCCCAGACCGATTACAAGTCCTCCTTCATTCAGGATGAGATCAACGCCAATGGCTGGATGATCTGGCCGCCAATCCGTTATTCCTACCAGACGGTGAATTCCAACATTCCGCACTCAGCTCCCACGCCGCCCTTCTGGCTGATGGACAGGCAAGAACGTTGCTCGGGCTATCCGCAAGGCGCTGCCGATCCCGGCTGCACGCTTGGCAATCTCAACTGGCTGGGCACGGATAATCAGGCGCGCGATGTGGCGTCGCGCATCATCTACGGCTTCCGAATTTCCGTTTTGTTCGGCCTCGCGCTCACCGTCGCCTCTGCTCTCGTTGGCGTCACCGCCGGTGCCGTTCAAGGCTATTTCGGTGGCTGGACGGACCTTTTGATGCAGCGTTTCATCGAAATCTGGTCGTCCATGCCGGTGCTTTATATCCTGCTGATAATCGCCGCCATCATGCCACCCGGCTTCTTCGTGCTGCTCGGCATCATGCTGCTTTTCTCATGGGTGGGCTTCGTAGGCGTCGTGCGCGCGGAATTCCTGCGGGCGCGAAATTTCGAATATGTGAATGCAGCCCGCGCACTCGGCGTCGGCAATGGTACGATCATGTTCCGGCATCTGCTGCCCAACGCCATGGTGGCGACGCTCACCTTCCTGCCCTTCATCCTGTCGGGCTCGATCACGACGCTGACCTCGCTCGACTTCCTCGGCTTCGGCATGCCACCGGGTTCGCCGTCGCTGGGTGAAATGATCGCGCAGGGCAAGAACAATCTTCAGGCGCCATGGCTGGGGCTGACGGCCTTCTTCACCATGTCGATCATGCTTTCGCTTTTGATTTTCGTCGGCGAAGCGGTGCGCGATGCATTCGATCCGCGCAAGACGTTCCGGTGATGAGGTGTCGTGTTTTGAATGGTTGTGTAGTAAAGTCGTGAATATTGACAATGGATGAATAGACATGAACAAGGTGGTTAGAGAACACTATCCTGCAAGCAAATTGCCTCAGGATCTCAGAGAGGGGCTTGACGAGCAAGCCACCGTTCGGGTTGTCGTGGAAGTCGAGGATATTCCTCCTTTGTATGACGATACGCTCTCAGGATTTGCCGCAGACATGGACGCGCGTCCTAGGTCGATGACCGCGAGAGAAGCCATTGACGCGATGGCTGAATACAGAAAAACCAATATACGACGTGTACCAGTAGAAGAGACGGTCGCCCGTATTCGCGAACTTCGCGATGAGTGGGAAGATTGATGATCGGCATTGAAAAAGTCTACATCGATACGAACATGTTTATTACGGCAATGGAGGGTGAAGAGACCACGAGAGAGCTGCTTCCAAGCCTCTTTCTAGTAGATAGCTTTAGAGCGCCTGTATTTGTAACGAGCGAGCTGACCTTTTCCGAGCTCGTGGTCAAGCCTTACAAAGACCAGAACGATCAATTAATAGATCAATATCAGAGACTGATATTGTCGAGCGATTGGCTTAAGGTCGTTCCTGTTGAAATGCCGATTTTACACTATGCTGCGGTTTTGCGAGCGCAGTATCCCTCCTTAAAGTTGCCGGATGCAATTCACGTGTCTACTGCGATAGGACTAAGTTGTTCGCATTTTCTCACCAACGATCTTGGGATTCGCGGAGAATATACGCTGATCCACACAAGATACGGTGTCGTTAAACATGCGAGACCTCTACAAATTATTCGGCCTGATTCCGAAACGCTAAAGCGTGTTATCGAAAGCCTATCTGCATGACTGGCCCCCTTCTCTCCGTCAGCGATCTATCGGTTGCCTTCCATCAGGGCGGTAAGGAAAGCCTCGCTGTCGACCATGTCTCATTCGACATCATGCCCGGTGAAATCCTGGCGTTGGTGGGGGAGTCCGGCTCGGGGAAATCGGTCTCGGCCAACTCCATTCTCAAACTCTTGCCTTATCCTGCCGCAAGCCATCCCTCCGGCCAGATACTCTTTGAAGGCAAGGACTTGCTGCATGCATCGGTGCGCGAGCTTCGCGCCGTGCGCGGCAACGATATCACCATGATCTTTCAGGAGCCGATGACCTCGCTTAACCCGCTGCATAGCATCGAGCGGCAGATTGGTGAGATATTGGAGCTTCATCAGGCGATTACCGGTGCCGAGGCTCGCAAGCGCGTCCTCGAACTTCTCAATCAGGTCGGCATTCGCGAACCTGAAAAGCGCCTCAAGGCCTATCCGCACGAGCTTTCCGGCGGCCAGCGTCAGCGCGTGATGATCGCCATGGCGCTCGCCAACCGCCCTAAGCTTCTGATTGCCGACGAACCGACGACCGCACTGGACGTCACGGTTCAGGCGCAGATCCTCGAGCTTCTCGGCGCGCTGAAGAACCAGCATCGTATGTCCATGCTGTTCATCACCCATGATCTCGGCATCGTGCGCAAATTTGCAGACCGCGTCTGCGTCATGACCAAGGGCAAGATCGTGGAAACGGGCACGGTTGAGCAGGTCTTCAGCAACCCGCAACACGCCTATACTCGCCACCTTCTCGCCGCAGAACCGAAGGGTGAGCCGCCGGCTGCCGATGATCGGAAGCCCATTGTGATGCAGGGAGACGAGATCAAGGTCTGGTTCCCGATCAAGGCCGGGCTGATGCGCAAGGTGGTGGATCACGTCAAGGCCGTCGATGGCATCGATATCACGCTCCGCGCCGGGCAGACGGTTGGCGTTGTGGGTGAATCCGGTTCCGGCAAGACGACGCTTGGGCTCGCGCTTTCGCGACTAATCTCGTCCAAGGGCCGCATCAGCTTCATAGGCCAATCCATCGATAGCTATTCATATGCGATGATGATGCCGCTTCGTAACCGGCTGCAAGTGGTGTTTCAGGATCCTTACGGCTCGCTCAGCCCGCGCATGTCGGTTGGTGAAATCATTGCCGAAGGCCTCAGGGTACATGAAAAATCCCTATCCTTCGATGAGCGGGACAGACGTGTTGCGCAGGCGCTGGAGGAAGTCGGGCTCGATCCTGCCACGCGCTGGCGCTACCCGCATGAGTTCTCCGGCGGTCAGCGGCAGCGCATCGCAATCGCTCGCGCCATGGTGCTGAAACCCCGCTTCGTCATGCTGGATGAACCGACCTCGGCGCTGGACATGAGCGTGCAGGCGCAGGTGGTGGACCTCCTGAGAAATCTGCAAGCGAGGCACGATCTGGCCTATCTCTTCATCAGCCACGACCTCAAAGTGGTCAAGGCGCTCGCCAATGAGATGATCGTCATGCGCCACGGCAAGATCGTTGAAAGCGGCCCGGCAAAGACCATCTTCGAAGCGCCGAAGGAAGATTATACGAGGGCGCTGATGGCGGCAGCCTTCAATATCGAGGCGGTGAAAACCGGCGCCGTCAGCGAGTAGTCTGTACGCAAGACTTTTCGGTTTTGCTGTTGCGTTCTTTCGGGCCTATTGCCATCTTTCTTCAAGCGTCGCGTGACGTGCGAAGGAAGAAGGCATATGGCAGCGGATGTGATCGTATTGGGTGCCGGGATCATCGGGGTCTCGGTGGCTCTGCAACTGGCAAGACGCGGAAAATCGGTCGTGCTTCTGGATCGTCGCGGGCCGGGCGAGGAAACCTCTTTCGGCAATGCCGGTCTCATCCAGCGTGAGGGCGTCGTTCCCTATGGATTTCCGCAGAATGTCAGCGTTCTGGCGCGATATTCGCTGAACAATCGCATCGACACGCATTACCACAAGAGCGCGTTGCCGAAAATCGCGCCCTTTCTGGCGCGTTACTGGTATCACTCCACACCCTCGCGACATGCCGCGATTTCACGCTCCTATGCGCCCCTTATCGAACATTCCGTGTCCGAACACAGTACCCTGATCGATGAGGCGAAAGCTGGCGATCTCATCGTCAAGAACGGCTGGATGGAAGCCTATAGGACGGAGGCGCGGCGCGACGCCGATTTCGCCTTTGCTGAACGGATCGCGCATGACTACGGCATCTCCCATACGAAGCTGGACAGGCAGCAGCTGGCAGAGGCAGAACCCCACATCTCACACGATTTCGTCGGTGGCCTGAAGTGGAACGACCCATGGTCGGTGCTCGATCCGCATGGGTTGACCATGGCCTATCTGCGTCTGTTCGAAAGCCTCGGCGGCACCTTTGTCAGAGGCGATGCATCGACGCTGGCGCAGACATCGTCCGGTTGGAAAGTAATGACGCAGGATGGGCCGGTAGAGGCGGAAAGCGCAGTTATCGCACTCGGCCCATGGGCAGATGTGGTAACGACGAAACTCGGCTATCGTTTTCTGATGGGCGTGAAGCGCGGCTATCACATGCATTATGCTCCGCAGGAGGGCACGAAGCTCAATCACTGGCTTATCGACGCGGATCGCGGTTATTTCCTCGCGCCGATGAAGAAGGGCATCCGCCTGACGACAGGCGCGGAGTTTGCCGATCGCGATGCGCCGAAATCTCCGGTCCAGCTGTTCAGGGCAGAGCGGGTCGCCCGCACGGTCTTTCCACTCGGCGGCAGGCTGGATGCCGAGCCATGGATGGGCTCTCGCCCCTGCACGCCGGATATGATGCCGATCATCGGCAAGGCGCCGCGCCACAGGAACCTCTGGTTCACTTTCGGCCACGCTCACCATGGCTTGACGCTTGGGCCGATCACTGGGCGCGTGGTTGCGGAAGCCATGCTCGGCGAAACACCCGTCATTCCCATCCAGCCTTACAGCCCGGAGCGCTCCAATCCGTAAAAAGACGAAACGCTCTGGTCATCGCGCAAAAGCGCACGTAACATGCGGTTGCAAGAGAGGGACGCGCAAGGCGCGTGATGTCACGATGACGGCGCGATATCTGATCTACCAGCAGCAGGACGACTTTCGTTAGCGCCGATATTTGCGGCGTGATGAGCAAGCAACGACCCACTGGTGAATGATGGCAGATATAGACTACGCAAAGACATTTTTCGAACAGAACCCCGACATTGAAATTCTCGAAGCCTTCGTCATAGACGTGAACGGCGTGCCGCGCGGCAAGTGGATTCCGCGCGAACGTGCGCTCGACGTTCTGGAAAAAGGCATGGCCGTGCCACGCTCGGTCTACGCGCTCGACATATGGGGCAGGGACGTGAACGCTGCGGGCCTTGCCGAAGGCACAGGCGATCCGGACGGTCTCTGCTTTGCCGTGCCCGGCACCCTCTCACGCGTCACCTGGCTCGGGCGTCCCACTGCTCAAGTGCTGCTGGCAATGAAAGAACCGGATGGCCCCGGCTTCTTTGGTGATCCGAGACATGTTCTCTCGCAGGTTCTCAACGGATTTACCAAACGCGGTCTGACGCCGGTCGTCGCAACGGAACTTGAATTTTACCTCATCGACCCCGTTCGTTCGGCGCTCGATCCGGTGCGCCCGCCGAACAGCCGTGAAGGGCGCTGGCATACGGGCCAGACGCAGGTGCTTTCCATCTCCGAACTTCAGGATTTCGAGGAGGTCTTCCACGATATCGCAACCGCCTGCCGTGCGCAGAACGTGCCAGCCGATACCACGCTTCGGGAGAACGGTCCGGGGCAATATGAGATCAATCTCAACCATGTGCCGGATACGCTACAAGCGGCGGATTTCGCCGTTTTCCTGAAACGTATCGTAAAGGGCGTGGCGCGCAAGCACGGCTTCGATGCCACCTTCATGGCCAAGCCCTATGGCGTGCAGGCGGGCAATGGAATGCATGTCCATTTCTCGGTTCTGGACCGGGATGGCAACAATATATACGCGGGCGAAAACGGGCCGTCCGAAGCGCTGATGCATTCGGTCGGCGGACTTCTGGAAAATATGGGGGAGAGCATGGCCGTGTTTGCCCCGCATGCAAACTCCTACCGCCGCCTGCGGCCAAGCGAACATGCGCCGACATATGCCTCCTGGGGCATCGACAACCGCTCCGCTGCGGTGCGCGTCATCACGGCCAGCAAACCGGCAACCCGTATCGAACACCGCGTGGCCGGTGCCGATACCAACCCCTATCTCGTGCTTGCCATGATCCTCAATGCCGCGCTCACCGGCATGCGGGAAAAGCGCCAGCCGGGCGGCGCGATTGCGGGCGACAGCCATGCGATCAACCATGAACCGCTGCCAACCAACTGGGATTATGCCGTCCAGCGCTTTGCAAGATCGAGCTTTGCCTATGCCACGCTCGGGCAGCGCTACAGAACGCTTTACGCTGCCTGCAAGCAGCAGGAAATCTCCGAGTTTTCACTGCGCGTCACCGATGTCGAGTATGACGCCTATATCAGGACGGTGTAAAATGGCTCACGTAACGGCGCTTTCAAATCTTGGTCACACAACGTCCTGGTACGCAGCCTCCGCCAATGACAAAAGCGTTCGCCCGACGCTTGAGGGCGAGATGCATGCGGATATCTGCGTGATCGGCGCTGGCTTCACTGGCATGTCTGCGGCGCTCGAACTGGCGGAAAAGGGCTTTTCCGTCATCGTGCTGGAAGGTACCCGCATCGGCTTCGGCGCATCGGGCCGCAATGGCGGACAGATCGTCAACGGCTATAGCCGCGATCTTGAAACGATCGCTGGCCGCTACGGCCACGACAAGGCGGTGAAACTCGGTGAGATGTCGCTTGAGGGCGGCCAGATCATCCGCGACCGCGTGGCGAAATACGGCATCGATTGCGATCTGGTGGATGGCGGCTTCTTTGCGGCCTTCACATCGAAGCAGATCAAGGAGATGGAAGCCAACAAGCGCAACTGGGAAAAGTACGGCCATTCCGGGCTTGAAATGGTGTCGAAAACCGAGGTCGGGAAATACGTGAAGTCAGACCGCTATGAAGGTGGCATGATCGACCGCTTCGGCGGCCATATCCACCCGCTGAATTATGTGCTGGGTGAGGCGGCGGCACTGGAGAAACTCGGTGGGCGCATCTTCGAAAACTCGCGCGTTATCGCGGTGGAGCAGGGTGTCAATCCAACCGTTAGAACGGCGCATGGCAAGGTTTCGGCAAAATACGTACTGGTCTGCGGCAATGCCTATCTCGGCAAGCTTCTACCGCAGATCGGCGACCGTATGATGCCGGTATCCAGCCAGGTCATGGCGACGGAGCCGCTCGATGCGGGCCTGATCGAGAGCCTGCTTCCAGCCAATTATTGCATCGAGGATGCCAATTACATTCTGGATTATTATCGGCGCACCTCCGACAACCGCCTGCTTTATGGCGGCGGTATCGGCTATGGCGGCAGCGATCCCGCCGATCTGACCGGCGTCATCCGGCCCAACATGCTGAAGACCTTTCCGCAGTTGAAGGATGTGAAGATCGACTTCGCCTGGAGCGGCAATTTCGCGCTCACCCTCACGCGTATTCCGCATATGGGCAGACTGTCGGAGAACATCTATTTCTCCCACGGCGATAGCGGCCACGGCGTGACCACGACCCAGTTGCTGGGCCGCATTCTGGCGGAAGTGGTGTCTGGGCAGGCCGGACGTTTCGATGTCTGGTCTTCACTGCCAAACTTTCCCTTCCCCGGCGGCAAGACCTTTCGCGTGCCGCTCACCATGCTGGGGGCATGGTGGTACGGCCTGCGGGATCGGCTTGGTCTATAAAGCATTTCCAGCAAAAGTGCGAAGCGGTTCTGCGTCCGGACAATGCGTAAAAACAAGAGATAGAGCGTTTCCGCGTTTCCAACATACTCGGAAACGCTACAGCGCCTTCAAACCCCTCAGCGCGTTTTCCACGATCTCATCCGGTGTTGCATCGATGTCAACAGTGACGACGCCCGGCTCGCCTGTCGGCACTTCCAGCGTATCGAGTTGCGTCTTCAGAAGCGAAAGCGGCATGAAATGGCCTTTGCGGGCACCCATGCGCTCGGTCAACAGCTCAACGCTGCCTTCCAGAAAGACGAATGCCAGTGGCCCGCCACAGGCAGTGCGCAGTCGGTCGCGGTAGGACTTCTTCAGGGCCGAGCAGGAAATCACGATGCCGCCCGCCTCATATCCCTCGCGCAGTTCCGCGCCAACCAGATCGAGCCATGGCCAACGGTCGTCATCGGTCAGCGGTATGCCCGCACTCATCTTCTCGACATTGGCCTTCGGATGAAGCCTGTCGCCTTCCTGAAAAGGAATGCCGAGCTTCTCCGCGAGTTCAGCCCCAACGGTGGACTTGCCGCAGCCGCTCACTCCCATCACGATGATTGCCTGTTTCACGAAAACCTCTTCAAGCTGTTGCTGTTTTTGCCTAGCAGCACGGGCCGGTGATGCAAATGATTTTTGTCTCTGAAGAGGCGCGATCCTCTCCGGGTGCAATTGTCAGTGAAGGTGAGACATGCCTAAAATTGGGTGAAACCGATCTTTGAGTCGGACCATATCTGCGTTCTTTCACGGCTGCTCATCATGACCAGACTACGACGCCGTAATCTCATCAAGGCCAGACGCACCGGGATGGGAATTGCCCTTGTCGGCGCGATCTCCTTCGTCGCCGGAATGACGGATGCGGTGGGGCTGATCATGTCGGGTGATTTCGTGTCCTTCATGACCGGAAATACCACTCGGGCGGCACTCTCGCTCGAAGCCGGCGATTACGGGCATGCGATCAAACTGCTTCTCGCCATCATCGCCTTCGTTGGCGGCAATGCTGCGGGCATCGTGATCGCGCATCGCTCAGAGCGGCGAATTTTTACCGTACTATGCTCCGTCGGTCTTACTCTCGCACTCGCCGCTCTGTTGCAGACGCGCGACATGCCCCTTAGCGCCTTCTACCTCGCCGTCTTCGCCATGGGCATGATCAATGCTGCGGTGGAGCATATCGAAGGCCTGCCCATCGGCCTGACCTATGTGACCGGCGCGCTCTCGCGTTTTGGTCGCGGTATCGGTCGCTTCATTCTGGGCGAGCGAAAGCTGGACTGGACCATCCAGCTCGTTCCATGGCTTGGCATGGTGGCGGGCGCTCTGTGCGGTGCGGTTCTTGCCAGTACCTTTGCGGAGGTAGCACTTCTCGTCGTCAGCCTGCTGGTTTTTGCCGTTGCGCTTGCAAGCATGCTGATGCCGCGTTCCCTGCGGAGCCGCTATAATCAGCGCGTCGCCATCAAGCGCATGGGTGCGGAGAACTGATCGGGCCGCACCTTACTTGCGCGAAATCGTGACGAACTTCGTTCCGCGAACACGAACCGTCATCTCGCAAGGCACGCTGTCCGTCCGGTCGCAGTAGCGCGGGTGCATCTTCAAAACAAAGACCATGTTGCCGAAGCGCTGGACGAAATCATAGCTATAGATCGTCGCAGTCGCGATCAGCAGATAGCCGCCCTCTTTCACCTGCACATAGAAATTATAGGGGCAGCCATCATCGTTGCAGCTGCTGCTCTTCTGGCCGTCGCAGGTCAGCGCGCTGCGGTTGGTCACGGCATCGACAAGCCCGTCATTGTTGATATCCAGCCGCGTCAGAAATTCCGGCCCGAACTCGGCCACCTTGCATTCCTTGCGAAAGAAATCCTTCTCATAGATTTCGGGGTCGTTCACCAGTTCCTGCTGGGCAAGCGCCATCACCGGCATGGCAACGAGCACGAGCGCGTAAAGCATTGCTGAGAGAAGGCGTTTCACGGCATTTTCCTTTGTCTGCGCTTTCGCTCATCGCAGGCGAAATCGATCTGGCGTCTTTCATTCCGTAATCCTTACATAAAAGCTATTCCCACTTTTGCTGGAATTGCTCTATGGATGCGGAAAGCATGGTTGGCGGTAATCCTAACCCGCCCTCCTTGCGTGACACTGACCCGCTGGCCGAAATTTGAGGGGAGCGCACAAATGACACTTCTGGCTTTTCTCGATTATGCGGGCGTTGCGGTCTTTGCCGCAACCGGTGCGCTTGCAGCTTCTCGCAAGCAGCTCGATTTCATCGGCTTTCTGTTCTTCGCAGCCGTAACCGGTATCGGTGGCGGTACGCTGCGCGATCTGGTTTTGGGCCGCTCACCGGTTTTTTGGGTGGTGAACCCCACTTACATTCTCGTCTGCGTCGGTATTGCCATTCTCGTCTATTTCACCGCGCATCTGCTGGAATCCCGATATCGCCTGCTCATCTGGCTCGATGCCATCGGTCTCGCCGCCTATAGCGTCATGGGTGCCGCAAAAGGCCTCGCGGCAACAGGTTCGCCAACCGTTGCCATCGTCACTGGAACATTGACGGCAACATTCGGCGGCATATTGCGTGACATTCTGGCTGGAGAGCCATCGGTTCTTCTGCGGCCGGAAGTCTATATCAGCTGCGCGCTGGCAGGCGCCTGCGTCTTTACCGGCGTCCATTTCATCGGTGCGCCACTCTTCATCGCATCCGGCGCTGGTGTGCTGACGGCGTTTGGCATCAGAAGCGGCGCGCTGATTTTCGGCTGGACGTTTCCACCCTACCGCGCCCGTCCCGGCAGGCCGCCGGAAGACGTCATGTGACCACCAAAAAAAGGCACCTCGCGGTGCCTTTGCATGTTCTGGCGTTTTCATCAGCGGCGCTTTCGGCGCAGGCGGATCACCACGTCCACATGGGCAATTTCCATGCCTTCGGGGGGCTCCGGCAGATTGCCGATTTCCAGATTGTTCAGCGGAATATCCAGAACCTCGTTCTCACCTTCCACGAAAAAGTGATGGTGGTCGGAGACATTGGTGTCGAAATAGGTCTTCGCACCCTCGACGGCAAGAACGCGGATCAGGCCCGCTTCGGTGAACTGGTGCAGCGTATTATAGACCGTCGCCAGCGACACCGGCACACCGGCAGTCACGGCTTCATCGTGCAGTTCCTCAACCGTCAGATGGCGGTCGCCCTTGGCAAACAGCAGATCGCCCAGCGCAATACGTTGGCGCGTAGGGCGCAAACCAAAGCGGCGAAGCCTTGTTCCAATGTCCAAAGTGGCGTCAAATGCCATCGGGCGCGGTTCCTGAGAACTGTTATAAAAAATAGCTGTTGAGGATGCATATATCTTTTAAGGACGGGTCTTTCAATAGTTGTCGGGGTGCCATTGCTTGCCAATTGGCTGCAAAACAGGGGTTTTTGCAAATTTCCTCTGGTTCCATCCTTACGCTTACTGTATGCGGGCGCCATGTTAAGGACGGGACTTCGGCGGCGGGCGGAGGCTCGAAGTCGAATGCTGCCCTTGCGGCGCTTCATTTTGAGCCTAACTTGCTCTACAGAAGTCGATAAACACGAATAGACGGGAAACGGAAGCACTATGGCAACGAGGCAATCGAGCTACAATTACGAGGAAATTCTGGCGTGTGGCCGTGGCGAACTGTTCGGCCCGGGCAATGCACAGCTTCCTCTGCCTCCTATGCTGATGGTCCATCGTATCACCGAGATTTCCGAAACCGGCGGCGAGTTCGACAAGGGTTTCATCCGCGCTGAATATGATGTGAAGCCGGATGACTGGTACTTCCCCTGCCACTTCCAGGGTAACCCGATCATGCCTGGCTGCCTCGGTCTCGATGGCATGTGGCAGCTGACGGGCTTCTTCCTCGGCTGGCTGGGTGAGCCCGGTCGTGGCATGGCCCTTTCCACTGGCGAAGTGAAGTTCAAGGGCATGGTTCGCCCGGAGACGAAGCTTCTGCAATACGGTATCGATTTCAAGCGCGTCATGCGCGGCCGTCTCGTTCTCGGCACAGCCGATGGCTGGCTGAAGGCCGATGGCGAAACCATTTATCAGGCGACGGACCTGCGCGTCGGTCTGTCGAAGGAAAAGGCCGCTGAAGCCTGATTGAAGGCAGGACGGTATTTTCCGTTCAGCGGCAAGCAAAGAAAAGGTCAACTTCATGAGAAGAGTTGTAGTCACCGGCCTCGGTATCGTTTCATCGATCGGCAGCGATGCTGGCGAAGTCACCGCTTCCCTGAGAGACGCAAAGTCCGGCATTTCATTCTCCCCGGATTTCGCCGAACATGGCTTCAAGTGCCAGGTATGGGGCAAGCCTTCGCTCGATCCGACCGAACTGGTCGACCGTCGCGCCATGCGCTTCTTAAGCCAGGGCGGCGCGTGGAACCATGTTGCCATGAAGCAGGCAATCGCGGATTCCGGTCTGGAAGAAGGCGATATCAGCGGCAATGAGCGCACCGGCATCATCATGGGCTCGGGCGGTCCGTCCACCCGTACCATCGTCGAAGCCTCCGACATCACGCTGAAGAACAACAGCCCGAAGCGTATCGGCCCCTTCGCCGTGCCGAAGGCCATGTCGTCTACGGCATCCGCCACGCTTGCCACCTGGTTCAAGATCCACGGCGTCAACTACTCCATCTCGTCCGCCTGCTCGACCTCTGCTCACTGCATCGGCAATGCTGCGGAAATGATCCAGTGGGGCAAGCAGGACATCATGTTCGCTGGCGGTCACGAAGATCTCGACTGGTCCATGTCGAACCTGTTCGACGCCATGGGCGCCATGTCTTCCAAGTATAATGAGACGCCATCCGTCGCGTCCCGCGCCTATGACGTCAACCGCGATGGCTTCGTTATCGCCGGTGGTGCAGGCGTTCTGGTTCTGGAAGAGCTGGAGCATGCCAAGGCACGCGGCGCGAAAATCTACGCGGAAATCGTCGGTTACGGCGCAACGTCCGATGGCTACGACATGGTCGCTCCATCCGGCGAAGGCGCGATCCGCTGCATGCGTCAGGCGCTCTCCACCGTTAAGGGCGAGATCGACTACGTCAACACCCACGGCACCTCCACGCCGGTCGGCGACAGCAAGGAAATCGGCGCGATCCGCGAAGTTTTCGGTGCGAACACGCCGCACATCCAGTCCACCAAGTCGCTTACGGGCCACTCGCTCGGCGCAGCCGGTGTGCAGGAATCGATCTACGGCCTGTTGATGATGCAGGAACGCTTTATCGGCGAAAGCGCGCATATCGAAACGCTCGATCCGGAATTCGAAGGCGTGAACATCGTTCGCAAACGCATCGACAACGCCAAGATCGACACCATTCTTTCCAACTCGTTCGGCTTCGGCGGCACCAACGCTACGCTCGTCTTCCAGCGCTATAACGGATAATTGCCCATGAACGGCATCATGCAGGGTAAACGCGGCCTCATCATGGGCGTCGCAAACAATCACTCTATCGCCTGGGGCATTTCCAAGGCGCTGGCCGCACAGGGCGCGGAACTCGCCTTCACCTATCAGGGCGAAGCGCTGGGCAAGCGCGTCAAGCCGCTGGCAGCCGAAGTCGGTTCGGATTTCATCGTGCCTTGCGATGTCGAGGACATTGCGTCCGTCGACGCCCTGTTCGAAACCCTGCGTGAGCGCTGGGGCTCGATCGACTTCGTCGTTCACGCCATCGGCTTCTCCGACAAGAACGAGCTGAAAGGCCTTTACGCCGATACGACGCGTGAAAACTTCAGCCGTACCATGGTGATTTCCTGCTTCTCCTTCACCGAGATTGCAAAGCGCGCCGCAAGCCTGATGACGGATGGTGGCTCCATGCTGACGCTGACCTATAACGGTTCCCAGCGCGTCATCCCGAACTACAACGTAATGGGTGTGGCGAAGGCTGCTCTGGAAGCCTCCGTGCGCTATCTCGCTGCGGATTACGGCCCGAAGGGCATTCGCGTCAACGCCATCTCGGCAGGCCCGGTTCGCACGCTTGCAGGCGCCGGTATTTCCGATGCCCGCGCGATCTTTGCCTGGAACCAGAAGAACTCTCCGCTTCGCCGCACGGCAGATATCGACGATATCGGCGGATCGGCGCTCTACCTTCTGTCGAACCTCTCAAGAGGCGTGACGGGCGAGTGCCACTACGTCGATTGCGGCTTCAACATTACGTCGATCCCGACGCTGGAAGAGCTTTACAAGGCCGACGCCGAGTAATCGGCCTCGCTGCATATCAAAAAGCCCGGCACTGCCGGGCTTTTTCGTTTCAGTCATACCGGATCGAAGCCGAAGAGCTGTTCGGGATTGGTGACGAGCGCCTTTTCGCGCGCCTCATCGGAGGGCAGCCAGGACAGAACGGTGTCGAGAAGATCGGCATCGTCAGGATATTCCTCGGTCGTCTTGGCGTTGTTGTGCGGCCAGTTGGTGCCCCAGATGATCCGTTCAGGCGCATATTCCGCGATGAGCCGCGCAATCGCGGCGATATCCTCGAATTCCGGCCCGCCGGAGCGGCTGGACTCGTAGCAGCCTGCAAATTTGAACCAGCAATTGCCCTTGTCTATCAGGCGCTTCAGCGCGCCGATCTGCGGGCTATCCGGCGTCACACCGGCAAAGAACTTGCCGTGATGGTCGAAGATCCAACGGCTCTTGATCGCCGAGAGCCGGGCCTCGTGATCGAGAATATGCGAGCCATCGAACTGGACGGCCACGCTCCAGCCAAGCTCTTGCGAAAGGCTGTCCACCTCTTCCAGATGGCTGAGATTAACGGCACCACCCGGAAGATCCATGATCCGCGCGCCGACGACGCCGACATCGATCAGTTCCTGTATCTCATCCAGAGGCGTATCGCGCGTCACAACGGCGACACCCCTGGCAACGGAGCCCATTTCGCGCAGGCAGGCAATGAGGTTGCCGTTGTCGCGCTGATGGGCGTTGCCCTGCGTGATGACGACGCGCTCGATGCCGAGCCATTTCATCAGCCGTCGATATTCGTCAGGGCCAGGCGTACCTTCAGGCACTGGCGGTCCGCCTGCCTGTCCCGGAAAGCCCGGCAGATACATATGCATCTGCGTGTCGATGGCACCTTTTGGCAGCGTGAATTTCGGCTGTCTGCCTTCGAATGTTCTGTTGATTGTCATGATCCTCCTCCGGTTGCCTCCATCGTTACGAAGGCCTGATCGAACGCGCCTCCTCAGCGCGTTCTTGGGCACCGCTATGGGTGCCAGGTGATGGAATGGACGGTCAGCCGCGGCGCAGCATGGCGCGGTATCTCTGCTGGCTGCCTTTCAGGTGCTGGCGCATGGCTTCCCGCGCTGCCGCGGCATCTCCATCGGAAATGGCGCGAACGATGCGATCATGCTCATCCTGAAGTTGCTGGAGATAGGAAGCCGCAGTCGTCTCGGTTTGAGTTGCGCGCAGTGCCGCGCGCGGAATGACATTCTGCCCCATGACTTCCAGAAATTCGCGGAAACGAGGATTGTTGGTGGCATCGGCTATGGAGAGGTGCAGCTGGAAATCAGCTTCGGCAGTCGGCTTACCGTTCTGGATGCAATCCTGAACGGCGGCCAGCCGGCGCATGATGGCCTCTTCCTGCGCGGGCGAACGGCGCACGGCGGCAAGCTCCGCAGCTTCCGTCTCGACTGCGGCACGCAGTTCCAGCAGTTCGATGATGGAGGATATGCGGTCGTGATCGACATCCTGAAAAGGTTGCGGCTGCTGCGTGGGCAGCGCCAGCACGAAGATGCCCGCCCCATGACGCGCCTCGACCAGCTTGTCTGCCCGCAGCGCTGCAATCGCCTCGCGCACCACGGTTCGGCTAACCTTGTAGAGGTCCGTCAGTCCGGCCTCGCTCGGCAACTTGTCCCCTGGCTTGTACTGACCAGCAAGAATGGATTGCCGCAAGGCATCCGCCGTCTGGGTTACCAATGAAACACCTGAGCGGGAGCTAACAGGGCTCTCTTTCACATTGCCTTCGGCGGTATCATTTACATTGGCCAAAAAATTACTCCCGGCGAAACTGAGCGAATGAAGCGAGCTGGGCG
>JAAIGF010289638.1_pt1 | contig 23023 bp, 20 predicted proteins | sample 6487441 | NCBI WGS metagenome assembly JAAIGF01 (sample SAMN13974129, study PRJNA590717) | phyllosphere metagenome | biome: pepper field; feature: multiple bacterial spot infested pepper fields; material: pepper leaves; isolation source: leaves from pepper fields | host: Capsicum annuum ... | reverse complement strand
CAGACCGAACACTGGCTTGCCGACTACAACCAACAGATCCCGCACGACAGCCTGGGCGGACTAACGCCCGCTGAGTTCCGTGATCAACATCAACCGCAGACCTCTAGTTTTAGCTGGCATTGAATTGCGGGGAGTCGACACGCAGCGATGCGTGCGTAAGACAAGCAAGCTCAGGTCCGCAGTAGCCCATCACCGGCTGCAAAGCCCAGCCATTGCCTGCTGACATCAATCGACCCCGTCCATCCGTATACCGTTTAGCCCGCAGGTCTTGTAGGGCATGCATGGTGCTGTTTCCACCAGCGCTGGGCCTCTTAAATGGACCTTAGCTCCGCTGTCCCGACCGCAAGGACAGGCCTCCTTCTCGGCGCTGGCACTTTGTTGCGGCCCTTCACTGTGCGCCGCTTGCGCGGTGCTCGCTCTCGGGTGCGGTAGGGCCGGACGCTCCGCCTACCGGTTCCCACGAGGCGCACAACGCGCTGGTGGAGAAGAACCGATGAAGCGCACCCAAGACCTGAAGGCCCAATATCAACTTCAGATGGACGAGGAGGGCATCTTGCTCGCCGCCGCGACCATCCTGGAACAACGCCTTCAGCGCCAAGGCCGCATCCACAGCCCCGACCAGGCTGGCGATTATCTGATTGCCCGCTGCGCTCACCTGCCGCACGAAGTCTTCGGCGTCGTCTTCCTCGACACCAAGCATCACATCCTGGCCACCGAGCACCTCTTCACCGGCACCACCGACGCCTGCGAAGTCCACAGCCGAGTCGTCGCCAAGCGCGCCCTGGAGCTCAACGCCGTCGCCGTCATCCTCTTCCACAACCATCCGAGCGGGAATCCGGAGCCCAGCGAAGCCGACCGCAAAGTCACTAAGCGCCTGGAGCAAGCCTTGGGCCTCCTGGACATCCGAGTCCTCGACCACCTGGTCATCGGTGGCCGGCAGCACACCAGCCTGGCCGCAAGGGGGTGGGCATAGCCCCTCCCGCTTCGCTGCTGCAGTGCCCAATGGGCCGGAGCCGTCTGCTGGTAAGCTGATCCTCCCCCCGACACCCGAGTGTGGGCCATGGACTCTTTTAGCCAAGGACGCTGCATCGCAAAAACCCTATCAACAGGCGCTTTGCTGTTGGGATTGGTCGCGTGCGCGGAACCGTCAAACGCTCATCAGGAGAAAGCCATGCAGGATGTGACCTCCGCTGATCTTAAGCACGAACAGGACCGGGTTGCCGCCATCTCGGATGCTGCGCTCCCCCCTGGTTCGGCACCCATGATGACGTGGGATGGCTACCCTGCTTTGCAGCCAGGCCCTGAGCTCTCTCCCAATCAGCTGCTGGAGCAAGTCCAGGCGATGGTCAAGGCCATCCGCAGTTATGGTGATTCGGCCCCCAGCAAGGTTGAGCAAGTTTTGGGAGTGGCTTTGCCGCCCGATGCGAAGCAGGAACGAAGGGGTGTTACTGGACGCGTAGGCAAGGGAAGCTATTCCTGGGCGGTCTGGAAGCCGTATCCGGAGAGTCCTGGCCACATCGTCGAGCTGACGCTGACGCCGGACGCCTGCGTGGCTTACGACGCGATCAGAGCCCCGCTGGAGGCCAGTGGCTTCCGTGTCTACGTGCCCACGTTCGGCGACGACCAGCGGATCTCGTTTGATACAGCGGTAGGTCCGTCCCTGGCCCTGTTCATCGCGGTGACGCCTGACCGTCGGGAATCACCGACGTGCGCCACCGTGGTGAGCTTCGAGCTGGACCGCCGCGATGCTTGACCCTCGCATCGAGCGCATGCTCCAGGAAACCGAACGTCAGTCGGCCTTGCCCCCGTGGGCCGCTCAAAACCTTCGCGAGGCCGTCGAGTCTTCGCCATACCTGGCCGAAATCATGACCAAGGCCATCGACAACGGCGATCTGAAGCACATCAGCGTTTCAAAGACCCCCAACGAGGGGGGGCACTATAGCCACGCCACGCGATCCATCAGCATCAACGCCGATATCTTCTTGAGGTCAAGGCCCGAAGAGCGGGTGGATCAGCTCACCGGCGTTCTAGGGCATGAAGCCGGTCACGCCCTGATGGCCCGTTCCAACGAAATCAGCACCTACAAACTCTCCTACAGCATCGAACAGTCTTTGCGGGAGGGCGCACGTTACGGCGAAGCCACTGTTGACATCACTCCGTTGGCAAAGGACTACATCCAGGCATCGCGCCAAAACGAAGCGTTCGCCGAGCTGGTTTCGATGAATTCGGTCGCCAGCCGCGTCAAGCACGAGCGTCCCAATGCGAGCGAGGGCTACTTGTTGCGGCGGATGGATCCCACTACTCCCTGTGTGAGCAACGGTCGGTTGGAGCCAGGAATACGTTTAGATGCCGAGGGAATTCAGCACACTGGAGGCAACATTGAAGGCCCTGCTATCAAGGCAGTTGGTGTCTGCCAGTTCGACAGGTCAGGCATTGGGCTGGGCGAGCTTGGTAAATCGAATTACAACGATTACTACTTGTCCTACGTGGTGTCCGCAGGGGCTGCCGTCTCTCGAAACCTGGACCAATCGTCCACCCAGTCAATGCCACGCATTGGGCTAAACATGGCCGCATTGGGCAGCAGTCCAGTTCAGGTGGAAGCGGCTGGCATTGAGTTGGGAGGCCAGGGCAAAGCCTTTGGCTTCACCGATACTTCCGGCGGGAGTTTGCTGCCCGTGGAAGTCCGGCAAATCGGAAAAGGACGCGCTGGTCAACCGGACATTGAACCCCAAGCCGTCGCGAGCAATGAAGCCGTGCTGGCCGACAATCCAGCGCACCCGGACCACTCGACCTATCAGCAGATCCATTCCTGGGTGCGTGGCACGGGCAACTGGAACGAAGAAGAGAGCAAGAACGTCACGGCTTCGCTCTACAAGCAGCAGACTGAAGACCCGTTGCTGAAGCGAGTGGACCAGGTCACCGGGGGGCTAGGCCGAGACGGGGCGCACAATGTCTTTGCGGTCTACGCGCCGCATGGGATGGGAGTCGCGCCAATGTTCCATGCCCATGTCGATGGCCGCCAAGCCGCGCAAGAACCGGCGCAACAGAACCTTCAGCAAGCCGAGGCCATTCAGCAGACCCAGGTCCGTCAGCAGGTGCTCGAACAGACGCAGCAGCAAAACGTCCAACAGGAGCAGGGGCCAAGGATGACAATGTAGTCGCACGGAGCGGTCTCGATTGACTCGATTGAGAGATGCCCGCTCTATCCGCCGCACCGCATCAAAGAGGCAGGCTGGTCGTTGGTAGATGTCTCTCCTTCCCCCGGTCCATGTCTTGGACGGCCCGAACGGCCTTGGCTAAAAATGATGCAGGCGAAGTAGTTGAAGTCCTACATAGCTTAAGCAGCCAGCAGCCGTGGCGCGCACGCCGGCGACGCGCTCATGAGGATCGAATGAATGATCGCTGTGGCAGGAGTAGCAGGAGACCCATAAATTTGTAGGGCGAAGGCTACTTCGATGGGGGCAGTCGCACAGACTGAGATTGCCATGCACCAAGGTGTCACCCATACAATCGTCGCCTTCATAACATCGCATGCCCAGTAGTGCCAAGCGCGCCCGCCGCGCATCCATCGCTCTCGACTACGCTTACCCAGAGCATCTGCGCGACTGCGTGGAAGCACTTCCCAAGACCGCAGGGGTCTACACCTTTCACGGGAAGGAAGGCCTGTTACCGCTTTACATTGGCAAGAGCGTCAACGTGCGCACCCGGGTGATGGACCATTGTCGCACCCTGGAAGAAGCCTCACTGCTGCGACAAACGACTTCGGTTTCCTGTATTCCGATGGCAGGGGACACTGGCGCGCGCTTGTTGGAGGCACAGATGGTCAAACGTCAGATGCCGCTCTACAACAAGCTGCTCCGCAAGGTCCCGCGGCAGTTCTCCATCCGGCTCTATCGGGGCGAGGTCTCCATCGTCCACTCGGCAGAATACGATGTGGCCTCCTCTCCGATGCTCTACGGGCTTTATTCCAGCCCACAGTCCGCTCAAAAAAGTTTGCGGCGCATCGCCGATGACCACCGGCTCTGCTACGCCCTGGTGGGGCTTGAGCGACTACCCTCGGGGCGCCCGTGCTTTCGGGCCATGCTCAAACGCTGCGCGGGCGCTTGCTCGGGAGGTGAGACTCTGGACGATCACGAAGAGCGCCTACGGGCTGCTCTCATTCGTCTAGAGCTTTCAACCTGGCCCTTTCATGGCCGGATTGCGTTGGAAGAGAAGGGCGAGAACTTGCGCCAGCTCCACGTGCTGGATGCCTGGCACTACCTCGGCACCGTCACGACACTGACGGCGGCCAGGAAGCTGAAAGGCGAGCCGTTGGGCTTCGACCGGGACAGCTACAGGATCATCAGGGCTGCGATAGAGTCGGGACTTGACGCCATCACCGTCCTTGGCCCGTAGAGCTCTTCCGCACTACCAAGCAGGGCCAGATCCGTTGGCAAGTCATGGAACCGATGCAGCCGGGGAGCGTCCAGCAAGAGCAAGGGACTCGGATGACCATAGGCGAGCATTGGGTGGCTTGCAAAAAAGCTGACTTGATAGGGCAAGGTTAGTGGAGCAAGCCTGCCCGGTCCCTCATGTGATTGAGCAGCAACGTTTCCAGTTCTGCCTCGTCTAGTGCATGGGCACCCGTCTGGAAGACTAGGTCAGCCACTCGCTGCCGTCGTCTCATCTCTTCGCGCCTTGCTGTTTCCTGCGCCTTTGCTTCGCGGCGCTGGTTGGCTAAAAGCTCTTTCGCTTGCAGCTGTGCTAAGCGCTCGGTGGCCCGCTGAATTTGGTCTCGGTAGTGATTCGTTGCGGTCATGCGTTTCTCCTGTCGCTTGGAAATGAGTCAATCAGGAAAACGGCTCGCGTCAAGCGTTGAGGTGGTCTCGAATTTCGGCCGCTTCAAAAATCGAAAAGCCTGAAAAATAAAGCTTAAAAGAAAGAAGCAAGAGCGCACCTAGGTGTCACTGCGTGACACGTGCGCAAAGGGCTTCGCCCCTTGAACCCCAAGCGCTTTCAGCCCTTGCGCAAATCAAAAGCCAAGCCATAAAGAGCAGAACAAAAGCCACTGCCCAGGAGCTCTATGGCCATCTACCACGCCAACGTCAAAACCTTTAGCCGTGCCAAAGGGCATTCGTCCATCGCAGCGGCCGCCTACCGCGCCGGTCTGCTGCTCGAGGACGCGCTCACCGGCCTGCGCCACGACTACCGCCGGCGGGATGGCGTCGTTGAGACGCGCTGCATCGCTCCCGAGGACGCTCCTGACTGGGCCCTGGTCCCCGCCGAGCTCTGGCCGGCTGCGGAGGCCGCCGAGCGCCGCAAAGATTCGACCGTCGCCAGGGAGTTCGAGTTCGCGTTGCCGCACGAACTTGATGACCTGCAGCGGTCCGACTTGGCCGTGGAAGTCACCCGCGCCTTGGTCAGTCGCTACGGGTTCGCGGCGCAGGCCAGTATCCATAGCCCGGGTAGTAAGGATGGCTTGAATTGGCACGTCCACGTCTTGGCGACAACGCGGCGCATGGGGCCGGCCGGCCTCATGGACAAAACCAAGGAGTTGGACGGCGGGCCGTCGGGACGTGTCGAGGTGCAGTGGGTGCGCGAACTCATCGCCTCCACCATCAATGCCCACCTTGAGAAGGCGGCGCTGGAGATTCGGGTGGACCACCGAAGCCTGGCCGCCCAGGCGGACGACGCTCTGGCGCGTGGCGATCTGGCTGCGGCTGCCGTGCTCTCACGGGAGCCCACCAAGCACGTCGGCAAAAACGGGACCGCTCTGGCTCGACGGGGTCAGCCGTCTGAGCGTTCGGACGCAAACCGTCGAATCGAAGAGACAAACGAGGAGACCTTCCAAAAAATCATCGCCGTGTTCGAACAAGAAGGGCGAGCCATGCCGGTGCCCGACGGTCACAGCCAGGCCCAGGCCGAGCGCGAGGTCCGCCGACCTTCTGACGTGCTGTCCTTGCCGCTCAGACGCGGGGCAGGGCACATCGAGGTGTCCCGCAGCATGGCGACCATTGCCCGCGGGTTGGGACTGCTGGAGGCCGAGGAGGCCAAGCCGTCGCGCGCGCCACGTTCGGTCGCCGAGCTTGCGGAGGAGGCCAGCGACGAGTGGGGCGTGGCTGTTCAAGCGGATCCCCGCCTGGCTCAAAACCTCCAAGCAACCCTGGACCTGCTGCAATGGATCAGGGAGCGCGTGACTGCCTTCGCCGAGGAGGCCCGGCTCCGTCCCGACCTCAACGAGCTACTGCGGCGGTTGCGGCGCTTCAAGGCAACGGCCATGAAGTTCGCCCGGCGGCTACTGGCGGTGCGCCGAGCCGAGAAGCTGCACCACATGGCCGAGAACGCGTGGCACGACTTCCTGGCGAACAATCCCGAGCCTGGGACCTCATGGACGCAGGGGGATTGGAAGCAGCGGCGTGGGCGTCGGTTGAGCACCCTCGAAGCCCGAGCCGCAGAGCTGGCCGATGCAAGGGCCAGGGTGACCCCGGAGGAACAAGCCCTCTGTGAGAAAGAAGCGTCGGCCAGTGCGGCGCGTCTGGAGGCTTGGAGCTGGGACATGCTTCAGCGCTATCCGCTGCAGCTCGACATGGCGAATCAAACCGATGAGCCGCATCCAAGCCCTGCCATCTCCGCCCCTCCTCTCCCTGCCCCTGCCTACGTTCCCAAGCCGCCGCGCTTCCACTGAAACCAAAGAGCCCCGCACTGCGGGGCTCAATGTTTGCGGGCGCTCGACCGCTTCAGTGAAGGGTCGGACGCTTCTTGCTGCGGACTGGATCTAGCTGCGCGTCTTTCTTCTCCCGGCCCGCGCGCCATTCCTCCACTGACGGAAGCTTCCGAACGATGACCGCTTCGCGGGTGCGCACAGCCGGGGAAGGCCGTGGAGGAGCGTGCTCCAAGGATTGGGCGGCGTTGCCCCCACCTGGCGGCTTCTTCTGGCTGTAGACGATCAGTTCGCCAGCAGAGGCCCAGGCATTGCAGACATTTCGCTGGCGCACCAGCGGCTCGTCAGAGAGCGTTTGGCTCATCAGCCCGGCGAGCAGATGGCCGGCGATTTCGAGTTGTTGGGGATGGGTTTTCATGAAAACTCCTGCGTGTGGGGAAGTCCTCATCCAACCAAGAATCGCCACGTCCGCAAGAGCTCGCTATACGCTCTGTTTCACAAATTTGAATGCGCGCCGAAATTCAATGTCTTGTATGCGAATTTGGGAATGGGCAGGGTGGCGCGACGTGATGCGTTAGCCAATCCCTTTCCCTGGCCCAGGCTTCTGTTCAATACGATCCGCCGCTAGTGCGAGCAGTCCTGCAATGCGCTCAAGCTTTCCGGCCAAGATAAACACCACGACAGAGCCAATGAGGATGCCAAGGCTTCCAGCGTAAACAAATACTTTGGCGTTGGCTGGGTTAGACCATATGTTGACCTTCTCACCAGCGTCGAAAAGATTGACCAACACGACGCCAATCGCACCAAAGAACGTGGATAGTCCTGCCCGACGAGTCAAGAGTTTGTTTTCGAGGTCTATGTGTTTTGAGCGCTCTCGGAGAGTCTGCGGGTTGCATGTGCCGAGTTCGTCCATAATCTCGCTCTCTCTGGAGATAGCCGTGTCGATTCGATCTGCCATCGGTTCATAGCCCTCCTTCCACGCCACAATGACCTGAATGATCTGAAGAAGCCCAAAGACGAGAAAGACAGCCACTAATGCCGGTAGTGCCACTATCAAGACATTCTTGGCATTTGTGTTGCTAATCCATGCAAGGTTGCTAGCTGCAACCACCCCGAAGGCAAAAAGTAAAAGAGCCACCATTCCGCGAAATGTGTATTTTTCAAAGCGCTCAAGCTTTCCTGCTCTCTCGGGGCGCTTGATCTTCTGGAGCATCTGAAAGGTGCTTGGGATTGGACTGTATTTGGGCTCAGTCATTTTTGGTCCCCTGCTTGAATGATCGCGATTTTCGTCAAAACGGTCTCACTGGCTGCGACTAAAATAATCAGCGTATATTTCTGCTGCGGCCATCCGTCAGGCGCCGTAGTCTTTGGCGTAAAGCAATACGCTGCATTCGTTTCATTTAGCGCGGTGCCCGCGCGCCAGATGCTTTCCTGTTACCGGAGGCTTCCGAAAGAAGGGGACGAATCGCGTCGAGGCTGAGTCCGTAAGCCAGCACGGATAGCCCAGGCGACACGCCCCGGAGCCCGTCCAGCTTTTCCTTGGCGGTGAAAGCCCGGCTGTAAGTGACGTGGTGCTCGTCGTCCAACTCGTGGCCGACCAATTGAGCCCGGAGCTCGGACACCACGCCGGCGCCTTGCAACTCTTGAATCAGGGTTTTGCGCAGTGAGTGAAAGCCGCGCTTGGCCGTGGGCCAGTTCTTGCCCACCTCGGCCAGGTGCCGGCTAAACGCTTTGGAAATCCAGTTGCCTTGACCATTTTTGGCATCGGCTTTGGCCGCAGGGAACAAACGCTCCTGCCCCTCGGCGCGCGCCTGCTCCACCCAGGTCAGGAAGCCCAGGGCGAGGAGGTCGGGGTGAATCGGCACGGTCCTCAAGCTCTTGTCCGTCTTCACCTTCTGATGCTCGCCCTCGTCCGAAATCTGGAAGCAAGGGATACCGCCCTCTTCCACTACGTCGGCAGTCAGCAGCTGGCCGACCTCCGAAGCGCGGGCGCCGGTATACAAGCCAATGAGGGAAGCCCACCGCGCGGCCAGGGGCAGCGCCTCAAAAGCAGCCGGGGCAAACAGCGCTTGGACTTGGTGGGCGTCGTAAGCCTTGAACCCGAACTTCCGCCGGGCGCGCTTTTCCCGGGTCGAATAGCTCACGTGCCCGGACGCGGGGTTGTCGCCCCGAGGGTAGTGGCCGGAGGCTTGGGCCCACTCGAAGAACCCGCCCTTGCCGCCGATGTAGGACTGCTTGTTGGTGAGCGTGGGTGTAGAAGCGCCTTTTTCCCGCATGTCCTGATACCAACGCGCCAAGTCCGAGCGGGTGACCGTGTGCAGCTTGGTCTTCTCGCCCAAGAAGCTGGTCAACAGTTCGACGGCGGTCCGCTTGATGGTCCAGGTCTTGGGCAGGGTGCTGCCCTTGAGGCTGTTCAGCCAGGCGTCTCGGGCCTTCCCGAGCGTGATTGATTCGAGGGAAGGTTTGGTTACCCGCCTCGGCGTGGGGAGAGGCGGCACGTGCTGTTGAATCAGCTCCCCCAGCGCGCTGGGCTGCGGGGCGGTGAGCGCCATCAGCTGCTGGAAGAGTGTGACGTCCTCTGGGGTGTCGATCTGCCATTGCTCGGTGATCGACCCGTCCGCCGAGCGCGTCCGATTTAGGGTCAGCTCCTGCGGGCGTTGGGTGCCGGTCAGGCGCGCCAGAAGCGCGTCCAGGTCGTCGTCTTGGCTTTGCATGCGTCGTTCCTTCAACACAGTGAAGACCTGAGCATAGCGGGCGGCCAGGGTCAGCGCGCGCAGTCTTGCCTCGCGCATGTCGTAGGTGTGCAGGGTGCGTTTGAAGGTCTGGCGACCCACAATGGGCTGCAAATCGACCGGCACACGCTGTCGGTAGGACCAGAGTCCGAAGGGGGCTCGAACGAGATGATGAGGAATGCGCATGGGCGTCGTGTGTTCCGACTTGCGCAGCTGCAGCCAGTTTTTACGCTAACAAAAAACCCCCTGATTTCTCAGGGGTTTGCGTATTCTGGCGGAGAGAGGGGGATTCGAACCCCCGAAGCGCGGTTTAGACGCTTACACACTTTCCAGGCGTGCTCCTTCAACCACTCGGACACCTCTCCGTGCCTGCCCGACCGTGGTCGAACAGGGCCGCAAATTCTAGCGGTCGCCGGCCCGTACCACAAGCTGAATCTTCCAGCCGCAGTCGCTGAGACCGGGCGTGGCACAATATCCGCTCAAACAGAGCCGGTTGCCCGATGTCTTACCTCGTTCTCGCCCGCAAGTGGCGCCCGAAGCGTTTTGCCGAACTCGTAGGCCAGGAACACGTGGTCCGCGCGCTCAGTAACGCGCTCGACAGTGGGCGCGTGCATCACGCGTTCCTGTTCACCGGCACCCGTGGCGTGGGCAAGACCACCATCGCGCGCATCTTCGCCAAATCGCTCAATTGCGAGACCGGCACCAGTGCCGATCCCTGCGGGACGTGCCCGGCCTGCCTGGACATCGACGCCGGGCGCTACATCGACCTGTTGGAGATCGATGCCGCATCCAACACCGGCGTGGACGATGTGCGCGAGGTGATCGAAAACGCGCAGTACATGCCCTCGCGCGGCAAGTTCAAGGTCTATCTGATCGACGAAGTGCACATGCTGTCCAAGGCGGCGTTCAACGCGCTGCTGAAGACGCTGGAAGAGCCACCGGAGCACGTGAAGTTCCTGCTGGCCACCACCGACCCGCAAAAATTGCCGGTGACGGTGCTGTCGCGCTGCCTGCAGTTCAACCTCAAGCGATTGGACGAAGACCAGATTCAGGGGCAGATGACGCGCATCCTGGCCGCCGAACAGATCGAGTCGGATCCGTCGGCGATCGTGCAGCTGTCCAAGGCGGCCGACGGCTCGCTGCGCGATGGTCTGTCGCTGCTGGACCAGGCCATCGCCTATGCCGGCGGCGCGCTGCGCGAGGATGTGGTGCGCACCATGCTGGGTACGGTCGATCGCACCCAGGTCGGCGCAATGCTGCAGTCCCTTGCCGATGGCGATGGCGCGCGCCTGTTGCAGGTGGTGGCCGCGCTGGCCGAATTTTCGCCCGATTGGAGCGGTGTGCTGGAGGCCCTGGCCGAGGCCCTGCACCGGGTGCAGGTGCAGCAGTTGGTGCCATCGGTGGCCTTTGTCGGCGACGGGATCGACCCGACGCCGTTTGCGGCGCAGCTGCGGCCGGAAGTGGTGCAGCTGTGGTACCAGATGGCGCTCAACGGGCGACGCGACCTGTATCTGGCGCCCAGCCCGCGCGCCGGTTTCGAAATGGCAGTGCTGCGCATGCTTGCCTTCCGCCCCGCAGCGGCGGTGCCGGCTGGCGGCTCGGACGACGGTCGCGGTGCCACGGCGGGCGGTGGTGCGCGTTCTGGCGCTGCCGGCGGTCAGGCTGCTGCGCCGGCAGCGGCAGCGCCCGCCGTAGTGGCCTCGCCTGCTGCGGTGACGGATACGATGCCGGCTGCGGAAGCGTCCTTGCCGGCATCAGCGACCCGGGCAACGCCGATTTCGGCTGCGCCTCCCGTTGTCGTGCTTGCCCCCCAAGAGTCTTCTCCGGACAGCCGTGCGTCTGCAGCCAGTGCGCGTAATGACGACACCCCGCCGTGGGCAGTGGACGATGCGCCGGTGCGTGCGCAGGTCGCGCCGGCACCCGACACGATGGCCGTGCTTGCGCCTGAAGCGGCGATGGCTCCGCCAGCTGCCACCGTCGAGCTCGCGCACCCCGATGCGATTGCGTCCGACGCTGTGGTGGAGGCTCCGGCTTCGGTCGCAGTGTCTTCGCTTGTCGAGCCCTCGTCGCTTGAGGAGCCAGCGGTGGTCGCGCCACCGGCAACGGCAGGGGCTGCATCAGACTCGGTGACCGACGCGACGGCCCTGCTCGATGACGGCCGCATCGCCGATGCCGAGCAATGGCTGGAGCTGGTCACGCGCAGCGGCTTGAATGGCCCGTCGCGGCAGCTGGCCGCCAACGCCGCATTTATCGGCCATCGCGATGGCGTGCTGCGGCTGGCGCTGGCGCCGGGCTTCGAATATCTGAACTCCGAGCGCTCCATCGCCAACCTCGCGCAGGCGCTGGCACCGGTGTTGGGAAACCCGCCGCGCATCGTCATCGAAACCGGCAGCGCCGATGTCGAAACCTTGCACGAGCGTGCCAACCGCCAGAAAGGCGAGCGCCAGAGCGCGGCCGAAACAGCCTTCATGAACGACCCGACGGTGCAGTTGCTGATCCAGCAGCAAGGCGCGCGGATCGTGCCCGATTCCATCCGCCCTTACGACGAGTAACGACCCATGCGTGGAAATATTGCCCAACTGATGCAGCAGGCGCAGAAGATGCAGGAAAACCTGCAGCGCGCCCAGGAAGAACTGGCCAAGCTGGAAGTCACCGGCAGCGCCGGTGGTGGCATGGTCAGCGTGACGCTGACCGGCGCCAAGGAGTGCCGCAAGGTGCGCATCGACCCGAGCATCCTCTCCGACCAGGAGATGGCCGAGGATCTGATCGCCGCCGCCTTCAACGACGCCTCCAACAAGATCGACGCCGAATCCAAGGACCGCATGGGCTCTGCGACCGCCGGCATGCAGTTGCCGCCGGGCATGAAGTTGCCGTTCTAAGCGAGGGGATTCGGGAGTGGGGATTCGGGATTAGCCAAGCGCAAAGGCCTTTGCCGTTGCGAATCCCAAATCCCGAATTTCCAATCCCGGCCACCCGATGTCCACTTTGCTCGAACAACTGATCGAGGCCTTCCGGGTATTGCCCGGCGTGGGCCAGAAGTCGGCCCAGCGCATGGCCTATCACGTGCTCGAGCGCGAGCGCGAGGGCGGGCGGCGGCTGGCCGCTGCGTTGGGCAACGCGGTGGAAAAGGTGGGGCATTGCGTGCAATGCCGCGACTTCACCGAATCGGAAATCTGCACCATTTGCGCCAGCAGCAGCCGCGACCGGCAGCAGCTATGCGTGGTGGAGTCGCCGGCCGATCGCCTGGCGATCGAACATGCCACCGGCTACCGCGGGCTGTATTTCATTCTGCAGGGGCGCCTGTCGCCGCTGGATGGCATCGGCCCGCGCGAACTGGGGCTGGATCGGCTCGGCGAGCGTCTGGCTGCCGGCGAAGTGACCGAAATGATCATCGCCACCAATGCGACGGTCGAAGGCGAAGCCACGGCCCATTACCTGGCGCAACTGGCGCGCCAGCACGCAGTACGCCCAAGTCGGCTCGCCCAGGGCATGCCGCTGGGTGGCGAGCTGGAGTATGTGGATCGCGGCACCCTGTCGCACGCCTTCGGCACCCGCAGTGAGGTGCTTTGAGGGCCGGGATTGGGGAGTCGGGATTGGGGATTCGCAAAAGCCGGTCGGCGCGCGCGGTAAGCTTTGGCCAATCCCGAATCCCGAATCCCGAATCCCGTCTATGACCGACACCATCTTCGGCAAAATCATTCGTCGCGAAATTCCGGCCACCATCGTTTACGAGGACGATGAGGTGCTGGGCTTCGAAGACATCGCGCCGCAGGCGCCGGTGCATGTGCTCTTCATTCCCAAGCAGCATGCTTTTCCGACCCTGGACGATGTGCCGCCGGAGCAGGCGCTGCTGGTTGGCAAGCTGGCCATCGCAGCGGCGACCTATGCGCGTGCGCAAGGGCTGGCGCAAGACGGCTACCGCATCGTGATGAATTGCCGCGAGCATGCCGGCCAGACGGTGTTCCATCTCCATCTGCATTTGCTGGCCGGTGCGCCGCTGGGCCGCTTCGGCACGCCTTGACGCGTCGTCGGATCGCGCGTTGCGCGCAAGCCGCGTCATGCATCGATCGTCGTGCACAAACAAAAACGCCGCTCCCTGCGAGCGGCGTTTTTGCGAGTAACCCAGCTCAGCGGCGCATTACCACCAGCCGCGGCCCCAGCCCCAACCGCCGCCCCAGCGCGGGCCCCACGGGTCGCCCCACGGGCCATACGGGTAAGCCGGCACGACTTCCACGTCGCGCACGACCGGCCACAGGTAGACCACGTCGGCATTGACCTTGGGCAGCTTGTAGTCGTATTCGCCGATCTTGGTGGTTTCGTAGCCTTCGATCTTGCCGATGAAGGTCACTTCGCGCCCCGGCTCGAACACCGCCGGATCGTAGAAGCCCGAGCGGCAGGCCAGGAAGCGGCCATCGCTGGCATCCACGGCATTACGGTCGGGGCGACCGCTGGCATTGAGCGGGCGCGAGATCAGCTCGAAGCAGGTCTGGCCCTGGCCAGGCGTGGTCTTGATGATCTTGCCACCCCAGCGCACGGACGTGCCGACCTGGGCGCTGGCAGTTGAATCACTCGGACTGACCGCGGGGAACTGGCCCTGCAGCGGCTTGGGTGCGGTGGCGCAGGCTGCGAGCCCGAGCACAGCGATAAGAGGAACAAGAAAACGGGTAATCATGAGGAAGCTCCGGTTCGCGGGCGATGCTGCAGCAAGTCTTTCAAGAGAGTGGCGCTGTCCGAATCAGCGCCAGCGTATCGCGCGGCAGCGAAACGTTGGCTGAGTGCCAACAGTGCCGTATTCGGGTGTGAGCGGGCGACACGTTGCGCCCACACACCGGCCGGTTCGTGCGGTTCACGGGCAAGGCCGAGCTTGCGGTAGCGGCGGCTCAGCCGGTGCCAGGCGCGCAGCAACGGGTCGCGCTCACGTTCGCCACGTGCCAGCAGCCAGCCCATCCACGCCAGCGCGCTTACCGCGAACACGCCGAAGATGGCGGCCAGCTGCGAGGTGTCCAGGCGATCGATGCCCAAGGGTTGCAGCAGCCGTTGCTGACGGTCGGCATCGAAGGACAGCACTAGCTCGTTCCAGCCGCGCCGCAGCCAGTCGCTGACCTGGCCCAGGCTGGCCCATGTGCCGAGGTCGGCGAAGTCGTTGCCGCCGCCGGCTTGCAGGCGATCTTCGAGGGTGTCGTAGATGCGTTCCGGCGCCACTGCGGCGGTGGGGTCCACGCGAACCCAGCCACGCCCGGCCAGCCAGACTTCGGTCCAGGCGTGCGCGTCCATGCGGCGTACCACCCAATAATTGCCCAACCGGTTGTATGTGCCGCCGGCATACCCGGTCACCACGCGCGCCGGGATGCCGGCCGCGCGCATCAGCACCACGAACGAGGAGCTGAAGTGTTCGCAGAAACCGGCCTTTTGCTGAAACAGGAACTCGTCGACGCTGTTGCGGCCGAGCAGCGGCGTGTCCAGCGTGTAGGCGAATTCTCGGGTGATCCACTGCAGTGCGCGCTGCACCACCGCATCGTCGTTGTTGCCGGCCTCGCCACGCCATTGCCGTGCCAGCGTCAGCGTACGCGGATTGAAACCGGGCGGCAGGGCAAGTGCACGCTTGCGCAACTGGTCGGGCAGGTCGGTATCGAAGCGTGTTGGCGGCGCCGATTGCAGGTCCCAGCGCGTCAGTGCGCTCAACGGCCGTTGCGCGAACAGTTCGTAGTCCGGCGATAACTCGGCGTTGGGCACGCCCTGGGTAGGCAGATCCAGCGACACCAGCTGGCGGCGATCGGTGGGCTCGTAATCCAGGCGATAACGGTAGGTTTGCGGACCTGCGGTGACCGAAGCGGGCTGACCGCGGCCGGTCCAGTGCGCGCGCTGCCAGGTGCGGCCGTCGAAGTCCCACATCACCGGGCCGCGCCAGTAGCGCTGTTGCGGCGGCGGCGCCTTGCCGGCAAATTGCACGCGCAAGGCCGGGCTGTCGTCGGCCATCAGGTCGATCCATTCGCCCGGCGACATGTTGTCCGACAGGCCAGGCCGGGATAGCGCGCGCTCGGGCACGCCCCACAGCGGCGCACTCAGCCGCGGCAGCAACCAGAACGTGGCCAGCGCCAGCGGCACGCCGATGGCAACCAGCTTGCCCATACTGCGCAATTGCAGGCGCAGGGCCGGCGTGGCGGTGTGCTGTTCTTCGTCGGCCAGCCGCTGCATGCTCAGCAAGGCGCTGACCACCGCCAACAATGCCAGGCCCATCGTTGCCGGGCCCTGGTCGAGCAGAAAGGCGGCAAACGGTGCGAACAACGCAAAACCCAACAGGCTGCGGGCATCGCGCAAGGTGCGCAGTTCGGAGGCCTTGATCGCCAGCATCGATGCCAGCACCGCGCAGCCGGTGTCGCGGCCAAAGCGCATGCCGATCTGCCAATACACCGCTGCCAGCATTGCGATCACCAACAACAGCCGCACCGGCGCCATCAAGGTGCCGCGCCAGCTCAGCACGCCGACCAGCACCGCCGCCACCGCGACAGTGGCCGCAAGCAGGCCGGGCAACTGCAACAGCAGCGGGGTCAAGGCCAGCCAACTGGTGGCCAGTACCCAGGCGCGGCTGGCCTGGCTGATCGGGAGCAAGGGCTCAGTCATGCGGAAGCAGGGCCAGGGCGCGTTGGCACAGGTGGTGGTGCGAAGATCCTTGCGCGGGACCTAACGGTGGCTGGCCAGGCAACAGCAGGCGATACCGGCGCCCGTCGCGCTCGGCCAGGTTGACCCAGCGGGCGAGGCGCGCAATGCGGCGCTCGTACGGCAGCGCGCTGAGCGCCCGCCAGTCCAGCGTGACGTCGATTCCCAGCGGCTGTTCGTATTCGCGCACCAAGAGGGTGTCGCGCCGTGCCGAGTGTTTCCAGGAAATGGTGCGCGGAGCGTCGCCAGCGCGATACGGGCGCAGCTGGTGCAGCTCTTCGCCTTGCGCATGCAGACGCGTCTTGTTGGGCGAGCCCGTCCCCTCGGGCAACGCCGGACCCTGTTCTTCGGGCCGGGGGTAGGCCAGCAACGGCGTTTCCGGCCATACCCACGACCAGGCGCGCACCAGGCCCAGCGGCTGCGTGCTGGACAGGCGGATGCGCTCGATATCCTGCCAGCCGCGGCGCTCGGTCGGCACCAGCAGGTCGATCTCGGCCATGTCGTGCTCGATCAACGCACAGAAGCCGCTGCTGTCCAGATGATCCAGCCGCAGCCCGCGTCGTAAGCGGGTATCGCGACGCGCCAGCGACACCCGCATGCGCAACGGTTCGCCGGCGACCACCGGTTCGGCCGAGACCGCTTCGATACGCAGTGCCGATAGCTGCAGGTGCGCCATGATGCTGCTGGCGATCCCGGCCGTGGCCAGCAACAGCGCGAGCAGCAGCGCCGGATTGTTGTTGTAGTTCAGTGCGCCGAGCAGCATCGCCAGCAGTAACGCCGTGACGAACAGCCCGAAGCGGGTCGGCAACACATAGATGCGCCGCCGATCCAGCACGATCGGCAAGCCCTCCGCGCCCCGCGGCCGCGCCAGCAGGCTGAGTCGGCGGACGATGCCGCGCAGGTGCGCGCGCACCAGGTCAGTCCACCGGCACGCTGTGCAGCAGCGCCTTGGCCAGTGCCGGCCCGGACGACGATTCGGCTTCCGGCACCAGCCGGTGCCCGGCCACGGCCACAAACAGCGCCTGCACGTCTTCGGGCAGCACGTGCTCGCGCCCAAGCAGCAATGCGTAGGCCTTGGCCGCGCGCAGCAAGGCGATCCCAGCGCGTGGCGACAGGCCTACGCGCACCCCAGCATGCTGGCGGCTACGCAGCAACAGGGCCTGCACATAGCCGATCAGCGCATCGCTGGCATGGATCTGGTTGACCACCCCGCGCAGCGCGACCACGTCGGCGTCGCTCAGTTGCGGGGCGGCCTGGGCAATCAGTTCGCGCCGATCCGTACCCGACAGCAGCGCACGCTCGGCATCGGCGCTGGGGTAGCCCAGGCTCAGCCGCAGCAGAAAACGGTCCAGCTGCGAATCGGGCAGCGGAAAGGTGCCGGACAGATCGACCGGGTTCTGCGTGGCAATCACGAAAAACGGCTCCGGCAATGCATGCGTCACGCCATCCAGGGTCACCTGCTGCTCGGCCATTGCTTCCAGCAGCGCGCTCTGCGTACGCGGCGGGGCCCGGTTGATTTCGTCGGCCAGCAGCACGTTGGTGAACACCGGTCCGGGATGGAACTGGAACTGCCGCGAGGCGGCGTCGTAAACGGACACGCCCAGCACATCGGCCGGCAGCAGGTCGGAGGTGAACTGCACGCGCTGGAAGCCCAGCCCCAGGCTGGAGGCCATCGCATGGGCGAGCGTGGTCTTGCCCAGGCCGGGCAGGTCCTCGATCAATAAATGTCCTCCGGACAACAAGGCCACGAATGCCAGCCGCACTTCCTGCGCCTTGCCCAGCAGCAGCGAATTGACCTGGTCCTGTGCGCGCCGCAGCGATTGGCGCAGCGCATCGGTTAGCATTTCCGTGGAACGCAGCGGTGTCGACATCACAATTCCGTAGGTGAAAAGAAGAGTGCACAGGGCAATGCAGGGGGACCAACGCGCACATCGCACCTTCGTGATCCTGTGGACACTGGCGACAGCCGTCAAGCTATTGATCGCCGCACGCTTGCCGCTCTTCGTTGACGAGGCCTTCTACTGGCAGGAAGGCCAGCATCTGGCGGCGGCGTATTCGGATCTGCCGGGCATGACCGCCTGGCTGGCGCGACTGGGCGTGGAGCTGGGCGGACATCATCTGCTGGCGCTGCGGCTACCGTTTCTGGCCATTTCCGCGCTGATTCCCTGGTTGATCGCGCATATCGCCACACGCTGGTTCGGCTCCACGATGGGGTGGCAAGCTGGCAGCCTGACCTTGCTGATGCCGCTGTCTGCAACGCTGGGCATTCTGGCCGTGCCGGATGTGCCGATGGCATTGGCGGCGGTGCTGTGCATGGATGCCGGGGCGCGCTTATTGCGCGAGGTCGATGCCACCAGCGCGCTGGAGCTCGCCATCGGCCTGGTCATCGGCGCGCTCAGCCACTACCGCTTTGTCGGGGTGATCGGGGTGGGCTGCATCGCATTGCTGTGCATCCCGCAGGGGCGTGCGGTGTTGCGCGACCCACGCATCTGGATGGCACTGACCGTCGGCGCGGTGAGCTGGCTGCCGCTGCTGTTCTGGAATACCGACCACGACGATGCCGGGTTGCGTTTTCAATTGGTCGACCGGCACCCGTGGCGGTTCCAGATCGGCGGGCTGTGGTTTGTGCTGATCCAGACGGTGGCGGTGACGCCGCTACTGGCCTGGGCGATGGTCAAGGTCGGTCTGGCCGGCACCCGCAGCGGCGGCGGCTCGCGCGCGCAGTGGCGCTATTTCGGTTTGCTCGGCGGCATTTCGACCGTGGCGATCTTCGTGCTGGGCTTCTTCAGCGATGCCGAGCGGATCAGCTTCCACTGGCCATTGCCCGGCTACCTGGCGTTGCTGGTGGCGGTGCCGGTGATCCTGATGCGCTGGCCGCATCCGCTGCGCCGCGCGGCGTGGCTCATCGCACTGCTGGGCATGCTTGGCGCATACGGCTACTACCTGGCGGTGTCGGTGCCGTCGATCCGCGCGCATGCCGCTGGCGAAAAGTACTACCCGCGCAACTTCGCCGGCTGGAACGATCTGGCCCATGCGGTCAAATCCCGATTGGCGCAGATGCCGCCAGGCACACGCGTGTTGGCAGAAAATTTCAAGGTTGGCGCCGAGCTCGGCTTCCAATTGCACGACGCCAAGATCGAGGTGCTGCCTGCCACGTTGAACGACAAGCACGGGCGCAGCGCGCAGCTGCAGCAGTGGGGCCTGCTCAGCGATGGCACGCGCACCGGACCACGGCTGCTGGTGCTCTCACCCAGCGATCAGCGCTATCGCGAGCTGTTGAAGCGCTACCACGCCATCTGCGACATGGTCGGCCCGCTGCCGCCGCCCACCGTGGTGTCCACCGATCACGGCTATCAGCGCTTTCTGCTGTTCGCACTGCCTGCGCAACGCCAGCCGGGCCCGTGCGTGGCCCCGGCGATGGCCTGGATCGATGCGCCGCTGCCGAAGGTCTCGGTGTCCGGCAAGTTTGAGGTGCGCGGCTGGGCCTTCAAGGATGGCGTCGGGCTGGCGAATGTCGAGCTGCTGCTCGACGGTCGCCCGGTCGCGCAGGCTAGGTACGGCACGCCGCTCGATGTGCGCCCATACTGGAAAATCTCCAACGATCCACAGCACCCCAACGTCGGCTTCACCGCCACGCTCGACACCCACGCCTTGCCGTCCGGCACGCATTGGCTGGGGCTACGCCTGCACGGCCGCGACGGCAGCGTTGAAGATTGGTGGGAGCAACACCTTGTTGTAGGTCGGTGACATTCTGCCCAATGCGTTCCAGTCCTAGCGCGGAGTTAGTAGCTTTTTCAGCAGTTGTTACCGCTACGATCTCTGTCCTCGCTGCCTAGGGATTTTCCAAGGAAAAATACAGGTGAATGATTATAATTCGATAAATCAGGTCGCGAATGTGTCGCCGCATTCTGAAGGTTTACGTTCTGGTTTTAGCATGCGCCAGTTAACTTGGTGGGTATTCTTTTGTGCATTTGGAATATTGACATGGCTGACTTTTAGGTGGCGAATTCCAATTTTGCTTTGGGATCACCTTGATATAGTGCCTATCTATCAGGCATGGCAAGACGGACATCTCGGAAATTCGGATTTTTGGAAAGTGCATGATGGTAGTCATTTGCATACTGCAGCCTACGCAATTTTATTGTTGACTACCTGGTTATCGGAAGGGCAAACCTGGCTAGATTGTTTGGTGAGTTCGCTTATTCTGGCTGTATGTAGCTTCTTTATTGTTCGAATGGCGCTGCGCGATTTTGGTGCGCGTCTGAGTGTTGGTTGGATGTATGGATTTGTTTTACTTGCGCTATACCCTGGGCATCTCATTAATCTGCAGTGGGGCTGGCAGGTTGCCGTATTTGTCAGTCTTCTGGGGGTCGTTGCGCCTGTCTATCTTTTGACTAATGGAGTCATAAGCTGGCCTGCGAATTTTGGCGCTGTGGCATGTGCGACGGTAGGCGTGTTGGGTTTCTCTACTGCCCTTGCAGTTTTTCCTGTTGCAATATGGTTGTTAATTAGGCATGTGGGTTTTCCGGTAGGCCGGCGTCTGACAATGTGCCTGCCCTGGTTGATCTCAGTGATGTGGCTTGTCATGCTGTTGCATGATGGGCATGCGGGTGAGTTTGCAGCGAATCCGGGAGTTTTTGTTATATCTCGTTACGTTTTGAATTATTTGGGAAGTGGTGTGATGCACTTCTCTAACGAGTTGGCGCCTTTTTTCGCCGTTCTCGCAATAATGTTGACGCTTTGGGCGGTGGTGCGTGTGCGATTGCGAGCGAACCTAGTTCCCTGGCTGAGTCTTATGGTGGTTGCAACGGGCTTCGCAATCATGACGGCATGGGGGCGTGCTGCACTTTTCGGTCCTGAGCACGGCTTCATGCCGCGCTATGCTAGTTTTTCTATTTTATTCTGGATTGGTTGGCTTGGGGTGATGCTTGCTGCTTTCCGCGATGAATCGCAGTGGAGATGGGTGAGGCCGCTATTGTTGTTTTGCCTTTGTGCTGCTGCGTTTAATGGGCTTCATCTTGCAAAGAAATCCATGAAGGTGGCAGAGCGCTCGCGGCAAATTGCTGTTCAGGTGAGGCGTGAATATCCTAAAATAGACCAGAAAGTGTTGCTAGAGGCTTATGACTGGCGCGCCAAATTTGCAGACGATCGTCTGCGCACTTGGTATTCGTATGGATACGCGCCTTTTGAAGAGGCGACGCCTAGCAACCGGTGAGTTCAGGTTTGCAAGTGCTATTGTCGATCGCTTGTTCAACGAGGCCAAGCAGCGTCCAGCACTTGGTTTAGGGCGTGTTGGTTGGTTAGGGAACCGACAAGTCGCTGCGCATCTCAGGGAATTTGAAGCCCTGCCTGCCGTAACAAGCGCGCCAGCGCGATCAGCGGCAGGCCCACCAGGGCGGTGGGGTCCTGCGAGCGGATCGCGTCGAACAGGCTGATGCCGAGGCCTTCGCATTTGAAGCTGCCGGCGCAATCAAGGGCCGGTTCGGCGTCCAGGTAGCGTTCGATCTCGGCGGACGTCAGCGCGCGGAGCTGCACCTCGGTCAGGTCCAGCGCGTGCAGCTGGCGCTCCGGGCCGACCAGGCTGACGGCGGTATGGAAGCGCACGGTGTGGCCAGACATGGCAGTCAGCTGCATTCGGGCCCGCTCGCGCGTGCCTGTGTCGACTCCCCGTAAACTTGATCCAGCCATAACTAGGGATGGTCTGATCAACGGCGTCGGAGGATGAGCCCAACTACATCGGCCAGGCTGACGGCGCTCAGATCCTCGATTTTTTTGCCGTTTCCGGCGCGTTTGCAGGGTGTTGCCTGCGTTACAGGCGCACGCTCCCCATAGCAGGCAATAACTGCTTTCGCTTCATCCACAGGTTTGACAGCGCAAACAGCGTCAGCACCTGCGCGGTGTTCTTCGCCAGGCCGCGATAGCGGACCTTGGTGTAACCGAACTGGCGCTTGATCACCCGGAACGGATGCTCCACCTTCGCGCGCACGCTGGCCTTGAAGTGTTCCCAACGCTGTTCCCGAGCACGCTCCCGCTTGTTGCCGATGGCTTGAAGCACCGAACGCCTGGCGGCAATGAAAAATGCAGCCTTGCAGGTCTGCAGTTCTTCGCGGTTGTCCGCACCGGTGTAGCCGCTGTCGCCGAACACGCTGTCTTCTTTGCCATGCAGTAATGCGTGCGTCACCGTGACGTCGGCGACATTGGCGGCTGTGCAATGGACGTGGTGCACCAGCCCGGAAAATTCATCCACGCCGATGTGCGCCTTCATCCCGAAATACCACTGATTGCCCTTCTTGGTCTGATGCATCTCGGGGTCGCGTGCATGGTCGGCGTTCTTGGTCGAACTGGGCGCCGCGATCAGCGTCGCATCGACGATCGTGCCCGACCGCAGGCTCTGGCCCTTGCGCGCCAGATGCGCGTTGACAGCTTCCAGCATCCGCGCGGCAAGGCCATGGGTCTCCAGCAGGCGCCGAAAGTTGAGAATCGTGGTCTCGTCCGGAACGTTGTCCAAGCCACCGAGCTGGGCAAACCGCCGCAAGGTCGGGATCTCGTGCAGCGCTTCTTCCATCGCCGGATCGCTCAACGCATACCACTGCTGCAGCAGATGAATCCGCAACATCGTCGCCAGTGCGTACGGCTGCCGACCTGGCCGGCCCGACACGGGATAGTGCGGCGCGACCAGCCCGAGCAATTGCTGCCACGGGACGACCTGCTCCATCTCGGCCAGGAAGATCTCCCGGCGCGTCTGCTTGCGCTTGCCCAGGCCCTCAGCGTCACCGAACGTCAGTTGCATGGATCACCCCTCAACATCAGGCGGGTAGTGTCGCGTATCTGTGGTGCGTTGTTCAGAGGTTCCCTAGAGGTCTCCGGGCACACTAGCCACCAAGGAGACCACCAATGCGCAAGAGCAAGTTCACCGATAGCCAGATCGTCGCCACGCTGAAGCAGGTCGAGGGTGGCCGCCAAGTCAAGGATGTGTGTCGTGAGCTGGGCATTT
>JAAIGF010009623.1_pt1 | contig 23030 bp, 22 predicted proteins | sample 6487441 | NCBI WGS metagenome assembly JAAIGF01 (sample SAMN13974129, study PRJNA590717) | phyllosphere metagenome | biome: pepper field; feature: multiple bacterial spot infested pepper fields; material: pepper leaves; isolation source: leaves from pepper fields | host: Capsicum annuum ... | reverse complement strand
CGTCCGGCCCGGCCGGATGGATTCGGGTGGGTAGAGTCGACCGTTGGTCGACTGCTCTTCGTTCCGACCGCGCAAAACCCGCGCTGCGCGCGATAGTCGACCAACGGTCGACTCTACCCTGCGGACGCCCCGCACCGTCCGGCCCGGCCGGATGAATTCGGGTGGGTAGAGTCGACCGTTGGTCGACTGCTCTTCGTTCCGGCCGCGCAAAACCCGCGCTGCGCGCGATGGTCGACCAACGGTCGACCCTACCCTGCGGACGCCCCCGCACCGTCCGGCCCGGCCGGAGTATGCTGGCGGCATGCAGACCACCACCCAGCTTGCGCGGCCGATCGACCGCTACTTCGCCAGCTATTCAGACGACCACCGCAACGTCATCAACCAGCGCATCCACGTGGTGGCGGTGCCGGCGATCCTGTGGTCGGTGGTGGCCCTGCTGTGGTGCGTGCCGCCGCTGATCACCTGGTTCCAGTACGGCATCTGGTCGGCCTTTGCGATGTTCAGCGCCTGGTGCTTCTACAACAAGCTGTCGCGCCCGCTGGGCATCGGCATGCTCATCCAGTTCTTCGTGTTCGGCTGCCTGTGCCGCCTGCTGGAGGCCGAGATCGGCCTGAGCAACCTGCGCTGGCTGGCGGTAAGCGTGTTCGTGGTGGCCTGGGTGGCGCAGTTCATCGGCCACAAGTTCGAGGGCCGCAAGCCCAGCTTCCTGACCGACCTGACCTACCTGCTGATCGGCCCGGCCTGGGTGATGGCCAAGGCCTACCGCAAGCTCGACTGGCGCTACTGACCTCTCCCGCCGCGTCACTGTCCGTAGTTTCCTGAACGGGCACGTCCCGTCACCCCTGCTGCACGAACGACCTGCCAGCCTGCGATGCACGGTCGGCACACGCCTGCCTGCGCATCCGCCGTGAAAGCCTCAGCCGTTGCCACGCGGGGGCGCAGGCCGCCATGCGCGGGCGTAGGGTGCCGATCCGGCAAAGCCGACGACCACACGCCGCAAGGCCCTAGAATGGGCATGCCGCACCGCAAAAAAAATGAATAGCGCACGTTACATGCCGTTTGTGGCCGTTACATGGGTTTCGGCAACATTTGGCTGACTGTTAGACTCAATGACCTGCTCGTGAATCATGGATTCCCTGCATGCTCCCCAGCCTGCCCCTGCTGCTGGCCCTGCCGTTCCTGATGGCAGTGGCTGTTGCGGCCTTCCCCCGTAGTTCCCGCTCGACAGCCGCCTGGCTGGCGGCGCTGGCGCCGTTGGGCGGATTGGCCATCCTTGGATGGCTGACCCCGGCCATCATGGAGGGGCAGGTGGTCCGAAGCCTGATGCCCTGGCTGCCGCAGATCGGGCTGGACTTCGCCCTGCGCCTGGACGGCCTGGCCTGGATGTTCGCCGGCATGGTGCTGGGCATCGGCGCGCTGGTGGTGCTGTACGCGCGCTACTACCTCAGCAGCCAGGACAACGCGCACCGCTTCTACTGCTACCTGCTGCTGTTCATGGGCGCCATGCTGGGCATGGTGATCTCCGGCAACCTGCTGCTGCTGATGGTGTTCTGGGAAATGACCAGCATCAGCTCGTTCCTGCTGATCGGCTTCTGGTCGCACCGCAAGGACGCCCGCGAGGGCGCGCGGATGGCGCTGGTGATCACCGGCGGCGGCGGCCTGGCCCTGCTCGGTGGCGTGCTGCTGATCGGCCGCATCGTCGGCAGCTTCGACCTGGACGTGGTGCTGGCCGCCGGCGACCAGATCCGCGCCAGCGCGCTCTACCCCTATGCCCTGTTCCTGGTGCTGGCCGGCATCTTCACCAAGAGCGCGCAGTTCCCGTTCCACTTCTGGCTGCCGCACGCGATGGCCGCGCCCACCCCGGTGTCGGCCTACCTGCATTCGGCCACCATGGTGAAGGCCGGCGTGTTCCTGCTGGCCCGCCTGCATCCGGCCCTGGCCGGCACCGACCTGTTCTTCTATACGGTCAGCGGCATCGGCGCGCTGACCCTGCTGATCGGTGCCTGGAACGCGATCTTCCAGCACGACCTGAAGGGCCTGCTGGCCTATTCGACCATTTCCCACCTGGGCCTGATCACCCTGCTGTTCGGCCTGTCCACGCCGATGGCGGTGGTCGCCGGCGTGTTCCACATCCTCAACCACGCCACGTTCAAGGCCTCGCTGTTCATGGCCGCCGGCATCATCGACCACGAGACCGGCACCCGTGACATGCGCAAGCTGGGTGGCCTGCGCAGGCTGATGCCCTTCACCAGCGCGCTGGCGATCATCGCCTCGCTGGCGATGGCCGGCATCCCGCTGCTCAACGGCTTCCTGTCCAAGGAAATGCTGTTTGCCGAGGCGCTGACCGCCGGCGGCCCGGGCACCATGCGCACGGCGGTGTCGATCGCCGCGCTGCTGGCCGGCGTGTTCGGCGTGGCCTACAGCCTGCGCTTCGTGCACGACACCTTCTTCGGCCCCGGCCCGCACGACCTGGACCGCGTGCCGCACGAGCCGCCGCGCTGGATGAAGGTGCCGGTGGAGATCCTGGTGGTGATCTGCGTGGCGGTGGGCATCGCCCCGGCGCTGACCGTGGCCCCGGTGCTGCATGCCGCGGCCGGCTCCATCCTCGGCGCCGCCATGCCCGAGTACAGCCTGTCGGTCTGGCACGGCTTCAACCTGCCGCTGGCGATGAGCGCGATCGGCGTGGTCGGCGGCGTGGCCCTGTACTTCGGCCTGCGCAGGCTGATCAACCTGCACGGCGTGCGGAACACCGCCACCGGCCGCAACGTCTTCCATGCGCAGCTGGACACGGTGTCCGCGCTGGCCATGCGCCTCACCAACGGCATCGCCAACGGCAGCCTGCAGCGCATGCTGCTGGGCCTGGTGCTGGTGGCCATCACCGTGGCCGCCGCGCCCTACATCGCCAACCCGGCCTCGCCCAACTGGACCCGACCGCAGTCGATGCCGCTGCTGGGCTGGGCGCTGTGGCTGGTGATGATGGCCTGCGCTGTGGCCACCCTGCGCGTCTACAAGCAGCGCCTGCTGGCCGTGCTGCTGGTCGGTGGCGTCGGCCTGATGGTGTCGCTCACCTTCGTATTCCTGTCCGCCCCGGACCTGGCCCTGACCCAGCTGCTGGTGGAGATGGTGACCCTGGTGCTGATGCTGCTGGGCATGAACTACCTGCCCGCCCAGTCCGGGCCGGAGCGGCCGCGCTGGCGCAAGCAGCGCGATGCGGTCATCGCGATCATCGCCGGCGCCGGCCTCGGCGCGCTGGCCTACAGCGCGATGACCTTGCCGCCGAACACCATGGCCGGCGAGATGCTCGCCCGCGCCCTGCCCGAGGCCTATGGGCAGAACGTGGTCAACGTGATCCTGGTCGACTTCCGCGGCTTCGATACCTTCGGCGAGATCACCGTGTTCGGCATCGCCGCCCTGGTGGTGCATGCCCTGCTGCGGCGCACGCGCATGGCCCCGGAGCAGATCATGCCGGGCCCGCCGATCAAGCTGCCGGTGCCGGCCGATCTGGCCCAGATCATGTTCCCGCTCACCCTGACGGTGTCGATCTTCCTGTTCCTGCGCGGCCACAACGCGCCCGGCGGCGGCTTCATCGCCGGCCTGGTGCTGGCGGTGCCGCTGCTGATCCAGTACGTGATCCAGGGCACCGCCTCGGTCGAATCGCGCTTCGGCTTCGACTACATCCGCTGCATCGGCATGGGCCTGCTGATCGCCCTGCTCAGCGGCAGCGCCTCGATGCTGTTCGGCGTGCCGTTCCTGACCAGCGGCCACCTCGACCTGCACCTGCCGCTGATCGGTGAAGTACCGCTGGCCAGCGCGATCGGGTTCGACATCGGCGTGTACCTGGTGGTGTTCGGCGGCGCCATGCTGATGCTGTCGATGATGGGCACGGTCAAGCCGTCGCGCACGCGCACCGCGCGCCGCGGCGAGATCGACCTGCAACGCCGTTCGGCCCGCACCGGGGAGATGCACTGATGGAACTGGCCCTGGCCACTGCGATCGGCGTGCTGACCGCCATCGGCGTCTACCTGCTGCTGCGCGCGCGCAGCTTCGATGTGATCCTCGGCATGACCTTCCTGTCCTACGCCACCAACCTGCTGATCTTCGCCGGTGGCCGCGTGGTGCTGGGCAAGGCGCCGGTGCTGCAGGAAGGCCTGGAGAGCCACCTGGGCAACTACACCGATCCGCTGCCGCAGGCACTGGTGCTGACCGCCATCGTCATCGCCTTTGCGATGACCGCGGTGACCATCGTGCTGGCGATGCGCAGCCGCAGCGACAACCACAGCGACCACGTGGATGCGCACGAGCCGGATGAGGACGCACCGCCGCGTCAGGGCGAGGGCCAGGCATGAATCATCTGGTGATCCTGCCGATCCTGGTTCCGCTGCTCGGCGCCGCGCTGTCCCTGTTCGTCGAACACCGCCGCTATGGCCCGAAGGTGCAGCGCAGCGTGGCCTGGACCGCGATGGCGGCGCTGGCCGTGGTGGTGGGCCTGCTGTTCGCGCAGACCGCCGGCGGCGACATCAACGTCTACCTGCTGGGTGACTGGCCCTCGCGGCTGGGCATCGCGCTGGTGGCCGACCGCCTGTCGGCGTGGATGCTGCTGACCACGTTGCTGCTGGCCATCCCCTGCCTGATGCATGCGTGCTCGGGCTGGGACCGGCGCGCGCCGCACTTCCACGCGCTGTTCCAGTTCCAGCTGGTGGGCCTGAACGGTGCGTTCCTGACCGGCGACATCTTCAACCTGTTCGTATTCTTCGAGGTGATGCTGATCGCCTCCTACGGCCTGCTGCTGAGCGGCGGCCGTGGCCTGCGCATGCGCATCGGCCTGCACTACGTGGTGTTCAACGTCACCGCCTCGACCCTGTTCCTGATCGCGCTGGGCCTGCTGTATGCCTCGCTGGGGTCGCTGAACATGGCCGAGCTGTCGCAGCGCATCGCCGAGGTACCAGCCTCGCAGCTGACCCTGGTGAAAGCGACCATCGGCCTGTTGCTGCTGGTGTTCTGCGCCAAGGCCGCGCTGATGCCGCTGTACCTGTGGCTGCCCGAATCCTATGCGCGTGCACCGGCTGCGGTGGCCGCACTGTTCGCGATCATGACCAAGGTCGGCCTGTACGCGGTGCTGCGCGTGCAGATGCTGTGGTTCGGCGAGGACGCCGGCGCGCTGGCCGGCTATGGCCGCGACTGGCTGCTGTGGGCCGGCGTGGCCACCCTGGTGCTGGGCGGCCTGGGCGCGCTGGCCGCCGCCCGCCTACGCGTGCTGATCTCCTATCTGGTCGTCGTCTCGGCGGCGACGCTGTTCATTGCCTTCGCGGTGGGCACGCCGAAGGTGCTGTCGGCCGGCCTCTACTACCTGCCGCACAGCTCGTTCGTGGCCGCCGCGCTGTTCCTGATCGCCGACCTGATCCGCCGCCGCCGTGGCGGTGCCAGCGACCGCAAGGAAGTGGTGGCACCGATGCCGGGCAAGGAAACGCCGGCCGTGCTGTTCCTGATCGGCGCGGTGTCGGTGGCCGGCCTGCCGCCGCTGTCCGGCTTCCTGGCCAAGGCCGCGCTGCTGGCCGGCATGCCGGCCCAGTACACCGGCGCGGTATGGACGGCGGTGCTGGTCAGCAGCCTGCTGGTCATCATGGGTCTGACCCGCGGTGGCATCCGCCTGTTCTGGCGCGTGCCGACGCCCGACCCGGAGGCGCCGCCGCCGCGCAAGGCGCCGCTGCGCCGCATCGAGCTGTATGCCGCGTGCCTGCTGCTGGCCTACGGCGTCGGCATGGCCGTGGCCGCGGCGCCGCTGATGCGCCACACCGACGCCATCGCCGCCCAGCTGCTGCAGCCGGGCGACTACGTGCAGCAGTTGCGCGCGACCACGCCGGAGATCCGTCAGCCATGACCGCCAAACCTTCCCTGCGCCGGCGCCTGTTTCCATCACCGCCGCTGAGCGTGATGGTGGTGGCCTTCTGGCTGCTGATGTCCGACAGCTTCACCCTCGGCCAGTTGCTGCTCGGGCTGCTGCTGGGGGTGGTGGTGCCGCTGTTCGCGGCGCGCCTGGACCGCGAGTTCGCCCGCATCGGCACGCTGCGCCCGGTGCCCAAGCTGCTGGTCGTCACCCTGTGGGACATCCTGATGTCCAACATCCGCGTGGCCATCCAGGTGCTGGGTCCCGAGCGCAACATCCACCCCGGTTTCATCTGGCTGCCGCTGGACATCGCCAACATCCACGGCATCGCCGCGCTGACCAGCATGATCACGCTGACCCCGGGCACCGTGTCGGCCGCGCTGAGCGATGACCGCAAGTACCTGCTGGTGCACGTGCTGCACCTGGAAGACCCGCAGGACCTGATTGACACGATCAAGCGACGTTACGAAGCCCCGTTGATGGAGATCTTCCCATGACTGGATTCCAGATCATCCAGACCACCCTGGTGGTGTGCATGCACGTGGTCGGCCTGGCCATGCTGCTGGGCACCTGGCGCCTGCTGCGCGGCCCCACCGTGCCGGACCGCATCCTCGCGCTGGACACGCTGTCGGTGACCGCCATCGCCGAGCTGATGCTGTTCGGCATGTACCTCAACTCGGCGATCTACTTCGAGGCGGCGCTGGTCATTGCCATGCTCGGCTTCGGCAGCACGGTGGTGCTGAGCAAGTTCGTGCTGCGCCGGGATATCGTCGAATGATCACCTTCATCCAGATCGCCCTGTCGGTGCTGCTGCTGTTTGGGTGCTTCTTCATCCTGGTCGGTGCACTGGGGCTGGTGAAGCTGTCGACGTTCTTCAAGCGTCTGCACGCGCCGACCAAGGCCAGCACGCTGGGCGTGGGCTGCGTACTGGCGTGCTCGGTGTGCTACCACATCTTCCTGGGCCAGGACCCGCAGCCGCGCGAGCTGCTGATCACCGTGTTCCTGTTCATCACCGCGCCGATCAGCGCGCACATGATGGCCAAGGCCGCGCTGTCGCTGCTGATGGAAACCCGCCCCAGCCTGCCGGGCAACGAGCGCGCGAAGGAAGAGCAGCTGCCGCCGCCGGAACCGGCACGGGAAGAGGAAACCGCACAGAACCGGTAGGTGCCGGCCGCTGGCCGGCACGGTTCATTGATGGTGGGTGCCGGCCGCTGGTCGGCACGGCCCGTCATCCACGCATGGCGTGGATCTACAGGACCAGGGCGATCTCCAGCCCCAGCCAGGCCACGAACGCGCCCAGCAGGATCCCGCCTTCGCCACGGCTGATCTTCAGGTCACCGCGCAGCATCGGGTACAGCACCAGGGCGAAGGCCAGCAGCGCCGGCAGTTCCAGGCGCACGAACGACGCCGGCAGCGCCAGCGGCTGCAGCAGCCCCATCGCACCGATCACCAGCAGCAGGTTGACCACGCTGGAGCCCAGCACGTGGCCCAGCACCATGTCACCGTGGCCACGGCGCGCGGCTGCGATGGCTGCGGCCACTTCCGGCAACGTCGTGCCGATGGCCACCGGCAGCAGGCCCACCAGCAGCGGCGTCCAGCCCAGCGCCGCGCCGAAATCCGCCGCCGCGCCCACCACCAGGCGCGCGCCCCAGTAGAGCGTCAGCGCGGCGATCAGCACGCGCAGCACGTTCAGCGGCAGGCTGGTGCGGCTCAGCGCGGATTCGGCGATGACCGCCTGCACGTCCGGCGCTTCCAGGCGCCCGCGACGCAGCAGCACGATCTGCACCAGCACGAAGCCCGCCACCAGCACGCCGGCTTCCCAGCGCTGCAGGCGACCATCCAGGCCGAACACGATCAGCAGCAGGCCGGCGGCCAGCAGCGACCACCACAGCACGCCCTGCAGGCGAGCGCGCAACAGCAGCGGCGCGGCGATGGCAGCCACCGCCAGGGTCAGGCCGAGATTGGCGATGCTGCTGCCGATGGCGTTGCCCAGCGCCAGCTCGGGCTGGCCGACGATCAGCGCGCGCGCATTGACCGCCAGTTCCGGCAGCGAGGTGGCGACGCCGAGCAGCAGCAGGCCAGCCGTGAAAGCGCTGGCGCCGAAGCGCTGGGCGAGGCCGGCGACGGCCTTGACGATGGAGTCCCCGCCCAGCGCCAGCAGCAGCAGGCCAATCAGGAACCAGGCAATTGAGATGGCGATCATCGAGCACTCCCCAGCGGTCGTGGCGCGATTCTACGCGTGGCCCACCCCTGGCGGGTGAGCCACGGCAGCCGTGGTCAGCCGCAGCCTTCCACGTAATCCACCTGTGGGGTCTGGCCGACCCGCCAGCTGCCGACCTTGCCGTCGGCGCCCAGCGCGAAATCGATGATGGCCGCGCCGTCCTGGGCCGGGCGCACGCGCAGGTGCTGGGCTTTCTCGTCGTACTTGTCCGGGCCGACGTCGGCGCGTTCGGGGTACAGCAGCTGCAGCTCACCCAGGGTCATGCCGACCTTGCCGCCGCCCGGGGCGACGATGCCGGTGCTGCGCACGTCGTAGCGCACCAGCTTGCGGCCCTCGATCATCAGGCGCGGGTCCTCGGCATCCTGCGGGCGCAGGAAGTAGCAGCCGTCGTTGTTGTCATCGGCCGGCAGCGGCTTGCCTGCCGCATCGGTGCCCAGGCCCTGCAGCGGCGTGCCGAAGCCACTGCGCACCTCGGCGATGGGCGCGCCCAGGCGGGCGCCGCCGAAGCCATCCAGCCGCGCCGGGCTGTCGCTGCGCGGGTCGGCCGGCGAGGTGGTCGCCAGGTCGGCATCGGCCGGGGCGGTGGCGGTCGCCGTGTCCTTGGCCGGGGCGGGGGCAGCCTCGGGGCTGTCGGGGCTGCGCGAACAGGCGGCCAGCGACAGCAGCAACAGACCAGCAATCGGGAGGTGTTTCATGGCGCGGATCCTTGGCACGAGATGGCTGCACGCTAGCGCAGCGCGCGTGCAGGCGCTGCATTGTCATCGCCGTTTCATGCCCCGCGTTCAGGCTCGGCGTGCACCGACTTGGCTGTCCCTCCCATGCAACCGCGCAAGACCGACCTCGCCCGAACCGCGCTGCAGGCCCACCGCGCGCCGCTGGACATGCGCCAGCGCCGCCTGCTGATCCTGTGTGATGGCCAGCGTAGCATCGCCGACCTGACCGGCTTGATGGGCCAGGAAGCGCCTGCCATGGTGATCCAGCTGATCCAGGGCGGCTATCTGGAAACCGGCGCGCCCGCAGCGGCGAGTCCATCTGCAGCGCCAGCGCCTGCCGCGCCCCGCCCTGCGGCGGCGGTGGCAGCCGCACCTGCGCCCGCCCCCGTGCCAGCCCCCGCCCCTGCCGCACCGGTCGAGCGCCGTCGCTCGCTGGTGGCCGCACGCATCTACCTGCTGGGCATCCTCGAGATGCAGCGCAATCCGATGGCGGCCGCCCTGTTCCGCGACCTGCAGCAGGCCCGCGCCGAGAACGACGTGGTGAAGGTGCTGCAGGCGGCGTTGCTGGCGCTGCCGGGCATGACCTCCGACGGCTACTGCGAGCGCGTGCGGCTGCGCCTGTTGGAAGCGCTGCCGACGGAGCATTGCGACGCCTTCGCGGCCACGGCCTGAAAAGGGGACGGAGGGGATTAAGTCGTTTGTGCCGCAAACGACTTAATCCCCTCCGTCCCCTTTTTTGATCAACGGAAATTGTTGCGCAGGCCGTTCCAGCACTGCTGGTAATCGCCCTGGCGGTGGCCGGCGGCCACGGCCTGCGCGCTCGGGCGGATCACTGCGCGGGTCTCGAACATGAAGGCCATCGTGTCCTTGATGACATCGGCCTTGGACAGATCGGCATTGGATGCCTTGTCGAAGGTCGGCGCATCCGGGCCATGGCCGCTCATGCAGTTGTGCAGCGACGCGCCACCGGGCACGAAGCCCTCGGCCTTGGCGTCGTAGGCACCGTGCACCAGGCCCATGAACTCGCTGGCGATGTTGCGGTGGAACCACGGCGGGCGGAACGTGTTCTGCGCCACCAGCCAGCGCGGCGGGAAGATGGCGAAATCCATGTTGCTGGTGCCCGGCGTGTCGCTGGGCGAATGCAGCACCAGGAAGATCGACGGGTCTGGATGGTCGTAGCTGATCGAGCCGATCGTGTTGAAGCGGCGCAGGTCGTAGCGGTACGGCGCGTAGTTGCCGTGCCAGGCCACCACGTCCAGCGGCGAATGGTCGATGGGCGCGCGCCACAGGCGGCCTTCGAACTTGGCGATCAGTTCGAAATCACCGTCCACATCCTCGAATGCGGCGTGCGGAGTTTCGAAGTCACGCGGGTTGGCCAGGCCGTTGGCACCGATCGGGCCCAGGTCCGGCAGCTTCAGCAGTGCGCCGTAGTTCTCGCAGATGTAGCCGCGGCTGGGGCCGTCGGGCAGCTCGACGCGGAAGCGCACGCCGCGCGGAATGACCGCGATCTGCTGCGGTTCGATCTCGATCACGCCCAGTTCGGTCAGCAGGCGCAGCGCGCCCAGCTGCGGCACGATCAGCAGTTCGCCGTCGGCGTTGTAGAAGTAGCGGCCGACCATGTCCCGGTTGGCGGCGTACAGATGGATGCCGACGCCCGCATGCGCATCGGGCGCGCCGTTGCCGCCCACCGTGTACAAGCCTTCGACGAAATCGGTCGGCAGTTCCGGCAGCGGCAGCGGGCTCCAGCGCAGCTGGTTCGGCGACGCCGGCTGCGCGCCGAAATCACACTGCAGCTGCGACTGCGCGAACGGGGTGAATTCGCCGTGGGTCACCGCCGGGCGGATGCGGTACAGCCAGCTGCGGCGGTTGCTGCCGCGCGGCGCGGTGAACGCGGTGCCGGACAGCTGCTCGGCGTACAGGCCGTGGGCCACCTTCTGCGGTGAGTTCTGCCCGACCGGCAGCGCGCCGGCGACGGCCTCGGTGGCGAATTCGTTGCCGAAACCGGACTGGTAGCCGCGGGCGGTGAGGGCGGTGGACATGGTGGCTCCTGGAACGCGATGCCGGAACGGAAAGCAGCCGAGCATGGCTCGGCTCTACTGGTGAGCAGCCGCCGGGCGTGGCCCGGCGCTGCCGATGAACGTTACAGCACGCCGCGGCGGATCTGGTCGCGCTCGATGCTTTCGAACAGCGCGGTGAAGTTGCCTTCGCCGAAGCCTTCGTTGCCCTTGCGCTGGATGATCTCGAAGAAGATCGGGCCGATGCAGTTCTGGGTGAAGATCTGCAGCAGCTTGCGCTGGTGGGTTTCCGGATCGGCGTCGATCAGGATCTTGTTCTTCGCCAGGCGCGCCACGTCTTCACCGTGGTTCGGCACGCGCTGGTCGATCACATCGAAGTAGGTTTCCGGCGTGTCGAGGAAATCCACGCCCTGCGCGCGCATGGCTTCCACGGTCTCGTAGATGTTGTCGGTGAAGCAGGCGATGTGCTGGATGCCCTCGCCCTTGTACGCGTCCAGGTATTCGTTGATCTGGCTCTTCGGGTCGGACGATTCGTTCAGCGGGATGCGCACGATGCCGTCCGGGGCGGTCATCGCCTTGGACACCAGGCCGGTCTTCAGGCCCTTGATGTCGAAGTAGCGGATCTCGCGGAAGTTGAACAGGCGCTCGTAGTAATCCGACCACTGCTGCATGTTGCCGAAGTACAGGTTGTGGGTCAGGTGGTCGATGAAGGTCAGGCCGAAGCCGAACGGACGCAGGTCGGCGCCGTCGATCACCTCGTAGTCGCCATCGAAGACGCTGCCGGCGCTGCCGTAGCGGTCCACCAGGTACAGCATGCAATCGCCGATGCCCTTGATGACCGGGGCGTTGACGGCCTTGCTGTCCGGCTTGAAGGCGATGGCTTCGGCGCCGTTGCCCAGGGCGGTCTGGTAGACCTCCTGGCCCGGCTTCTTGAAGCGGATGGCGAAGCCGCAGGCGCACGGACCGTGCTTTTCGGCGAAGTCGGCGGCGAAGGAATCGGGGTCTTCGTTGACGAGGAAGTTGACGTCGCCCTGGCGATAGACGGTAATCGGACGCTGCTTGTGCTTGAGCACCGCGCTGAAGCCCATCTTGCGGAAGTACTCGTGCAGCTCCTGGCCACGGCCGGCCGGGGCGGCAAATTCGACGAACTCGAAGCCGTCGATGCCCATCGGGTTTTCGAAGGTGGTGACCTGCATGCCGGGGTTCGGGTGCGAGGCGGTCGGGACTGCGGTATTCATGGCGTGGCTCCGAATCGGTACCGCATCGGTACAAACCAGGTGCGGGCTAGGGTGGACCCGGCGAGAATGCAGGGTCCGGACATACCACTTATAGTTACACTTGAAACCACCAGCAAGGTGCACCGCAGCATGAGCCCAGCCGACCCCGCCTCCACTCGCGTGCGTGCCTCGCACGTCCTGCTCGACCTGGAACAGTTCCTGCCATATCGGCTGAGCGTGCTGTCCAACCGCGTGAGCGGCAACATCGCCAAACTCTATGGCGACCGTTACGGCCTGGCCATTCCCGAGTGGCGGGTGATCACCATCCTGGCGCTGTACCCGGGGTCGTCGGCCAGTGAGGTCTCCGACCGCACGGCGATGGACAAGGTGGCGGTCAGCCGGGCGGTGGCGCGCCTGCTGGAGCGCGGTTTCATCAAGCGTGAGACGCATGGCGACGACCGCCGGCGCTCGGTGCTGGCGCTGTCGGCGGCGGGTTTCGAGGTGTACGAGACGATCGCGCCGCTGGTCATCGAGATCACCCGCAAGCTGATGTCGGTGCTGAGCGAGGAAGAGGAGCAGGTACTGGAGAAGCTGATCCTGCGGCTGGCCGGTGACGGCCTGGAGCGGATGGGCGAAGGCGTCTGAGGGGAAGTTTCCGGGGCCCTGCCCCGGCCCCCGGTCCCCGGTCGCGTCGATCGTGCTCGACTGGGGCAACGTCCAGAGCAACAGCTGGCTTTCCGTGGGATGGCGGGGCGGTGTGGCCTTGCAGGACACGCCGTGAACCCCCCTCCGGGGTCCGGCCCAGCCGCTGGCGGCTGTGCGTTCGGGCGCTTGCGAAGCAATGCTTCGCAAGCAAAGCGCCCTCACCCCTGGGGGCTCGATGGCGCCATCCATGGCGCCAACGGTCCTGCAAGCCCACACCGCCCCACCTCTGACACATTCCGTGCGCTGTCGGTGGGTGCCGACCGTTGGTCGGCACATCTGTCAGATAGCGAAATTAATTGTGGGTCAGAACCCGTGCCGACCAACGGTCGGCACCCACCCTAGCCGGACGCCGTTCTGGTAGATCCACGCCATGCGTGGATGACGTTGGCTGCCATCCCCGACGTGTCGCCGGCAACCCTGCGCGCGTGCGTCGGGCAATCTTTGATGACATTGGGTGCACGCGGCTTGGCATTCGCCGACGAACGGCACTCATGCCGGGCGCGTCACCGGATGTCGGCTTTGCCGCCTGATGTTTCGGGATCGGCCCGGTAGCGTCGTCTTGAACAGGTCGGGCCTATCCAACGGCTTCAATCGAGTGATTTTGCCTATTGGACGACCGGCCCCACCGGGGCGAGGTTGGGCGCGCAGCGGAGCACCGCTGCCGGGGTTGAAAGCCCGTTGACCCAGGCTCAGGAATCCCACCATGTCCCGATCCGCCCGCCGCAAGGTTCCGGCGCCCGCCCCTGTCTCCATCGATCATGAGGCCGACCTGCAGCGCATCGATGAGGCGCTGGCGACGGTGGAATCCATCGCCGACGTCTGGTTCGAGCACCATCGCCTGAAGCCCTGCCCGCCCGGGTTTCTGCTGTCGCTGAACCGGCTGCGCGATTTCACCAGCTTCGCCAAGGCCTATGCGACCGCGTTGCGGGTGGTGCGGGAGTAGAGCCACGCCATGCGTGGATGGCTGCGATGCCGGTGCCTGCGATGGGGTCAGAGCCCTTTCCTGCGGAAAGGGATCCGACCCCGGCGCTCGTTTCCTGCGGAAAGGGATCCGACCCCGCGGCTCAGCTCAGGTGCTTGCGACGCGCATGGATCCACGGCACGGCCAGCGCGGCGATGGCACCGCCGGCGAAGCCCAGCGAGGCCGCGACCGTGGCCGCTTCGATCGCACCCGGCAGCGCCAGCGCGGCGGCCACCAGCAGCAGTGACGGCAGGCCGACAAAGGTGCCGAGGAAGAAGGTCCAGCGCGGTGACCAGGTGTTGAGCTGCAGCAGGCTGACCGGCTGCCAGGTTTCGGCGGCGGCGTCTTCGGTGATCTTCGCCACGACCTTGCCCAGGTCCACTTCCGGCACCAGCTTGCCCGGGCGGGCGGCGGCAATGGCTTCGGCCACCGCCTCCACCGGCGGGAACCTGGCTGGCCAGGCGGCAGGCGCGGCGACGCCATAGGCGGTCAGCAGCGGCACGCTCAACCAAGGCGCCACCAGCGGGCGCACCTTGCGGCGGCCGTACACGCACCAGATCTGTTCCAGGCCGTGCGCGGTCACGCTGTACAGGGCAAGCTCGCCCGGTGCCGGGTAGCCGAGCATGGTCACCCGCGCCGCCAGGCTGTCCTGGTCCATCGCGCGCAGGAAGCCGGGGCGGCTGCGCCCTTCCTGCATGAACGCCAGACCCAGCGCACCGACCAGCCAGGCTTCGGCCACGTCCTTGCTGCCGGCGGTGGCGCGGTCATCCGCGGCCAAGTACCACGCCAGCGATTTGGGCTCGGCCACGTCCTGCAGGCCCCAGCGGCTGTCGTCGCCCAGCACGTGGCGCACCGGCAGGCGGGCCGGCGCGGTCTCGCCACGCTCGCCGGTCTGCAGGAACGGCAGCACGCCCTGCACGAAGCTGGAAAGGTCGATCGCGCGCAGGCCTTTGCCCTGCCACTCCGGTGGCAGCAGGCCAGCCAGCGGGCCCTCGGTGGCCAGGCGGTCCAGGCGGGCCTTCTGTTCAACCAGCTTCTGCACCGCGCCTTTCAGCACGACGTTGTCCGGCAGGGCGATCTGCGGCAGGCGGTGGCGCGGCGGTGCCAGCTCCACACCGGCCTCGCCGGTGCCTGCGTCATCCAGCAGGGCATCCTGCGACGGCAGGCTCACCCCACCGGGGGCGGCGTCGCTGGCCGCGTCGGGCTGGCGTTGGGCGTGGTCGCTGTGCATGGGCGCTCCGGTAGGGGCAGCCGACGATCCTGTCGACTGATGTCCTTGCCGTTAGCGGCCATGGGGTGGGTTTCTGTAGTCGTCGAGCGCCCCGGGCAGTCGAGCATGGCTCGACTCTACAAGGGCGCGGCAGTCGAGCATGGCTCGACTCTACAGATTCGGGGTCAGCGCTGCGGCGCCCACTTCTTCAGGAACGCCATGAACTTGCTGCGGTTGTAGCCCTTGCCTTCGCTCTTGGCTTTTTCCAGCTCGCCGGTGAACTGCGACTGCAGCAGGGTGCCATCCGAATCGAGCACGAACAGGTGCGGGTAACCCTTCACCTGCGGGTACTGCGAGAGGAACGCCGCGTTCTCGTTCTCTTCGCTGTAGTTGACCTTCATCCACACGTAGTTGGCATCGCGGAAGCGGCGGATTTCAGCATCGCCTTCCACGAACTGGTCCATCAGGTGGCACCAGGGGCACCACTCGCCGCCCACGTCCAGGATGATGTGCTTGTTGCCGCGCTGGGCTTCGACCTTGGCGGTTTCCAGATCGGCGGCCGGGTCACGCGCCGGGTCGAAGCTGGCGTTGAGGCCGGCGATGGCGGCGATATCGGCCGCCGCCGGGGTGTTGCCCGAGGCCACCGGCGCGCTGGGGTCAGCGGCCGGTGGCTCGGTGGGACGGGTATCGAGCGGTTGCGTCGGTTCGGCAGGCGCCGGTGGCGGTTGCTGGGAACAGGCGCTTATCAGCGCCGCACACACCACTGTCACCACCGCCCTGCCGAACGTCGTACGCATGCCTGCTGCCCTCTGTGTTTACTTGACGCCGTGCATCAGCTTGTTGATCAGCGGGGCGATCAGGAACAGCACCACGCCGGAGCCGATCAGGGCCCAGAACCCGAAGGTATACCCCTTCAGCGCCGATTCGATCGTCATGCCGCCTTCACCGGACACCGCGCCGGCGAAGATGCCCGACAGGTTGTTGCCGATGCCGGTGGACAGGAACCAGCCACCCATGCCGAAGCCGACCAGGCGCACCGGGGCCAGCTTGGTCACCATCGACAGGCCGATCGGCGACAGGCACAGCTCACCCACCGACTGGATGACGTAGACCATGAACAGGGTCCAGAACGGAATCTTGCCGCCCACGACCATCTGCGAAAGGGCGAACATCAGCAGGGCGAAGGCGGCGCCGTTGAACAGCAGGCCCAGGCCGAACTTGCGCGGGATGGACGGATTGGCGCTGCCCATCTTGACCCAGATCCAGGCAATGATCGGCGCCAGGGCGATGATCGCCACCGAGTTGACCGACTGGAACCATGCGGTCGGGAAGGTCCATTCCCCCATCTGGCGGTTGACGATGTTCTCGGCCAGGAAGGTGAAGGAGCTGCCGGCCTGTTCGAAGAACATCCAGAACATGACGTTGAAGGCGAAGATGATCAGCATGGCGATCACGCGGTCGCGCTGCACCTTGCCTTCGCGGATGCCTTCAACCAGCAGCAGGATGGCCAGGGCGGTGAACATCGCGCCCAGGATCCAGGCCAGCGCGGCGGCGCCGGTGGCCAGCAGGAAGTAGGACAGCGGCACGGCGACCACGGCGCCGACCAGCACCTTGATGATCGGGCCGATGCCTTCAGCACCGACCGGCGGTGCACCAATGCCCTTCAGGCCGGCACGACCGATGTAGAACCACACCAGCGAGATCAGCATGCCCACGCCCGAGGCGATGAACACGACCTTGTAGGACGGCATCGCATCGGTACCGAAGACCTTGCGGGCCAGGTACTCGGTCAGCACCGGGGCGATCATCGCGCCGATGTTGATGCCCATGTAGAAGATGGTGAAGCCCGAGTCGCGGCGCTCATCCTTCAGGCCGTACAGCTTGCCGACCATGGTGGAGATGTTCGGCTTGAACAGACCGTTGCCGACGATGATCGTGGCCAGGCCGAGCTTGAAGATATGCTCCTGCGGCAGCGAGATCATGAACAGGCCGGCGGCCATGATGACCGCGCCGGTCAGGATCGAGCGCTGGTAACCCAGCACCCGGTCGGCCACGTAGCCACCGAAGATCGCCGCGGCGTACACCAGAGCCAGGTAGGCACCGTAGATGCGGCTGGCGTCGCCTTCACCGGCAGCGCTGCCGTTGTAGAACTGGGCGACGATGTACAGCACCAAGGCCCAGCGGATGCCGTAGAACGCAAAGCGCTCCCAGAACTCGGTCATGAACAGCATCCACAGCGGGCGCGGGTGGCCCATCGTGGTCTTGAAGTCCGGCACGGCCGGCTCTGGGGTGTTCGCAGTGGCGTTTAGGCTCATGCGGGTTTCCTGGTTCGGTGGATGGGCGGCACATCCGATGTGCGCTGGAGCAACGCGCGAGGATCACCGACTTCTGGCGTTCACGTCAAATACACGCCGTTTGAGGCAGGTCACGGCCTGCTCGCTGAACTTGCATCTGAAACGATTCAGCCAACCGCCGGCGGCCTTGCTGAATGGGGCTCAGGCCAGGCCGGCCGGCGGCGCGACCTGCAGGCTGGTGCGCACCTGGAACAGCTCGGGGAAGAAGGTCAGCTCCAGCGCCTGTCGCAGGAAGCCCACCCCGGACGATCCGCCGGTGCCGCGCTTGAAGCCGATCACCCGCATCACGGTGCGCATGTGGCGGAAGCGCCACAGCTGGAAGGCGGTTTCCAGGTCCACCAGGTCCTCGCACAGCGCGTACTCGCGCCAATAGCGGTCGGTGTCCTGGTAGATGCGGGCGAACACCGGCTGCAGGCTGTCATCGGACACGTGCGGCTGGGTCCAGTCGCGGTCGCGGTAGAGGTCGGGGATATCGTGGCCGAAGCGCGCCAGGTACTTCAGGAATTCCTCGTACAGGCTCGGCGCTTCCAGCACGGTGCGCAGCTGGGCCTGGCCGTCCACGTCGTGCTCGAACACCTGCAGCATCTGCGCGTTCTTGTTGCCCAGCAGGAACTCGATGTAGCGGTACTGCAGCGACTGGAAGCCCGAGGACGGACCCAGCACGTCGCGGAAGCCCATGTACTCGGACGGGGTCAGCGTTTCCAGCACCGACCACTGCTCGGTCAGCTGGCGCAGGACCTGCTTGCTGCGCGCCAGCACCTTGCGGCACTGCCAGACTTCGTCACGCTGCAGGAAGCCGATCGCCGCACGCAGCTCGTGGCCCAGCAGCTTCAGCCACAGCTCCGAGGTCTGGTGCTGGATGATGAAGAGCATCTCGTCGTGGTGCGGCGGGTTGGACAGCGGCTGCTGCGCGGCCAGCAGCTGGTCCAGGCGCAGGTAGCCGCCGTAGGTCAGGCGCCCCTGCAGGTCGGTGTGGATGCCGGCTTCGAGATCGCGTTGGTTGTTGTCGACGGACATGGGCGGGACCAGATCAGGGGCGGCAAGGGTAGCGCGTTGCCTGCCGTGCGGGCAGCGGGCAAGGGGCAGCGTGCAGACCGTACCGGGGCGTGCGGTGGGCCTGTGGAACCGCCGTTGCGCGTGGAACCGTTTGCTGCGTTGCGCCGGCAGTCAGCCAAAGGCGTATTCTGATGCTTTGCAGCAACGACTGAATACGCTGTTGTTATTGGCCCCCGAGCCGTCGCCAGGGGTACAAACGGGCATCCCCGTGTTGCGCCGCAGGAAGGCTATTTCGTACGCAATCCTTAACATGGCGATTCATATCATTTGTAACTTCTCTGTCGAAGGTGCAGTACGCAATGACGGTTGCCGCTGAGTTCAAGATCGAATACCTGCAGTACCTGGACGCGGACGGCAAGCTCGTCCGTGACGACCTGCCCGCATCCCTGAAGGATCCGGCCGTCCTGGTGCCGCTGTTCAAGCAGATGCTGTACGTACGCACGTTCGACAGCAAATCCATCGCGCTGCAGCGCACCGGCAAGCTCGGCACCTACGCCGCCTGCCTGGGCCACGAAGCCGCACACGTCGGCATCGGCGCAGCGATGAAGGCCGGCGACGTGTTCGCGCCCAGCTACCGCGAATACGGTGCCATGTTCATGCGCGGCGTGCGCCCGTACGACGTGCTGATGTACTGGGGCGGCGACGAGCGCGGCAACGACTACACCGGCAACGCGGTGAAGGACTTCCCGTTCTGCGTGCCGATCTCCACCCAGTGCCTGCACGCTGCCGGCGCTGCGCTGAAGTTCAAGCTCAACAACGAACCGCAGATCGCGGTGGCGGTGTGCGGCGATGGCGGCAGCTCGAAGACCGACTTCTATGCCGCGCTCAACTCGGCCGGTGCCTACAAGCTTCCGCTGATCCTGTGCATCGTCAACAACGGCTGGGCGATCTCGGTGCCGCGTTCGGCCCAGACCGGTGCCGAAACCCTGGCCCAGAAGGGCCTGGCCGGCGGCCTGCACTGCCTGCAGGTGGACGGCAACGACCTGATCGCCGTGCTGGCCGCGATGGAACAGGCCCGCGAACGCGGCCTGGCCGGCGAAGGTGGCACCGTGCTGGAACTGCTGACCTACCGCCTGTCCGACCACACCACCGCCGACGACGCGCGCCGTTACCGCGACGACGCCGAGGTGAAGGACGCCTGGACCCGTGAGCCGATGCTGCGCCTGCGCAAGTACCTCATCGCCAACGGCGTGTGGAGCGACGACGAAGAAAAGACCTGGGTCGAGCAGTGCGCGGCCAAGGTGGACGAGGAAGTGAACCAGTACCTCAACACCCCGGTGCAGCCGGTCGAGGCGATGTTCGACTATCTGTATGCCGATCCGCCGGCGGACCTGCTGGCCCAGCGCGCGGCCGCCATTGCCCTGGAGCAGCGCCATGGATGACATCAAGACGGGCGCATCCGCTTCCCAGGCCAATGCCGCCGACAGCGCCGCTGTCGCCGGTGGAGATATCGCAATGACCGCTACCCCCATCACCCTGATCGAAGCCATCACCCAGGCCCTGGCCTGGGAGCTGGAACACGACCCGTCGGTGCTGGTGCTGGGCGAGGACGTGGGCGTCAACGGCGGCGTGTTCCGCGCCACCGCCGGCCTGCAGCAGCGCTTCGGTTCGCAGCGCATCCTCGACACCCCGCTGGATGAAACCACCATTGCCGGCCTCACCGTCGGCCTGGCCGCGCAGGGCATGAAGCCGGTGGCCGAAGCCCAGTTCGACGGCTTCGTCTACCCGATGGTCGACCACATCATCTGCCACGCCGCGCGCCTGCGTACCCGTACCCGTGGCCGCCTGCACTGCCCGATGGTGCTGCGCGTGCCGTGGGGCGGTGGCATCCGCGCGCCGGAACACCACAGCGAAGCCAACGAATCGATCTTCACCAACGTGCCGGGCCTGCGCGTGGTGCTGCCGTCCAGCCCGCAGCGTGCCTACGGCCTGCTGCTGGCCGCCATGCGTGATCCCGACCCGGTGATCTACATGGAGCCCAAGCGCATCTACCGCCAGTACAAGGAAGTGGTCGTCAACGACGGCGAAGCCTTGCCGCTGGACGTGTGCTTCGTGCTGCGCGACGGCACCGACGTGACCCTGGTCGCCTGGGGCGCACAGGTGAAGGAAGCGCTGGAAGCGGCCGACAAGCTGGCCGGCGAAGGCATCAGTGCCGAAGTCATCGACGTGGCCACGCTGCGTCCGCTGGACTTCGCCACCATCGCCGAATCGGTGGCCAAGACCGGCCGCTGCGTGGTCGTGCAGGAAGCCCCGAAGACCGCAGGTTTCGGTGCCGAGATCGCCGCGCGCCTGGCCGAGGAATCCCTGTACGACCTGCTGGCCCCGGTCGAGCGCGTTACCGGCTACGACACCCACATTCCGCTGTTCCGCCTGGAAATGAAGTACCTGCCCAGCGTGGACCGGATCGTGACCGCGGCCAAGCGCGCGGTGGCGGCAGGCTGACATGCGGGCACGCCTCCTCGGGGCTTACCGCAGCCAGTATTCCAATCCACTCCGGTTCCGCACCGGCCAGATCGTCGAAGTCGGTGTACGTGACGAGGAATGGCCGGCGTTTGCCTGGGTACGCACCAACGATGGGCGCGCTGGATGGGCGCCCGTCGCCTGGCTGCAGCTGCTGGACGATGGTCGCGCCGAAGCCCTGCGCGACTACGACGCCCGCGAGCTGGATGTGGAAAACGGCGAGATGGTGAAGCTGCATCACGAACATGGTGGGTGGTGGTGGTCCGAGCGCGCGAATGGCGCGACGGGCTGGCTGCCGGCCCGCGAACTGGAACTGCTGGAAGAGAACTGCACATGAGCCAGACCAAGAATTTCAACCTGCCCGACCTGGGTGAAGGCCTGCCGGACGCGACCATCGTCGAGTGGTTCGTCAAGGAAGGCGACGTGATCAAGCTGGACGCGCCGCTGGTGTCGATGGAGACCGCCAAGGCCGTGGTGGAAGTGCCCTCGCCGGTGTCCGGCACGGTGCTGAAGCTGTCCGGCGCCGCCGGCGACATCATCCCGACCGGTGCCGTGCTGGCCACCTTCGAGATCGACCCGAACCTGCCGCAGCGTGCCGATGGCCAGGACACCGGCCACAGCCACGGGCACGCCCCGGAGGCCCCGGCCGCACCGAACCCGCCGCCGCTGCCGGCTGCTGCCGCCCCGGTGGCAGCCGCCGCCGAAGAAAAGGCCGAGCGCGATGACGCCGGCACCGTGGTCGGCGCGATGCAGAGCTCCAATGCCGTGCACACCGAACAGGCGCTGGCCGTCGGTGGCGTCAAGGCCGTGCCGGCCGTGCGTGCCACCGCGCGCAAGCTGGGCGTGGACCTGGCCCGCGTGCGTGCCACCGGCGCCGATGGCGCGGTGACCATGGCCGACGTCAAGCAGGCTGCGGCCGACGGCAGCGCCAAGCTGGGCACCGCGCCGGCCCCGGTGGCTGCTGCTGCCTATGCCGCACCGGCCCCGGCCCAGGTGGCCGCCCCGGTGCAGAGCGAAGCCCGTACCCCGCTGTCCGCCGCCGGCAAGCCGATGCGCACCCAGCCGCCGGGCGTGGTCGCCAAGGGCCAGCCGGAACCGCTGAAGGGCGTGCGCCGCAACATGGCACGCGTGATGGCCGACGCGCACAGCAAGGTCGTGCCGACCACGCTGAACGACGACGCCGACATCCACGCCTGGCTGCCGGGCAACGACGTCACCGCCCGCCTGGTGCGCGCGATCGTGGTCGCCGCGCAGAAGGTGCCGGCGATGAACGCCTGGTTCGACGGTGAAGCGCTGACCCGCACCCTGCACGCGCAGGTGGACATCGGCATCGCCGTGGACACCGACGACGGCCTGTTCGTGCCGGCGCTGCGCAATGCCGACATGCTTGATGCCCGTGGCATCCGCGAAGGCGTCAACCGCCTGCGTGAGCAGGTGGAAGCACGCTCGATCGCCGCCTCGGAACTGAGCGGCTACACCATCTCGCTGTCCAACTTCGGCATGTTCGCCGGCCGCTACGCGACCCCGGTCGTGGTGCCGCCGTGCGTGGCCATCATCGGTGCCGGCCGTGCCCGCCACCAGATGACCCCGGTGATGGGTGGCGTGGAAGCGCACAAGGTCATTCCGCTGTCGGTGACCTTCGACCACCGCGCCGCCACCGGCGGTGAAGCGGCCCGCTTCCTGCGCGCGATGATGGATGATCTGGCACTGGCCAGCTGATCCACCACCTGGTGGGTGGGTGCCAACCGTTGGTTGGCACATGAGCTGAAAAAACGCCGGGCACTGCCCGTAATGCTGTTCACTTAACGAAAACGCCGCGATCCCGGCTGGGATCGCGGCGTTTTTTCTGCCCGTTGGACCGGATTCTGATCCAAATTCCGCTTCGAACTCCCTCAGAAAGAGCAGAGCACGTAGCAAATCACACCGTCAGAGGTAGGGGGCTCGAGAGCGAACAGCCCCAGCTGCTTAAGTGAACAGCATTACGGGCACTGCCCGGCGTTTTTTCATGGCCGCGCTGTAGCGGTCAATCGCGCGCGACCATGCCCTCGGCACGGCTGTAGACACGCAAGCGATGGCCATCAGGATCGACACCGACGAAGGTGTGGCCGAATTCCAGTGTCACCGGCGCCTGGGTGATCTGCACCCCAAGCGCGCGCCAGGCGTCATGCAGCTGCTGCACTTCAGCGGGGTTGGCGGCCACCATCGCCAGCTCGGCGGCGCCGGCCTCGGCGGTG
>JAAIGF010118304.1_pt1 | contig 23046 bp, 21 predicted proteins | sample 6487441 | NCBI WGS metagenome assembly JAAIGF01 (sample SAMN13974129, study PRJNA590717) | phyllosphere metagenome | biome: pepper field; feature: multiple bacterial spot infested pepper fields; material: pepper leaves; isolation source: leaves from pepper fields | host: Capsicum annuum ... | reverse complement strand
GCGAATTTGGCAATCAAACCCATGCTGAACTCAAGCCTTTGCGGTGCGCGCGGCGGGCAGCGCTGCGACATCTGGATGCGCGATGATGCCGGATGGCATGCGGTCGCGCAGTTCGTCTTCCTGCTCGGTCATCGCCGCTTTCAGCCTATGGGCAATGTTGGACTGCCGGTTATCGGTCATCACCTTCTGTCCGAAGAGATCGGTGACGTAGAAAGTATCGATGACCTTTTCGCCGAAAGTGGTGATGCGCGCAGAAGCGATATCGAGCGATAGATCGGCCAGCACTGCCGTCATATCCGCAAGCAGGCCGGGCCGGTCGAGGCATTCCACCTCGATGACGGTGAACTTGTTGGAGAGCCCGTTGGAGATGGTGACCGACGGCGGAATGTTGAAGGTCTTGCTCTTCTTGCGGCTCTTTGTGCGGTTGGCGATGATTTCCGGCAGGCGCTTCTTGCCTGCCAGAACTTCCTCGATCAGCTTGCCGATATTGTTGGCGCGACGCGTCTCGTCCTCATCGATGGGGAATTCGCGGTTGATGAGGATCGTGTCGAGCGCGCGGCCATCGGACGTGGTGAAAATCTGCGCGTCCGCGATGTTGGCGCCTGCCGCCGAGCAAGCACCGGTGATGATGGACAGCAGGCGCGGATGGTCGGGCGCGACGATGGTGATTTCGGTGATGGCGTGGAAGGAGTGGGTGCGGACCATGGTGGCCAGCGCCTTTTCCTGCTTGTCGGCCTCGCGCAGAAAGCGCGTGTGGCGGATCTGGTCTTGCAGATCCACCGACAAAAGATATGCGTCGTAATGCAGATTGCTGTATTTGCGTCGCGCCTTCTGACCCCAATCCTCAAGCGAATCATAGAGGCGCTGGCGAGCAATCTTGGCGCGTTCCTTGCGCGAGCTTTCGGAGAAACCGCCAGACAGTAGAAGCTCGGTTTCATAATAAAGCGTGCGCAGCAGCTGGCCCTTCCAGCCGTTCCAGACATCCGGGCCAACGGCGCGGATATCGCAGACGGTCAGGATCAGCAGCATCTTCAGCCGCTCCATGGACTGCACCTTGTCGGCGAAATCCGTAATCGTCTTGCGGTCATGCAGATCGCGCGTCTGCGCTACCATGGACATCAGCAGATGCTGCTCGATCAGCCACATCACCGTTTCGGTCTGCTTGGTGGAAAGGCGGAAGCGCTGGCAGAGCTTCCGGGCCACGCGCGCACCGGCAATGGAGTGATCCTCCTGACGGCCCTTGGCGACATCATGTAGCAGCACCGCGACATAGAGCGCCTCGCGGTCTTCGATGGCTGGCATCAGCTGGTTGACAAGCGGGTGCGTGTCGACCGCCTGCCCCTTTTCGATTTCCGAAAGTACCGCTACCGAGCGGATCAGATGCTCATCCACCGTATAGTGGTGATACATGTTGAACTGCATCATCGCGACGATCTTGCCGAATTCTGGAATGAACTTGCCGAGCACGCCCGCCTCGTTCATGCGGCGAAGCGTCAAAGCCGGATCGCGTTTGGATGTGAGGATCGCCAGAAACAGCCGATTGGCTTCCTCATTCTCGCGAAGCTCGTGATTGATGAGGTTCAGCGAACGGGTAACGACGCGCAGCGCATCCGGGTGCAGTTCGAGATTGTTGATATCCGCCACATGAAAGAGGCGGATGAGGCTGACGGGATCGTTACGGAAGACATCAGCGGTTGCAAGCGCGATGCGGCCACGGTCTTCGACAAATTCGGTCGAGCCCGGAATTTTGCGCAGGCGGTGGGCGAAACGACTGAGAACGCCCGAGAGGCCCGGAACGTCCTTGGCCTGCCGGTCCTCCAATGCCGCGCAGAGAATGCGGGTCAGATCACCCACATCCTTGGCGACGAGGAAGTAATGCTTCATGAAGCGCTCGACGGCGGAAAGGCCGGGGCGCGGCTGATAGTTCAGCGCGGCGGCAATTTCCCGCTGGATATCGAAGGATAGCCGCTCCTCCGCCTTAGCCGTGATGAAATGCATCTGGCAGCGCACTGCCCAGAGAAAATCATCCGCCTTTTCGAACAGCTTGAGTTCGCTGCGGGAGAGAACGCCGAGTTTCACCAGTTCGGCTGTATCGCGCACATGGTAATAATATTTTGCAATCCAGAACAGCGTGTGCAGGTCGCGAAGCCCGCCCTTGCCTTCCTTAACGTTCGGCTCCACCAGATAGCGCGTATCGCCCGCCTTGCGGTGGCGCTGGTCGCGCTCAGCAAGCTTGGCGGCAATGAATTCCGGGCCGCTATTGGTGACGACTTCGGCCTCGAAACGTCGCTCCAGCTCGTCCGCCAGCGTCTTCTTTCCGCAGATCGGGCGCATTTCCAGAATGGCCGTGCGGATCGTCATGTCGGCTTTGGAGAGCTTGATGCACTCGTCCACGGTTCTCGTGGCGTGGCCGACCTTGAAGCCGACGTCCCAAAGAATATAGAGAATGAACTCGATGGCCTTATGCATATCCGGCGTGTTCTTGACCGGCAACAGAAACAGAAGATCGATATCAGAGCCCGGCGCCAGCGTGCCGCGACCATAGCCGCCGACGGCAGTGATGCCGACCTGTGGCGCATCCTTCGGATAAACATACTGGCAGGCAAGATCGTAAAGCACCTCGATCAGCCGATCCTGAAGCCAGGAGATGCGCCGGGCGCAATCGATACCACCGCCATCCGCGTCCAGCAGTTCGCGCGCCTTTTGTCGTCCATCGGCGCTGGCCTTCTTGAAGATCGGCAACAGATCGGACCGCGCATCGGAGACGCGCTTCCCATCGCCCTGAAAGACGAGATCACATTCCTGCTTCAGTGCCGCAACATCCAGTATTGCGGAGAAATCCAGATCCTTAGAGGCCATCGATGCCGATATCCATTCCGTACAAGGCTATTCGTGGATAGCCCCTATAACGATTTTTAAGCAGTATGGACAGGCAGTCTATGCATCAAGCCTTGCCAAGTTGTTTCTTGAGGGCATAGAGCGCGTCCAGCGCCTCGCGCGGCGTCATCTCATCAGGGTTCAGCGCCTTCAAAGCCTCGTCCACCTTGGAATTGCCCTGAGACCGCGTCTCTTCCCGCCGGACGGCAACCTGAAACAGCGGCAGATCATCGATCAGCTGGCTTGCCGGGTTCTTGCGATCAGCATCTTCAAGCTGGTTCAGCACCTCACGCGCGCGTTCGACAACGGCTGCCGGAAGGCCAGCGAGCTTGGCGACCTGAATGCCGTAGGAACGGTCCGCCGCACCCGGTCCGACTTCATGCAGGAAGATCACGTCGCCTTCCCATTCGCGCACCTTCATGGTGACGTTGGAAAGGCGGCCCAGCTTTTCGGAAAGCACGGTCAGTTCGTGGAAATGCGTGGCGAAAAGTCCGCGGCAGCGGTTCGCCTCATGCAGATGCTCCACTGTCGCCCATGCGATGGAGAGGCCGTCGAACGTTGCCGTGCCGCGACCGATCTCGTCCAGAATGACAAGCGAACGGTCCGTCGCCTGATTGAGAATCGCCGCCGTTTCCACCATTTCCACCATGAAAGTGGAGCGACCACGCGCCAGATCGTCAGATGCGCCGACGCGGGAAAACAGCCGGTCGACAACGCCGATATGCGCGGCTTCCGCAGGCACGAAGGAGCCAATCTGCGCGAGAATGGCAATCAGCGCATTCTGGCGAAGGAAGGTCGATTTACCGCCCATGTTCGGGCCAGTCAGCATCCAGATCGCGCCGTTGCGATTGCCATTCGTGGCGGACAGATCGCAATTATTGGCGATGAAGGGACCGCTGGACTGACGGCGCAGGGCCTGCTCGACCACCGGGTGACGCCCGCCATGGATCGAAAATGTCATGGAGCCATCCACCGCCGGGCGGCAATAGGCCTGTTCGGAGGCAAGGAATGCAAGGCTGGTCGCCACGTCGATGGCCGCCAGCGCCAGCGAACCCGCCTTGATCGCTTCAGCCTGCGCAACGACGGCCTGCACCATCTGGTCGAAAGCCTGCAACTCCATCGTCAACGCTTTTGCGGCGGCATTGGCGATGCGGCTTTCCAGATCGGCAAGTTCGGTGGTGGTGAAGCGCATGGCGCCCGCCATGGTCTGGCGGTGAATGAAGCGGGCTTTCGCCTCGTCACCCGTCGTCATCACATCGGCATTGCCTGCCGTCACTTCGATGAAATAACCAAGCACATTGTTGTGCTTGATCTTCAGCGATTTGATACCGGTCTCTTCCGAATATTGCAGTTGAAGCCCAGCGATGACGCGGCGCGACTGGTCGCGCAGCGCCCGCACCTCGTCCAGTTCCGGGTTGGAACCTTCGCGAACGAAACCGCCATCGCGCTTCAAAAGCGGCAAATCATCGGCCAGCATTCCGCCAAGCATGGCTTCGAGCGAAGTCGGCAACGCCTTCAGATCGGCCAGGGCATTCGCCAGCTCATCCGGCAGAAGCCCCTGATCGAGCGACTGGCCGACCATCGCGGCGGCGAACAAGCCTTGCCGGATCGCACCGAGATCACGCGGGCCGCCACGATCCAGCGCCAGACGGGAAAGCGCGCGCGGCATATCCGCCACCTGCTTCAGCGCTTCGCGCAGGCCATCGCTCAAGGAGACGTCATCGATCAGATAGGCGACCGCATCGAGCCGGGCATTGATCTTTTCCGGGTCGGTCAGCGGCGACATCAGTCGCTCTGCCAGAAGCCGCGCCCCACCGCCCGTCACCGTGCGGTTGATGGCGTGCAGCAACGATCCGTCTCGCTCACCGGCAAGCGTCTTCGTCAATTCCAGATTGGCGCGGGTGGCGGGGTCGATGAAGAGCGTGGAGGCGGAGCTTTCCCGCTCCGGCGCGCCGAGAGGTGGCCGTTCGGCAATCTGCGTCTTTTCCACATAGGCGACGGCGGCGGCGGCGGCGGCCAGTTCCACGCGGGAGAAAGTGCCGAAACCATCCAGCGTCGAGACGTTGAAGTAGCGCGCAATGCGGCCTTCCGCCGTCGCGCTATCGAACAGCACGGCTGGCTGCGGCACGGCAACGCGGCCCAGCACATCGAAAGTTGGCCGCAATTCCTCATCGTGGAACAGGCTATCGGCGACGATCAGTTCGCGCGGGTCGATACGCCAGATATCGGCAAGCAGCCGGGTCAGCGTGGTTTCGGCCAGGCGAAAAACACCGGTGGAAATATCGATCCAGGCCAGCGCGAACTGCGCCTCCGAGCTGCCGCGAATGCGGGCAAGCGCCATGAGATAGTTGGATTCCGTTGGCGAGAGCAGCTTTTCCTCGGTCAGCGTACCGGGGGTGACGAGCCGCACTACATCACGGCGCACGACGGATTTCGAGCCGCGCTTCTTGGCTTCCGCCGGGTCTTCCACCTGCTCGCAGACAGCGACGCGATAGCCGCGCAGGATGAGCTTTTGCAGATAATCATCCGCCGCGTGCACCGGCACGCCACACATGGGAATATCCTGCCCCATATGCTGGCCGCGCTTGGTCAGCGTAATACCAAGGGAACGCGAGGCCTCCACCGCATCATCGAAGAACAGCTCATAGAAATCGCCCATGCGATAGAACAGCAGCGAACCGGGATTGTTCGCCTTGATCTCGATATACTGCTCCATCATCGGCGTTGCCGATGCGCGGCTCTCTTCGGAAATGAGCGAAGCGGTGTAATGAACGTCGGTCAATGGCTTGATCGTATCTGCTTTGCGTTACGGGAAACGAGCGCAGAGACTATAGAGCCTGCTCCTCAAGGACAACACGGCGGAACTGCCTGCCCACAGGAAGCTTCAGCAATGCTCATCAAGGAATGGCACGACCTTTGTGAGCTCAGCCATATCCCTGTCCAGTTCGCTGCGCAGCCAGCGTTTGAACGCTTCCACTTTCTCGTTGCGACGGGCGTTTTCCGCTGTGACGAAATAATGCGCCAGACCGGTTTTAACGGCGGGCCCAAACGGCGCGACGAGTTGACCCTGCTGCAAATGATGGGAGGCTATGGTTTGCCAAGCAAGGAGAATACCCTGCCCTGCCAACGCTGCATCCAGGCATAGGGACGCCTCACTGAAGCTGTGACTAGGGCGGATGGACGCGCCTCGCAGACCGGCAGCAGACAGCCAGACTTCCCATCCAAACATCGCCCGCGCGTCGATAACGGTTGGCATACCTGGAATATCAGCCTTCGTTTTCAAGGCTGCAGCTAACGCTGGAGCGCAAACCGGAAAGACCTTCTGCTCATGCAGCAGTTCAGCGCGCACACCCGCCCAACGTCCACGTCCTACCCTGATGCATAGATCAACATCAGATGTAACAGGATCCACAAGACGGTCACTCGCCTCCAGTCTCAGCCTGATATCCGGAAAGCATTCGGAGAAGGCAGCAATTCGATGCACAAGCCAACGGGCTGCGAATACAGGTGCGACAGAAATTGTAAGCACCTTATCGTCGCCCTTCAACGCATGACTAACCGCGCTGGAAATATGCCGGAAACCTTCTGCCAAACGGAACAGGATAGGCTCTGCCGCCTCCGTAGCGACCATGCCTTTGACTGTTCGTTCAAACAGCTTCAACCCGAGTTGCTGCTCAGTCTTTATGACCTGTTGACTGACTGCGCCGACGGATACGCCAAGCTCATGCGCAGCAGCAGGGAGCGAGCCAAGACGAGCGACAGCTTCGACCGCACGCAGTCCGTTGAGATGCACGTTTCTGAGACTATCCATATAAAAAATCTATACCCCGCCACCTAAAAACTCGATTGGCGACATCTTCCGACAATTCTAATTTGCCTTTGTGTTTTTTTAAAGCAAAGGCAACTGGTCATGAAGTTTTTCTATAGGATATTGCGATGGATGAACAGCGTGGAAGTATCCGCGAACGACCCGCTGAACCATCAGGATTTAAAAGCAATGGACATGCGACAGCTTGCAGATTTGGTCATCCCTCCAGAGGAGACTGAGCATGTCTCAACAACACAAAAGGAAAAGAACCGAGAATTCGGCAATATCGGGGGCTGAATCGCTCTTCCACATTACCCGTTGAAACGCTCCGAATCGCCGCCATAATAATTGATGTAGCGTCCGGCGATGGAGGAGATGGGGAGTATGACCAGCACGTCTGTCGTGTTGAAAGCGTGGTCTACCACGGCACCGGAACCGAACATGGCACCGATGCGCATATAGGCCTTGATCAGCGGCGGCATGGCGTTGAGTGCCTTGCGTGGATTGACGGCTTCGGACGGCACCAGATCCATTTCGCGATAAAGTGCGGGCAAGGCCTTTGCCGACCACTCGCTCTTTGCCGAGCAGTTGTGATGCAGGAAAGAGAGCGCCAGCGCATGGGCTTCCGGCTGGACGCCGGGGAAGGAAGCGCAGCCGATCATGGCGTCCATGCGGTGCTTGACGGCATAGGCCCAGTTGCCCTGCCAGAGAAGCTCGATTGTCCGCTTCGTGCGATATTCCGGCAGCACGCAGGAGCGTCCCAGTTCCATGAAGCGCTTGCCGGGATGGCGTGCGATCAGGCCGTCGATATCGAATTCGCTGGCGGAATAAAAACCGTTATTGGCAAAGGCCGTATCCTGGCGCAGCAACCGGTAGGTGCCGACGATCTGGTCTTCAGGATCACCCTCGATAGAATTGTCCAGAACCAGAAGATGGTCGCAGACCGCGTCGAAAGCATCGATATCGCGTCCGCGCCACATGGCTTCGGCTGGCAGTCTCGCGCCCATTTCTTCAACGAAGACGCGGAAGCGCACCTGTTGGGCGGCGTCGATTTCGCGCTCGTTTCTGGCAAGCCGCGTTTCGAGAGAGCCTATACGGCCAAAAACACCGTCATCACGCTTTTCGGCAGCCGGCAAAACAGTGCTGCCCAGGCCTTTGCTGACTATGTTGCGTTCAAGAACTTCCGAGACCATGGAGAATCGCCCCGCCACCGTTTGATCTGGCCGTCATAAATCACTTCTTGACGACAAAACAGTGACAGTTAGCCGCGTAAATGACGTAGCGTCAGCTAAATCTCGGCAATGCGTGTTTGAGGAAACAGTCGCAGTATTTCCTCGATCAATCGCTTCGGCTCGACCGGCTTGGGCAACACGATATCCATGCCGGAATTGCTTAGGGAAAAGCGGGTGGCATCGCTCGTGTCGGCGCTCAGCACGATGAGCGGAATGCCCTGCTTTTGAAGCGCGTGATTGATATCCGGCAACACATCCAGCCCTTCGCCCCCCGGCATATTGAGATCGGAGATGACCAGATCGGGCAGCGGCAGCGTTCCCGATATCGCTTCGGAAAGCGCTGTAAAATCGTCCACGGCATGAACCTTGCAGCCGGATTTTTCCAGCACCGCGCGGATGATGCGGGCAATGACCGGATCATCCTCCGCCACCAGAACCGTCAGTTCGTGGAATCTTCCCGCCTTTTCGCGCACAGGCGCGATTGCTGGTGAAAAGCTGAAGCCGGGATGGTTGTCATTGATGGCATCGCGGCGTTCCAACCCTCTCAAACGACCGCACAAAACATCGACCAGCGATTTTTCGCGCAGTGGCCTAATGAGCCAGGCGTCGAATTCTTCCTGCGGCTGAGAGGCGCGTTCTTCCGGGTTGACCAGCAGGATGCGGCGGGGAGGCTTTTCCTGACTGAGAGAAAGGCTCTGAAGCCGTTTTCGGAAGGTGGAGGCAACGCGGTGGTCGATGATGATATCGGTAATGGCCCCCAGCTGCCCTTCTGCCTGAAAAGCATCGAGTTGCTTGATGGTTGAGGCCTCTATGCAGAGACCGCCAAGGGACTGGATCGCCTTCGCAGTCGCGGTGGACGCGACGCCCGCCGGAGAGAGCAGAAGGACTTTTGATTGCTGGAGAACATCCAGACGATGCGAAGGTAACCGCGACGACCCGGCAATTGCAGGGCGGAATTTGAGCAGGAACGTGCTGCCCTTGCCCTTTTTGCTCGACACTGTCAGCGCGCCACCGAATTCGCGAACGATGCGTGCGGAGATGGCAAGCCCGAGGCCTGTGCCATTGCTGCGCTGTCTGGCCGATCCGGCCTGTTCGAACTCGCCGAAGATGCGTGCCTGTTCCGCGCGGCTCATGCCGGGGCCGGTGTCTTCGACGGAGATGGCCAGTTCACCATGCGCCATGGACGCATGCACGAATACGCCGCCTTCGCGGGTAAATTTCACGGCATTGCCGATGAGATTGAACAGCACCTGACGCAATCTGGCCGGGTCGAAATCGAGATAATCCGGCACATCGGGTGCGACCAGTGAAGCGATCTCGATGCCTTTTTCATGGGCGCGGTGGGCAAGCATTTCGACGACGCTTTCGATCAGCTGCCGCAGGTTTTCAGCGCGCGGATTGAGCCGGAAGCGACCGGCTTCCATGGTGGAGAAATCCAGTAGGTCTTCGACCAGCTGCACCAGCGCCTGACCCGATTCGCGCATGCCATCGAGATAGTTACGCTGTTCCTGTGTGAGCCGCGTCTGGGAGAGAAGGTGGTTCATGCCCAGAATGCCGGAAAGCGGCAGGCGTATTTCGTGGCTGACGGTGGCGAGCAGTCTGCCTTTGGCGGCATCGGCATTTTCCGCTCGCAACCTTGCCTCTTCACGGTTGATGAGGGCGGCGCGCTCTTCTGTCACATCCCGGGCGATGCTGCTGATGACGAGCCTGCTGCTCGTGATGTCCTGCGTTACGATATCGTGCCAGCTAAAGATACGCTGCCCGTAAGGCGTCGCGATCTCGACATCGTAGCAATGCAGCTTGCCACCGGGACGAAAGGCGATGCCGATGTCTTCGCAGCTCTTGCCTTCCGGCGCGGCGCAACCAGTCACTTCACGAAACACGCCATTGGCATGGACGATGCGACGGTTCATATCGCGGGTCACCACGAGATCGCCCATCGCTTCGTGGATTTCAGCCATCAAGGCGGCATTACGGACCTGCTTTTCTTCCTGAAGTCTTGCCTCGAGCGCATCGCGGTTTCGCGAGACCGCGTTCCGCCACGCGGTGTGAGCAAAGCCCGTAAGCCCCACAAGCGCTGTCAGCCCGCAGAGCGCCATCAGACCGGCATTGAGCTTCAGCAAACCTGTTAGGAAGAAGGCGAGTGCACCCATTGCCGACAGAAAGGCAAAGATACGGAGAAGACGTTGGTTCGACGGCGATCTGGCCTGATCTTCGCTGACGTCAGGCGGTGCTGGCTGACTGTTTTGCGGCAGAGATTGAGCTTCGCCCTCCGGGCCTCCGAAGGCATCTGTCAGCTGTTCTTTCAGTCGCGCCAGATCGCTCATGGCACGACTATTATCACGCGACCGGTTTTGAATAGCTTCGCCGGAACGCTAGAATTTTAGCTTTCCGCGGAATCGTTCCTGGCTTTCTTGCGAGAAGACGCCGCCTGCAGGATTTCATCGAGGATGACACAGCCTGCGCCAACCGTGATGAAGCTATCCGCCAAGTTGAAGACGGCGAACGACCATGTGGCCGTGTGGAAAAGAATGTAGTCCACCACATGGCCGTAAAGGAAGCGGTCAAAAATATTGCCCGCCGCGCCCGCAATGATCAGCGCGAAGCCGAGATGGGCGAAAGTGCGGTCCGCATCCGTCTTGCGCCACAGCCAGATGACGAAGGCGACGATGACGAGGCGCATAGTGATGATGAACCATCCCTCCATGCCGGACAGCATGGAGAAGGCGACGCCGAGATTATAGGTGCGGTAGAGCGCCAGAAACGGGATAACCGGCACCATTTCCTGCAAGGGAAGATAGGCCTCCACCAGCACCTTGATGATCTGGTCCGTCAAAAGCGCCAGAAGGATGAAGACGATGGCCGGAGCGGGCTTCGAAAAAAGTGCGGTCTTGGCCATTATTTTACCGGTGCGAGTTCGAGAAGATGACGACGGGCTTCAAACAGCATGACTGCGCTTGCAATCGCCAGATTGAGCGAATCGGCGCGACCCTGCTGCGGAATACGGGCAAGCTGATCTGCCTGCGAGGAGAACTCCGGCGGCAGGCCGGATTGTTCGTTGCCCATCAGAAGAACGACGGGTTTTTTCTTATAATCGATGGTGCGATAATCGACCGAGCCTGCAAGATGTGTGGCGACGACGCTGACGCCCGCCTGCTTCTTCCAGCTCAGAAAATCATCCACCGAGGCGCGGGCGACGGGCATGGCGAAGACCGAACCCATGGTGGCGCGCACGGTTTCGAGCGAAAACGGATCGGTGCAGTCCCCAACGAGGATCACCCCGGAAGCGCCTGCCGCATCCGCCGTGCGGATGATTGTTCCGAGGTTGCCGGGATCGCGCACACGGTCGAGCGCCACATAGGTCTCGCCCTGCGCAGGTCTGATGTCCCGCAGCGGTTTCCATTTCTGTTCGAAAATGCCTACCACCATCTGCGGATTATCGCGGCGGGTGATGGAGGAGATGACCTTTTCGCTGACTTCGAGAACCAAGCCACCGGATGCCACCGTCTTGGCGGCGGCCTGTTCCACCAACGGCTTGCCCTTGGCAGCCTTGGCATAGACCAGCGTGCGGATGGCCCAGCCGAGTTCCAGCGCGTCGATGACAAGCTTCAGGCCTTCCGCCATGAAGGTGCCGCTTTCTTCGCGGCCCTTCTTCTGCGTCAGGTTCTTGATGTCCTTGATGATAGGGTTGGCAAGGCTCGTGACTTCCTTGACCTGCCCAACACGGCGGGGGCCGTTCTCATGACGATCGTTCATTTCGGCACCCAGCGGCTGAAGAGAGAGGTTGAAAGCACGCGTCCGGGCGTTTTTCCATCGAGGCCCGCTTCGCGAATGACGAGTTCGCCGGACGCGACTTCGCCGCCCGCCCCGCGCATGGTCTCGCGCATCAGTTCGTGCATGGAATAGAAGCTGGCACGGATGGAATAGGCCGTCAGTACGAAGCCGAGCGCCTTGGGCGACAGGATTTCACGGCAGACATCGAGCATTAGCGGCAGGTGGTCGTAGAGATCCCAGACCTCGCCATGGGTGCCGCGACCGAATTTCGGCGGGTCCGTGAGGATGATGTCATAGGTGTTGCCGCGGCGTTCTTCGCGCAGGATGAACTTCATCGCATCTTCGCAAATCCAGCGGATCGGCGCGTTTTCGAGACCTGCCAGTTGCTGATTTTCGCGTGCCCAGCCAATGGCCTTCTTCGAGGCATCGACATGCGTCACCTCGGCACCGGCAGAGGCGGCAACCAGCGAGGCAACGCCGGTGTAACCGAAGAGATTGAGGACCTTGAGCGGTCGATCCGATTTCTCGATTGTCTGCTTCAGCCATTCCCAGTGAACAATCTGTTCCGGGAAGACACCAACATGGCGGAAGGCGGTGAAGCGGCCCAGGAAATCGACGCCCAGCAGCGATAGCGGCCAGGTTTCGCCCAGTGCTTGCTTGGGAAAACGCCAGCGGCCACTGCCCTCTTCATCCGTATCGCCGGTGAAGATGGCATCGGCATTTTCCCAGACACGTTCCGCAAGGCTCGGACGCCACAGCGCCTGCGCTTCCGGGCGGACGATGCGGTATTCGCCATATTGCTCGAGCTTCAGACCGTTGCCGCTATCGATGAGGTGGAAATCACCTGCGCCGAGCGACTCGAGGATGACAGGAACCTGCTCGCCCGGAAGAGTGCCGGAGCGCTCCTTCAACGGGCGTGGCGGGGCCTGCTCGATGGGCGCAGCACTTGCCTGAACTTTTTCCTTCGGCGCATTGGCGGCAGGGCGAACATAATCCGGCGCGCGGGCGCGGGACGCTGCGTCCTTCTGGCGCTGCGGCTTGCCCGGTCTCGCCTGGCGGCTCTCCTGTCCGGCGCGGGGCTTTGCGCCCGGGCGGTTGTCTTTCTTCTTCAACGGAAGTCTTTCCACGTCTGGTCGCTGAGGCGGCAGGAAGATGAATGCATCCGCTCCGCCACGTCAAATTCTGTTCTTCACCGGCAGATCATGCGCGATCTGGCCGGTGTCGCTGAAGAGCGAATAACATCAGTGCATGATATTATCAAAGGGCAAGGATCAATGCTGCAACCAACTTATCGTGGGCAGCGACCTATTTCGCTGCGAGTTGGTTGGATGCCTGGGAGCCGATGACGGCATTGGCGGCGGCCTTCTGCTTCGTTGCCTCGTCATGCCAGCGAATTGCTTCCTTGGCCTCGATGCGCGCACGCTTGCGGTGCTTGCCCTGCGAAACCCAGGTGGCGAAGGAGCCGAGAAGCACACCGAAAATGACGGCAAGGAAGATGAAAACGAAGAAAGGAGCGGTGAAGGCGAGAAGCGTATCGTCGGGCCGGAACGGATTGAGCGCCAGGGTTACCGACTGCCGGTTCGCCACGCAGAGGATGACGAGAATGATGGCCAGCGGCACGAGAACCAGAAGGTTGACGATCTTTTTCGACATTCAGGGATACTCCGTCTTTAGGGGTCTTCAGACAATCGGCGTGAACGTCACATAGACAACCGAAGGGCTCGAGCCGAATTTGCTCAATCCTCGTCTTCGATATCGCCCATGCCGGGGTTCAGCCTCTCGCGAAGCTCTTTGCCGGTCTTGAAGAATGGAACCCATTTTTCTTCGACAAAAACAGACTCACCCGTGCGTGGGTTCCGTCCGGAACGCGACGGGCGATTCTTGACGGAGAACGCGCCGAAACCGCGAAGCTCGACGCGATTACCAGCGGCAAGCGCATCCGTGATCTCATCGAGAACCGCGTTGACGATATTTTCCACGTCACGGTGGTAAAGGTGCGGGTTACGCGCAGCAACGATCTGCACCAGTTCAGACTTAATCACGGTTGCCCCCTGAAAGAATTGGATTTTTAACGGCCATCAACCTGCCAAACCGAAACAAGACCGTCAAGAAACAACTTGTCGGCACCCAGCTGGCGAGGCGCTGCGAAGGGCAGAAACTCATCGAAACCGAGTATTTTAGCAATTCCTGCAACGCTAAAGAGCGAAAAGGCAGAGCGCTTGGACGGCGCGGTCCATTCGACAATCGGCAAATCCTTGGCCAGACCGCGCGTCTCGAAATAGGATTTGATCTCCTTTTCGCCGCCCAGCGTGTCGACAAGCTTGTTCGCGACCGCCTGACGACCGGTGAAGATCGATCCGTCCGCCAGCTTCAGGACGTCTTCGCGCGGCAGCTTGCGCCGGTCGGCCACGAGATCCACGAACCAGTTGTAGCTGTCCATGATCATGCTGCGGATCATGACCTTGGATTCTTCCGGCGGCTCATGGAACGGCGATGGCTCTGCCTTCATCGGCGAGGATTTGATTTCCTGCAGCGAAACGCCGAGCTTATCGAGCAGCGGCCCGACCTGCGGATATTGGAAGATGACGCCGATGGAACCGGTGATCGAGGTGTCGCCCGCAACAATCGTATCGCCTGCCGTCGCGATCATGTAGCCGGCTGACGCTGCAAGCGTGCGGACATCGGAAACGACCGGCTTCTTCTCAGCCACCGCGCGGATGGCCTTGAAAATACGCTCGCCGCCATAGGTGGTGCCGCCCGGCGAGGAAATGGAAACGATCAGCCCCTTGGCGCTGTCGCTATCGGCAATCTTCTGCAGACGCTCGAGAAGTTCGGTATCGTCTTGAATGAGGCCGCTGATCTCTATCTTGGCAATATGCGGACGCGCGCTCAATTGCGGCTCGACAAACCCGAAGCGGTAGATGGCAAAAATACCGGCCACCACCAGAAAGACCGCGGCAACGCGCCAGAAAGTCAGCTTGCGGCGCAACTGTCGACGGTCTGCAATTGCCATCTGATCCATGAAATTACCTAGGTTTCAACAAGAGAGACGCCTGAATTCAGCGCATTTTAGCCTGGGGCATATGATCCTTGTAGCGCGGTCTTGCAAGGACAAGAACCGCCAAAGCGCGGATTTAATAAAAATAATACCACCCTTGCGCTATTTCAGAGAAAAACCATATTGGCAGGGCAAGGCCTTCGTGCCAAAGACTTGAGATGAACACGTAGAAGGCTGCCCGTACGACTTTGAGATGTGCGCTTCGCCTCCGGACCAGACGAATGCTCGATAGACTTAGCCAACCAGCGCCCGGTTTTCCGCTGCCGGATAATCTGCCCGATCCCTACGCTCTGGCTCGGCGTCATTCTGCGCGCGTAAAAAAGCTGAAAGTCGCCCTGCCCGTTGCCGCGGCACTTGTTTCGCTCGCTTTCATCGGCGTTTCGCTGGCGCGGACATGGGTGCCGGACGAGGTATCGCTACAGAGTGCGACCATCGAAGACGGCAAGATCGTCATGGAAAAACCGGCGCTCGCCGGACGAAACAACAAGGGTTTCGATTACTCCATGAATGCCGACCGTGCGCTTCAGGATATTACCAGCCCTAACCTCATGACGCTTGAAAAAGTGCTGGCCGCCGTTCCGATGAACGATATCGTGGCTCAGGTCGTGGCGCAGGAAGGCATTTTCGACCGCGCGACAAACAAGTTGAAAATGACCGCGCCTTTTGACATCAATCTGAGCAATGGCCTAAAAGCCAAATTCCAGTCTGCGAATGTCGACCTGAAAGCGGGGACGATGGATAGTACCGATCCGGTTTCCATCACCACACAGGAAGGTTCGATTGTTGCAGAAAGCCTTCATATAGCAGATAATGGCAAAACCATTACTTTTTCGGGGCAGGTACGAGCTCGTATTGCTGCATCCACCATTCAGAACGCAGGCAAGTGAGAGCCCGACCCAGATGATGCAGATTTCGCGCCCAGCCCATTTCAGCACGGCCACCGGTTTTGCAGCCGCCATTCTTCTGGCGTCGCTGACAAGCCCCGCATTCGCGCAGAACACGACCAGCAAGATGGACGGCATGAAGCTTTCAAGCGATCAGCCGATTGCGATCGAAAGCGACCAGCTCGAGGTGCGTGACCAGGAGCGCAAGGCTTACTTCACCGGCAACGTCAAGGTCGTTCAGGGAACCACCACACTTCAGGCTGGCAAGATGACCGTGCTCTACAAGAGCAGCGGCGATGGCCAGCAGACGGCATCTGTCGCCAGCGGCAACGCGGATATCGACAAGATTTTCGTCGACAACTCCGTCTATCTGACATCCGGTACGCAAAAAGCCACCGCCGACCATGGCGAATTCGACATGGCGTCGCAGACCTTCACGCTTTCCGGCAAGCAGGTCGTTTTGTCTCAGGACACCAATGTCTTTACCGGTTGCAAGCTTACCGTGTTGATGAATACGGGCGAAGCGAAGCTGGAAAGCTGTGGCGGACCGGTTCGCATCATGCTCGACCCCAAGTCGCAGAAAAAGCAGTAAGTTCGCGCATCGTGAAGATACCATCCATCTCAAAGCTTCTTGGCGGAGGTTCCGCGCGCGCGTCGGAAAGCGACATCGCGCCGGGTGACAAGGCGCGCTATGAAGGCACGCTGATCGCCCACGGCCTGACCAAGACCTACAATACCAGACGCGTCGTCAACGGCGTTTCGCTGGTCGTTCGTCGTGGCGAAGCGGTCGGTCTTCTCGGGCCTAACGGCGCCGGCAAGACCACCTGTTTCTATATGATCACAGGTCTTGTTCCGGTCGATAGCGGCAAGATCGCGATCAATGGCAACGACGTTACCGGCATGCCGATGTATCGCCGCGCGCGCCTCGGCGTCGGTTACCTTCCGCAGGAAGCGTCGATCTTTCGTGGACTGACGGTCGAGGAAAACATCCGCGCCGTTCTGGAAGTGCACGAGAAGGACGAGAAGAAAAGGAACAGGAAGCTCGATGAGCTTCTGGAAGAGTTCCACATTTCCCAATTGCGCAAGTCACCGGCAGTTGCCCTTTCGGGCGGTGAGCGCCGTCGTCTGGAAATTGCGCGTGCATTGGCGACCGATCCGACATTCATGCTGCTGGACGAACCTTTCGCAGGCGTGGACCCGATCTCAGTCAGCGATATTCAGAACCTCGTTCGCCACCTGACGGCACGCGGCATCGGCGTTCTAATCACCGACCACAATGTGCGTGAAACGCTCGGGCTTATCGACCGCGCCTACATCATTCATGCCGGTGAAGTTCTGACCCATGGTCGCGCGAATGAAATCGTCAACAATGCCGATGTTCGCCGTCTTTATCTGGGTAATAACTTCAGCCTTTAGCTTTTGTTGGAATAAGCGAAGGCAGGAACGCGCGGACACTCAAGATTCTTCCCCAAGAATCGACTCTTGACCTTGACCAAACCAAAATAAAAAGCAATTTTTGGGCCAAGTTCTCTTTGTTTTGCTAAACAATCAAAAAAAGTTGGCAAACAAGAGATTTTTTGGGGAGTTGAGCGTCCGTCATGGCCTTGTCAGCCAGCCTGTTGCTGCGTCAAAACCAGTCACTTGTGATGACTCCACAGCTGATGCAGTCGATCCAGCTGCTTCAGATGACGCATATTGAGCTGACGCAATTCATCGCACAGGAAGTCGAAAAGAATCCGCTGCTCGAATTAGTGGCAAACGACAGCGAAATAGGCGGCGGAATGCCCGCTGGCGACGATAGCTTCGATGCCCAAACCTCCGAACAGACGCAAGCGTCCGAGCCCGCCGAGCGTGACGAATGGTATGGCGACAATGCCCCTGCCCTCAACGAACCGCTGGATACGAATTTCGAGAATGTCTTTCAGGATGACGGTGCTGAGCGGAAAGCGGATGCGCCGGAGCTTCTTGGCCAATGGAAATCCATGCCGGGCGGCGAAGCCTCGGAGGGCTACGATCTGGATGATTTCGTGGCTGGCAAACCAAGCCTACACGATCACATTTCTCAGCAAATCCCCTTTTCCATTACCGGCCCTGCCGAGCGTGCTGTTGCGGATGCGCTTCTCGATCACCTCGATGAAACCGGCTACATTGCCACCGATGCCGTTGCTGAAATTTCCGAGAGATTGTCAGCGCCTTCAAGGGATGTAGAGCGCATTCTCGCTACCCTGCAGGGCTTCGATCCACCCGGCGTTTTTGCGCGCTCTTTAAGCGAATGTCTGTCGATCCAGCTGGCGCAGAAAGATCGACTCGATCCGGCCATGCGGACCTTCGTGTCTAATCTGGAACTTCTCGCCAAGCGCGATTTTGCGACGCTGAAGAAGCTGTGCGGTGTGGATGAGGAAGATCTGCTCGATATGCTCGCGGAAATCCGCAGCCTCAATCCTCGCCCGGGCGCAGGTTTCGAGACCGGAATATCCGAAACCATCGTGCCGGATATCGTCGTGCGCCCTTCCGTTGAGGGCGGGTGGCTGGTGGAGCTTAATCCCGAAACGCTACCGCGCGTTCTGGTGAACCAGAATTACTTCGCCAAGATTTCCAGGCTGAAGCCACGTGCGGGGGAAGATGGCGAATTTCTTTCCGAATGTATGCAGACGGCCAACTGGCTGACGCGCAGCCTCGATCAACGGGCGAAGACGATCATGAAGGTGGCGAGCGAGATCGTTCGCCAGCAGGATGCCTTCCTGCTCCATGGCGTAGACCATCTGCGCCCGCTCAATCTCAAGCAGGTTGCCGACGCGATCAAGATGCATGAGTCGACCGTAAGCCGCGTGACGTCGCGAAAATATATGCTGACGCCTCGTGGTGTGTTCGAGCTCAAATACTTCTTCAGCGTGTCCATTGGTTCAGTTGAAGGAGGAGACAATCACTCGGCGGAAGCGGTGCGCCATCGTATCCGTACCATGATTGCACAGGAAGCACCCGATGCGGTGCTTTCCGATGACGATATCGTTGATATTCTGAAGAAAAATGGCGTGGATCTGGCGCGGCGAACCGTCGCAAAATATCGTGAAGCCATGAATATTCCGTCCTCGGTTCAGCGTCGCAGAGAGAAAAAAGCGCAGGCCCGCGTGGCGGCCGTATGAGCCTTTTTTCAATAGTTTCCAAATACTTAATATTCACAATTGACTCTTAATGCCGACGGGGCTAGAAGCTCGCCGCACAGACGGCAGGGGGCCTGACGGCGAAATTGTGTTCAAGGCGTGAAGGCGTAAAGCCGCAAAGGGACCGATAAGAGGTCGCGAAACGCTTGGATGCGCGCTCAGCTTGACGTAAGCTGGTATACGCAAATCACTGAAAAAGGAAAATTTCCATGAGTGTGCGTGTATCTGGTAAACATATGGATGTGGGCGAGTCTTTCCGTCAGAAGATCGAGGACAATATCAGCCTGGCTGTTACCAAATACTTCGATGGAGGGTATTCTGGCCAAGTGACTGTGGCGAAGTCCGGTCCGCGCTATGCCGCCGATTGCAAGATTCATCTCGACACCGGGATCGTTTTGCATGCTGCCGGTCAGGCAAACGATCCACAGGCAAGTTTCGATGCCGCTGCGGAGCGTATCGAAAAGCGTCTGCGCCGTTACAAGCGCAAGCTGAAGGATCACCATAACGGCGCTTCCGCCAATGGTGCCGAAGAAGAATTTGCCTATACGGTGATGGATGCCATCCCGGATGAGGATGAAGAAGTGCCGGAAGATTTCGCCCCGACCATCGTGGCGGAAACTTCCAAGCAGGTAAGAACGATGACGGTCGCAAGCGCAGTCATGGCTCTCGATATGACGGATGAGCCCGTACTGGTGTTTCGCAGCCCTTCGAAGGAACTGAACATCGTCTACCGTCGCAACGATGGAAACATCGGCTGGATCGACGCGGCGACGATCAAGAACTGAAACGTCTGAAAAGACCCGGAGAGTGCCCTCAAGGCACCCTCCGGTTCGTCTCGATGGCATGAAGGAAAAGAGAATGGCATTGGCAGATTTGCTGCAACAGGATGCGATTATTCCCGCCCTCAAAGTCAATTCCAAGAAGCAGCTTCTCCAGGAACTGGCAGCAAAGGCGTCCCGCATTACAGGGGTGCCTGAACGGGAAGTTTTCGACGTCATATTGCAGCGCGAACGGCTCGGCTCCACCGGCGTCGGCCACGGCATTGCCATTCCTCACGGAAAGCTGAGCAGCATTTCCACAATCACTGGCGTCTTTGCGCGCCTGGAAACCCCTGTCGATTTCGAAGCGCTGGACGACCAGCCGGTCGATTTGGTGTTTCTTCTGCTTGCACCGGAAGGCGCTGGCGCAGATCATCTCAAGGCGCTTTCGCGCATTGCCCGCGTGCTGCGTGACCCCGAATTGGTCGCCAAGCTTCGTGCGACCGATTCCGATACGGCGATCTATACGTTCCTCAATCAGGAACAGGCGAACGCCGCTTAAGCAAATATCATTCAGACAAAAGGCCCGGAAAGCGATTTCCGGGCCTTTTGTTTATTGGAAGATTGAGAACGAGACGCCCGACTTATCAGGCATCCTTTTCGTTGAGGCTGCTGGTGCCCGGTTCGGCACCCGCAGGCGCTTCCGCCTTGGGGCCACCCTTGGCAACGCCGACCATGGCGGGCCGCAGAACGCGGTCACCAATGGTGAAGCCTGCCTGCACGACCTGGACGACCGTATTGTTCGGAACGGCGGTGTTCGGAATTTCGAACATGGCCTGATGGAAATTCGGGTCGAACTTCTGGCCTTCCGCATCGATCTTGCGAACGCCGTGGCGTTCCAGTGCCGAGAGCATGGAGCGCTCGGTCATGTCTACGCCTTCGATCAGACCCTTGATGTTGGCTTCAGCGGTGGCCTTGACCTCTTCCGGGAGCGTCTCCAGCGCGCGGCGAAGGTTGTCGGATACGGCCAGCATGTCGCGAGCAAAGCCTGCAACAGAATAAGCCTTGGCATCCTTCACATCACGCTCCGTGCGGCGGCGAAGATTGTCCATTTCGGCAGCGAGGCGCAAAAACTTGTCGCGAAGATCGGCATTTTCCGCCTTCAGCACATCCACCGGATCGGGTTCTGCCTGCTCAGGCACCGCATTTTCCGCCGTCGCAGCTTCGACTGCCTCGTCGGCAACGCCCGCGTCAGGTCCGGTTTTGTTGGTGTCATCAGTCATGACTGTCTCCAGATTACATGTATCATTGCTTGGCAATTAGGGTTGCGCCCGATATCGAGCTTTGCCGAGCAAAAATCAAGGCTTGCAGGCAAAAGCAGCGATTTTTCGGTTGCAGTCGAAGACTTATCGGCGCTGGCCGGAAAGCCGTGCCATGATCTGCGCGGTATAATCCACCATGGGAACGATGCGCGAATAGTTGAGCCGCGTCGGCCCGATGACGCCGACGGCACCGACGACGCGATTCTCATCGTCCTTGTATGGCGCCACGATCAGCGATGAGCCGGACAGGGAAAACAGCTTGTTTTCCGAACCGATGAAGATTCTGACCCCAGAGCCCGTTTCGGCCAGATTGAGAATTTCGATCAGGTTTTCCTTGCGCTCCAGATCATCGAAGAGCAGCCGGACGCGGTCAATATCCTCTTCGCCAGCAAGCCCTTCGAGCAGGTTGGAACGGCCCCGCACGATCAGGCGACCGAGCTTGCCTTCTTCATTATCACCGGACCAGACCGCCAGACCCCGCTCCACCAAATCCTGCGCCAGCGTGCTGAGCGCGGTGTGCAATTCATTCTTCTGCCGCGAAATCTGGTTGCGCAGTTCCGGCAGCGTCTGCCCAGCCAGATGCGCGTTGATGAAATTGGCTGCTTCCGTCAGCTGCGAAGAGGTAATGCCCGCAGGCAATTCAATGATGCGGTTTTCGACCTGATTGTGGTCCCCAACCAGAATGGCGAGCCCCTTTGTCGGTTCCAGCCGAATGAATTCAACATGCTTCAAAACGGCATCGTTCTTGGCCGTCAGCACCAGCCCTGCCCCGCGCGACATGCCTGAAAGCATGCTGCTCGCCTCGTTCAGCAGGCCTTCCAGAGATTGTTCGCGCCCGGAAATAGGGCCGATATGCCTGTCGATATTGGCACGTTCGGATTCCGGCAGCTCGCCCACCTGCATGAAGGCATCCACGAAGAAACGCAGGCCCGTCTGTGTCGGCAGGCGCCCGGCGCTGACATGTGGCGAATAGATGAGCCCCAGTTCTTCCAGATCGCTCATAACATTGCGCACGGAGGCGGGAGAGAGGGACATGGGCAGCAGGCGTGAAAGGCTGCGCGAACCGAGCGGCTCGCCCGTTTCCAGATACCCTTCCACGATGCGCCGGAATATCTCGCGCGAGCGATCATCCAGTAATGCGCCCGGCTCTATGCCAATGGGGGGAGTGATGCCCATGCCGCCCGTTCTTCCTGAAGCTGTTTTTACTCTATCGAATATAGACATTCGACCGAGCAAGTAAAAATGGAAATTCGCCTTGGCATCGGCTCGTTCCGCTTTTCCTTTGCAAAACCATCATCGGGACCTTAGAAGGCAGGAACAAACACGGAGACGAACGAGATGCGGCCTTCAGGCAGAAAAACCGACCAGATGCGCAAGGTTTCCTTCGAGCGCAATTTTTCCAAACATGCCGAAGGCTCCTGTCTGGTGAAGTTCGGCGATACGCATGTGCTGGTTACCGCAAGCCTTGAAGACAAGACGCCGCCATGGCTGCGTAACAGCGGCAAAGGCTGGATCACCGCCGAATACGGTATGCTGCCGCGCTCCACCCATGAGCGGATGAAGCGCGAAGCTTCGTCCGGCAAGCAGGGCGGCAGAACACAGGAAATCCAGCGCCTCATCGGTCGGTCGCTGCGCGCCGTGGTCGACCTTCAGGCGCTCGGCGAGCGCCAGATCAGCATCGACTGCGACGTCATTCAGGCGGATGGCGGCACCCGCACCGCTTCCATTACCGGTGCATGGATTGCCCTTCACGACTGCCTAAAGTGGATGGAAAGCCGCAACATGCTGAAGGTGGAGAAGGTTCTGAAAGACCATATCGCCGCCATCTCCTGCGGTATCTTCGCCAACCAGCCGGTGATCGATCTCGATTATCTGGAGGATTCTTCCGCCGAGACGGATGCGAATTTCGTCATGACCGGCTCCGGCGGTATCGTTGAAATTCAGGGGACTGCCGAAGGCAAGCCCTTCTCGGAAGAAGAATTCCTGACGCTGCTCGGCCTTGCCAAGACAGGCTGCGCGGAACTTGTCGAGATGCAGAAGCAGGCGATTGCCTGAGGATCGGACCATGCGCAAGCTCGATACCAGAACCATCGTCGTGGCCAGCCATAACAAGGGCAAGATTGCCGAGATTGCCGATCTGATCGGCCCTTTCGGCTTCTCCGCCAAATCGGC
>JAAIGF010124562.1_pt1 | contig 23066 bp, 20 predicted proteins | sample 6487441 | NCBI WGS metagenome assembly JAAIGF01 (sample SAMN13974129, study PRJNA590717) | phyllosphere metagenome | biome: pepper field; feature: multiple bacterial spot infested pepper fields; material: pepper leaves; isolation source: leaves from pepper fields | host: Capsicum annuum ... | reverse complement strand
TGCTGAACCCGGTCGCGCAGGCCAAGTTCGTGCATACCGTCAGCGCCGGTTACGTGACCGGTGCGGTGTTTGTGATGTCCGTCAGTGCGCTGTATCTGCTGCGCAACAAGCACCGCGACATGGCCCGCCGCTCATTCGCGGTGGCCGCGGCGTTCGGCCTGCTGTCGTCGCTGTCGGTGGTGGTGCTGGGTGATGAAAGCGGCTATGCCGCCAGCGAACACCAGAAGATGAAGCTGGCCGCCATCGAAGCGATGTGGGAAACCGAGCGTGCACCGGCCGATTTCACCGCCTTCGGCATTCCCAACCAGACCACCCAGCAGAACGATTATGCGATCAAGATCCCCTATCTGATGGGTCTCATCGCCACCCGTTCGACGAACCAGTCCATCCCGGGAATTCTTGAACTGGTGGAACGCGCCGAGCACCGGGTGCGCGGTGGGCAGCTGGCCTATGGCGCTCTGCAGCGCGTGCGCGCCGACAGCAACGACCTGGAAGCGCGCGAGATGTTCGATCGCCATTGGCAGGACCTGGGCCATGGCCTGCTGCTGAAGCGCTACCGCGAGGACATTCTCAACGCCACACCGGAAGAGATCTCCAAGGCCGCCTTCGACACCGTACCGCGGGTCGCCCCGCTGTTCTGGACGTTCCGCATCATGGCAGCGCTGGGCTTCTACCTGATCGCGTTCTTCGCGCTGGCGTTCTATTTCTCCTGCCGGCACACCTTCCAGGACAAGCGCTGGTTCCTGAAGCTGGCGGTATGGACACTCCCAGCGCCGTGGATTGCCATCGAGTGCGGCTGGTTCGTGGCTGAATATGGTCGCCAGCCGTGGGCGGTGGACGGCGTGCTGCCGACCTTCTATGCCGCATCGGGACTGGCACTGCACCAGATCCTGACCACGCTGGCGGTGTTCACGCTCACCTATACGGTGCTGCTGGTCATCGAAGTGAAGCTGATGCTGAAGACGATCCGCAAGGGGCCGGAGGACATCCTGCCGTCGCTGCAGCCGTCGAACACGCCCGTCATCCAACGCGCCGTGCCGGCCCCGGGCCAGGCATAAGGCAGGAGAACACAGATGGAATTCCTTGGACTGGACTACACCGCGCTGCGCGTGATCTGGTGGCTGCTGCTGGGCATCCTGCTGATTGGCTGGGCGGTGATGGATGGCTTCGATCTGGGCGTCGGCATGCTGCTGCCCTTAGTGGCCCGCAACGATGACGAGCGCCGGACGCTCGTCAACACCATCGGCCCGGTATGGGAAGGCAACCAGGTCTGGCTGGTGCTGGGTGGCGGCGCCATCTTCGCCGCCTGGCCGCCGCTCTACGCGGTCAGCTTCTCCGGCTTCTATCTTGCGATCTTCGCGCTGCTGTTCGGTCTGATCCTGCGTCCCGTGGGCTTCAAGTACCGCAGCAAGATGCCCGGCAAGCGCTGGCGCGACAACTGGGATCGAGCCCTGTTCCTGGGCGGGCTGCTGCCCGCACTGATTGCAGGGGTGGCGGTCGGCAACGTGCTGCTGGGCGTTCCGTACCATTTCGATGACAGCATGCGCATTTTCTACACCGGCTCGTTCTTCGGCCTGCTGATGCCGTTCGCCCTGCTGGCCGGTCTGCTCAGCGTAGCGATGCTGGCCGCCCACGGTGCGGCCATGCTGGTACTGAAGACCGACGGCCCGATAGCGGAGCGTTCGGCACGCTATGGCAGCATCGCCGCACTGGTCAGCTTCGTGCTGTTCGCACTGGCCGGGGTGTGGGTGGCGTTCGGCCTGCCGGGCTACCAGATCACCTCGCAGGTGGTCACCGATGGGCCGACCAATCCACTGCTGAAGACGGCGGAAATCGGCAGCGTGGCCGGCGGCTGGCTGCGCAACTACAGCAGCATGCCGGCCACAGTGCTGGCGCCCATCATCGGCCTGCTCGGTGCGCTTGCCAGCGCGGCGCTGCTGCGTGCGCAGCGCGGCGGACTGGCCATGATTGCCTCAGGAGCATCCATCACCGGCATCATCCTCACGGTGGGTTTTGCGATCTTCCCGTTCCTGCTGCCGTCCTCCAGCCAGCCGGGCGCCAGCCTGACGGTCTGGGATGGTTCGTCCAGCCAGCTCACGCTGGCCATCATGCTGGGGGCAACGGTCATCTTCCTGCCGATCATCCTGGCCTACACCACCTGGGTCTACCGGGTGATGAAGGGCAAGACGACCGCCGAGGACATGAGCGACAACCCGAACGCGTACTGACTGCGTGCCGGCCACCGGCCGGCCTCTACAAGGAGCACACCATGTGGTATTTCGCCTGGATCCTCGGCACCGGCCTGGCCTCGGTCGTGGCCATCCTCAACGGCATGTGGTTCGAAGCCCGCGAATCGGGCCGCATCGACGGCGACAACGCGTCCTGACGCGCAAAAACAGTTGCCGCCCCGCCCTTCACGCGGTATCTTAGGCGGCTCCTTCGGGGTGTAGCTCAGTCTGGTAGAGCGCTACGTTCGGGACGTAGAGGTCGCAGGTTCGAATCCTGTCTCCCCGACCATTTCGATGGTCGCAACCGAAGGTGAAAGACGATGCATGCTTGCCGCCCCCGGCATGGATCGATATGATAGGTGGCTCCTTTTCGGGGTGTAGCTCAGTCTGGTAGAGCGCTACGTTCGGGACGTAGAGGTCGCAGGTTCGAATCCTGTCTCCCCGACCACTGGATGGTCACGAGAAAGCCTGGAAGACGAAAGTTTTCCGGGCTTTTCTGTTTTTCGCGCTGCGCTTCCAGCAACTGCCGCAGGCTTGGCCGGCATCCGAACGCCTGGGACTGGATCGGCGACGTACAATGGTGCCCTCCCCCACCCGCTGCGCCGGCCCTGCCCGGCGCCGCTGCCGCACGCCGTTGTTCCCCACGTGCCCCCGCCAGGATTTCGCATGAGCGCTTCTTCCTCCACTTCGCCACCGCTGCTGCAGGGCCGCGTGCTGGCGTTCGCTGCCATCCTGCTGGCCGCCGTCAACCTGCGCACCGCCGTCACCTCCATTACCCCGTTGCTGGATGTGCTCGGACAGGAGTTCCAGTTCGGTTCGACCATGACCGGCGTGCTCGGCATGCTGCCCACCGCTGCGTTCGCGCTGTTCGGCGTCACCACGCCGATGCTGGCGCGACGGATCGGCCTGGAACGTACCGCACTGCTGGCCATGGGGCTTGCGGCGCTGGGCCTGCTGCTGCGCTCCAGCGCGATTGGCATCGCCAGCCTGCTGCTGGGTTCTGTGGTCGCGCTGGCCGGCATGGGCATCGGCAACGTGGTGGTGCCACCACTGGTGAAGCGCTACTTCGCCAACAAGGTCGGCACCATCAGCACGCTGTACATCAGCGTGCTGCAGTTGGGCACCATGCTGCCGGCACTGTTGGCGGTACCGGTGGCCAACGCTGCCGGCTGGCGGGTATCGCTGGGCATCTGGGCACTGCTGGCACTGGCGGCAGCACTGCCCTGGTTGATGATGGCCCGCCGCGCACCGCGCCACGATGTCATCGCCGATGGTGTCGACCCGGCCACGCAGCCGCATGGACAGGTGTGGCGTACCTCGCTGGGCTGGGGCATGACGCTGATGTTCGGCATGACCTCGCTGATGACCTATTCCATGTTCACCTGGCTGCCGCGCATCGTGGTGGAAGCCGGAGCATCACCGGCGTTTGGCGGGGTCATGGTGGCCATGTTCTCCGCGCTGGGCCTGCTGCCATCGCTGCTGATGCCATCACTGGCCGCGCGCATGACCAATCCATTCCCACTGGTGCTGATCGGGTTCAGTGCATTCGCGGTGTCGTTCGCCGGCCTGTGGCTGGCACCGATGAGCGCGCCGCTGCTGTGGGCATGCCTGCTGGGCATCGGCCCGTCGACCTTCCCGCTCGCCCTTACGCTGATCAATCTGCGCACGCGCACGCCGACCGGTTCGGCGGCCTTGTCCAGCTTCATGCAGGGCGTGGGCTACAGCTTCGCGGGCCTGGGCCCCTTGGTGGTGGGCTGGCTGCATGAGGTGGGCGGCAGCTGGACGCTGCCATTCGCCTTCCTGTTCCTGTGCGCCCTGGTGACGCTGGCGGCGGCATGGTTCGCCTGCAAGCCACGCAAGCTGGAAGATCTCTGGCACCCGCAGGGCACGTAAAGCCGGGCTCTGCCCGGCTGATGGTCCACCGCGCAGCGGGGCAAAGCCCCGCTCTACCTTTCGCGGGTCTGGCCCTCGCCACGCACCACGAAACGCTCGACGGTCAGCGCTTCCAGGCCCATCGGCCCGTAGGCGTGCAGGCGGGTGGTGGAGATGCCGATCTCACTGCCCAGCCCCAGCTGGCCACCATCGGAAAAACGCGACGAGGCGTTGACCATCACCACCGCCGAACGCAGGGCGTTGACGAAGCGCTCGACATTGCCGCTGTCTTCGGTGGCGATCACCTCGGTATGGTCGGAAGTGTAGGTGCGGATGTGCGCGATCGCGGCGTCCAGGTCATCCACCACGCGAACGGCCAACACCAGATCGAGAAATTCGGCGGCGTAGTCATCGTCAGTAGCCGCCGTGCCGCCCGGCAGCAGCGGTAGCGCGCGTTGGTCGGCACGCAGCTGAACCCCGCGCTCGGCCAGCGCCCGTGCAGCGCGCGGCAGGAAGGCGTCAGCCACGTCCTGGTGCACCAGCAGGGTTTCCAGCGAATTGCAGGCGGCCGGGCGACTGCACTTGCCATCCACCAGCAGACCGACGGCCTTGTCCAGATCGGCGCTGGCATCCACGAACAGATGGCAGACGCCCTTGTAGTGCTTGATGACCGGCACGCGTGCGTGTTCGGCGACGAAGCGGATCAGGCCTTCGCCGCCGCGCGGGATTGCAAGATCAACCAGCTCATGCAGCTGCAGCAGTTCCAGCATCGCATCGCGGCGCAGGTCGGTCAGCACCGTCACGGCCGCCGGCGGAACGCCGTTGGCCTTCAGTGCGGAGGACAGCGCCTGGGCGATGGCGGTGTTGGAATGGATGGCCTCCGAACCGCCACGCAGGATCACGCCGTTGCCCGCCTTCAGGCACAGCGCGGCAGCTTCGGCGGTCACGTTCGGGCGCGCTTCGTAAATCATCGCGATCACGCCCAGTGGTACGCGCACCTTCTGCACGCGGATGCCATTCGGGCGCACGTCGTCGCGGGTCACGCTGCCCACCGGGTCGGGCAGCGCCGCCACTTCGCGCACGGCTTCGGCCATCGCGGACAGGCGGCCGGGGTCCAGCGCCAGGCGGTCGAGCATGGCGCTGCCCACGCCCTTTTCGCGGGCGGCGGCAAGGTCCCGCGCATTGCCTGCAAGGATCAGCCCGGCGTTCAATTCCAGCGCCTGCGCCATCGCCTGCAGCAGCGTGGCGCGCGCGGCGCTGTCCAGGCCGGCGACCACCTGGGCCGCGTCCCGGCAGGCACGCGCCTGTACTTCGATTTCACTCATGGAGGTGTCCTGCAGTCCGGTCATGGCAGCACCAGGTCATCGCGATGGACGACGGTACCGCCGTAGTTGTAACCGAGCACGGCCTGGATGTCGCGCGTGTGGCGGCCGGCAATGCGGCGCACATCGGCGGCGGCGTACTGGCTGACGCCGCGGGCCACGCAGATGCGCCCGTGCGGCGCGGTCCAGCACACCTGCACCATGTCGCCACGGCGGAAATCACCCTCGGCGCCGGTGATGCCACCGGGCAGCAACGAGGCGCCCTTCTCACGCATCGCCTGCGCGGCACCGGCATCGACGATGATCGCGCCGTCGGCCAGCGGTGCGTGCCGCAGCCAGTGCTTGCGGGCGGCTTCACGGCTGCGCGCGGCATGGATGCGGGTACCGAACAGGCGGCCTTGCGCCAGCGCTCGCACCACCTCACTGCTGCGGCCGTTGAACAGATAGGTCTCGATGCCGAGCCGACCGGCCTTGGCGGCCGCTTCCAGCTTGGTGCGCATGCCGCCGGTGCCAGCCCGCGAACCGGCGCCACCGGCCATGGCCAGCACCGCGTCGTCCAGTCCGGGCACGTCGTGCAGCGGGCGGGCATCGACCACCGTGCGTGGGTCGGCGCTGTACAGGCCGTCGATGTCGGTGGCGATGAACAGCGCATCGGCATCGACCAAAGCGGCCACGGTGGCGGCCAGGTTGTCGTTGTCGCCAAGCTTCAGTTCATCCACCGATACGGTGTCGTTCTCATTGACCACCGGCAGCGCACCCAGGAGCAGCAGTTCGCTCAGCGTCGCGCGCGCGTTGAGGTAGCGGCGGCGGTGGCGCAGGTCGTCGTGGGTCAGCAGGACCTGCGCCACCGGGCGTTCGAAGAAGCGCTGCCAGAGGCCGATCAGCTGCGCCTGACCGAGTGCGGCCAGTGCCTGCCGTGCGGCCATGGCCGCACCGGGTTCATCGGCGCGCGGCAGGATGGCACGGCCGGCGGCGACCGCGCCGGACGACACGATGACCACCTCGCGCCCGGCCAGCACGTTGGCCGATACGAACTGGGCCAGACCCAGCGCATGGCGCGGTGACAGCCCGCCGCCATCGGCGGCCAGCAGACTGCTGCCAACCTTCAGCACCGCACGTCGCCACGGCGGCAACGCTTGTTCGGGGAACGGCGAAGCAACGTGGGCGGCGTGCAGGGTCATCAGGTGCGCCTCAGCGGGTATTCCATTCGTGCACGGACAGGTGCGAGGCCTGCATCGTCACCAGCGGATCGGTGGCGACGATGGCCTGGGCCTCGGCCAGGCTGCCAACATTGCACAGCACGTAGGCACCGCCGGTGCCATCGGTGAAACCGCCGGTCAGCTGCAGCCGCCCCTGCGCGCGCAACGCTTCGAGGAAGTCCAGATGCGGCTGCACGGCAGCGGCATCGAAGTCCGGTCGGCGCGCTGCCAGCACCAGATAGACGGTGCCGGCCATCAGGCCAGCGCCTGCCAGCGCGTGCGCAGTGCGTCCAGGCGCAGGTCGGACGCCGACCCGGGCGACACGCGTGCGGCCAGGCTGCCTTCCGGCGTGCGGCCCTGCCCCGCGCTGTCGGCGCTGGCGGCAGCGGCCTTGTAGGCCTCGCGGAACGGCACGCCGGCCACGGCCGCTTCCACGGCCACGTCAGTAGCGTACATGCCCGAGTCGATGGCTGCGCGCAGCTTGTCGTCGTGCCATTCCAGGTTGGCCAGCAGCGCCGGCAGCAGTTCCAGCGCGGCCAGTCCGCGTCCGAAGCCGTGGAAGATGGCGCCCTTGGACGACTGCAGATCGCGGTGGTAACCCGACGGCAGCGACAGCAGCTGTTCGATCTCGGTGCGCGCGGCGGCCACGCTGGCGTGGGTGGCGCGCATCAGTTCGATCACGTCCGGGTTGCGCTTGTTGGGCATGATCGAGCTGCCGGTGGTGTATTGCGCCGGCAGCGCGACGAAGCCGAATTCGGCGCTGGTGAACAGGGACAGATCCCAAGCGATGCGGCGCAGGTCCAGGGTGGCGCCGCCGAGCGCCTCCAGCGCGGCCAGCTCGAACTTGCCGCGCGACAGCTGCGCGTAGATCGGCGAGACCTGCATGCGTGCGAAGCCGAGCGCGGTGGTGGTGTGTTCGCGGTCAAGCGGCAGGTTCACACCGTAACCGGCGGCGGTGCCCAGCGGGTTGGCGTCGACCAGCGCATGGGTATCGCGGGCGCGCACGGCGTTGTCGATGAAGGCCTCGGCCCAGCCAGCCCACCACATGCCCGCCGAGGACACCACGGCGCGCTGGATGTGAGTGTAACCGGGAATCGGCAGGTCCTTCTCGGCCTGCGCGCGGTCCAGCGCGACCTTGGCCACTTCAGCGCTCAGCTGGGCGACACGCTGCAGCTTTTCCTTCAGCCACAGGCGGGTGGCCACCAGGATCTGGTCATTGCGGCTGCGGCCGGTGTGGATCCTGCGGCCAGCATCACCCAGGCGTTCGGTCAGGCGCGCTTCGATGGCCGAATGGCCATCCTCGTACTGCGTATCCAGCACGAAGCGGCCTTCGCGGAAGTCCGCCGCCAGCACGTCCAGTTCGCGCAGCAGGCCTTCCAGTTCGTCGGCCGTGAGGATGCCGATGTGCTGCAGGCCCTGCGCGTGCGCGGCGCTGGCTGCAATGTCGTGCAGGAAAAACTCGCGATCGAGGATGACATCGTCACCGGCCAGGAAAGCCTGGATCTTCGCGTCGACCGCAACGCCAGGCTTCTGCCACAAAAGGTCTGCCATGTTGTGCTCCGTCGGCGGCCCATGCCGCCTGTTCGATGGGGGTCAGTGCGGGATCGCGGTCAGTTCGGGCAATCCCAGCGCCAGGTTGAGGTTCTGCATGGCCTGGGTGGCCGCGCCCTTCAGCAGATTGTCCAAGGTGGCCACCACCACCACGCGCTTGCCGCCCGGCGCCAGCGTGAAGCCACCGATCTGTGCACCGTGGCGACCGGCAATGCAACTTACCCACGGCGCGTCGTCCACTACCTCCACCAGCGGTTCATCGGCATAGGCCGCGGTGAAACGCGCAACGATCTGCTCGCGCGTCTGCACCTGGTTGAGCCACAGGTTGACGGTCATGGTGATGCCACGGAAGTGCGGCGCCACGTGGGGCATGAACTCCACCGGCACGCGCAGATGCGCGGACACCTCGCGTTCGTGCACATGGTTGGTCAGCGCATAGGGCATCAGGTTGTCGGCCAGCAGCTCCACGTTGTTCTTGTCCGACGGCGTGGTGCCAGCGCCTGAATAGCCGGATACGCCGAAACACTGTGGTGGACCGGCCAGCAGGTCCAGCAGCGGGTGGATCGCCAGCTGCATGGCGGTGGCATAACAGCCGGGGTTGCTGATGTGGCGCTCGCCGTTGTAGCTGCCACGCGTCAGCTCCGGCAGGCCGTAATACCAGTGCCCGTCGAAGCGGTAATCGGCCGACAGGTCGATGATGACGGTGTCCGGCCTGGCGGCGCCAAGCGCGGCCACGAAGGGTGCCGCCAGGCCATTGGGCAGCGCCAGTATCACCGCGTCCACGCCCTTGGCAGCGACGGCGTCGGCATCCAGGTTCTCGTAGCGCAGGTCGCCCTCCACCTCGGGATGATGATCAGCCAGGCGCTGACCATCGCGCTCGCGCGAAGACACGAACGCCAGGTGCAGGCGTGGATGTGCGGCAATCAAGCGGATGAGCTCGGCACCGGTGTGGCCACGGGCGCCGACCAGGCCGACGCTGAAGATCTTTTCGTTCATGGATGACTGTCCAGGCGGAACTGCAGGTGGCGCTTCACCCCGGCCCATTCCGAATCGATGATGGAGAAGATGACGGTGTCGCGCGGCGTGCCGTCGGCATGCCGCCGGTGGTTGCGCAGCACACCATCCTGCTTTGCGCCAAGCCGTGCAATGGCGGCGCGCGAAGTGAAGTTGAACCAGCTGGTTTCAAGAACCACGCTGATGCAGCCCAGGGTTTCGAAGGCGTGCTGCAGCAGGAGCAGCTTGGCCTCGGTGTTGACGCCGCTGCGCTGCACGCGCGGCGCGTACCAGGTGTAACCCAGGCTGAGCCGAGGCACCTTCGCATCCAGCTCGTAGAAGCGCGTGCTGCCGACAACATCGCCGTTTGCATCACGTATCACGAACGGCAACGCGAGACCTTCCGTCTGCGCCTGCAATGCCGCATGCACGTAGTCTTCCATGCACTGCGGCGATGGCACCTGGGTGTACCACAGCTGGTCCAGCCCGCTGTCCTGCACAGCCGCACACAGGCCGGGAACATGCGCGGACTGCAGGGGCTCCAGCGCCAAATGGCGACCGCGCAGGGTGGGAACATGGGACCAGGCGTCGGCACCCCTCATGGTTCAGTCCTGCAGGCTCGGCGCGCGGCGGGCGCAGTGGTCAACATAGGCCTTGATCCGCTCGAAGCCATCGCTGCCATACCAGAACACCTTCCAGTTGTCCTGCTTGTAGCAGCCATCCGATTCGGCGTAGTAGAAATGGTTGATGGGATTGCCGTTGCGTGAACGCCAGAACAGCTGCGGCGTTTCCTCCAGCATCACGTTCCACACCGCCCGCCCCAGGCCCTCGCCCTGCGCATCATCCAGCACCGCGAACTTGTCCAGGTACACGCCCTCGGCTTCGTCGGTCAGGATCACCGCGGTGCGGTAGTTCTCGCTGACGTAGGCGCGCAGAAGCCGGGTCTTCCCGAAATAGTCCGGCACCAGGGTGCGGCCGAAGCTGGATTCGATCAGGCCCTTCAGGCGCGGCAGATCCAGTTCGTTCCAGGCGGTGGCGCGCAGCACCTTTTCGCCCTTTCGCACCAGGGTACCCGAGCCCTTGTGGGTGAACAGTTCCTTGGCCAGGTCGGCCGGCCGGGTGATCGACACCGACGACTCCAGTGGCAGCCGGTCCAGCAGGTCCTTGATCTGTTCGATCTTCACCTTCATGCCGCCGTGAATCCATGGCTGGGTCATCAGGTGGTCGTATTCGGTGGACAGGTTGATCGAATCGATCACGCTGCCTTCCTCGTCCAGCAGGCCGCCGGTACCGGTGAGGAAGATGATCTTGTACGGCTGCAGTTCCTGCACCAGCTCGTTGGCGGCGAAATCAGCGTTGATGTTGAGGATCTGCCCGCTGTTGGTCTCGCCGAGGCTGGTGATGACCGGAATCGAACCGGCGCGCAGGCTGGCCTCGATGGGCGCAAGGTTGACCTTCCTGACCTCACCGACCAGTCCATAAGTGCCCTGGTCCATGTAGTCGGCCTCGAACACGCCACCGGTGATGGAGGTGGCACGTGCACCGTTCTGCTGCAGGGCCTCGACCAGGCGCAGGTTGGACTGCTGGAACACCCTGCGCACGATCGCCAGCGCTTCCGGCGACGTCACGCGCAGGCCGTTGACGGTCTGCTTTTCGATGCCGGCGGCCGACAGTTCGGCATCCAGCTGCGGGCCGGCACCATGCAGCACGATAGGCGTCAGGCCCACTTCCTGCAGGAATGACAGCGACGAGGTCAGCGCTTCAAGATCATCGCGCAGCACCGCACCGCCGACCTTGACCACGGCGAACCGCTTGGCGTCCAGCTGCGAGAAGCGCTTGAGGTACTGGCTGATCTCCTTCGCGCTGGCCATGCTGGAAAGCAGGCGCACGATGGTCTGGCGGGTCTGGCGGTGGGGCTGGAGGGCAGGAGACATTTCGGTTTCGTCACAGGCGGCGGTCGCCGCGTTGCAGTTCCGCCATGCCGGGGCATGACGGGGTTGTGGGAGTCGGTCAGGCGCCGGCGGCGATGATCCGGTGCACGGCGTCGGTATAGCGCTGCAGCTGGTCCAGTGTCACGAACTCATCGGCAGTGTGGGCCTGGGCGATGTCGCCCGGGCCGAACACCAGGGTGGTGTAGCCAGCGGCGGAGAACAGCGAGGCCTCGGTCCAAAAGTCCACGGCGTTGCCGATCGGCAGGTCCAGGGCATCGGCCACGTCGCGCGCCAGCAGCCGGCGGTTCTCTGCGTCGGCGATGTCGCCGGCCGGCAGGCTGGGGCCACGGAAGGTTTCGGTGAACAGTGCGGCTTGCGGTTCGGCGAAACCGGCGAAGGTCTCCAGAAGCGCATCGATGTCCATCGACGGCAGCGGGCGGAAACCGAAACGCACTTCGGCCGCAGGCGCGATCATGTTGGCCTTGATGCCACCTTCGACGCGGCCGATGTTGAAGCGCAGGCCGGTCAGGCCGCCGAAGCGTGCCGAAGCCAGCGATTGCACATGGTCCAGTGCGCGGTTGCCCCAGCGCATGGCCTGGTGCAGCGCGCTGGCGGCCGCGTCCTGCCTGCCCGAAGCATGGCCGGCACGGCCGGCGAACTGCATCAGCACCGAACTGATGCCACGATGCGCGAGCACCGCTTCACTCATGGTCGGTTCGGCCACCAGCACCGCTTCATACGGCAGGCCACGGGCCAGGAACGCAGCGATGCAGCGCGGGTCGTTGGCTTCTTCGTCGCTGGAGAACAGGAACGCCGCATCGCCCTCACTGGCATTGGCCGCGGCCACCAGCGCCGCAGCCGCGCCCTTGATGTCACACACGCCCAGGCCGACCACGCGGTCGTCCAGGCGGCGCATCACGTGCGGGTCGGCAGTCCAGTGCGGTGAGTCCGGCACGGTATCCAGATGCACGTTGAACAGGTACTTCGGCGTACCGCGCACGGCATGCAGGCTGACCGCACCGGCGCCGTGGTCGATCACCTCGACAGTGAACCCCGGCAGGTTGTCGCGCAGGTAATCGAAGATGCCACCGGTGGTGATCGCACGCGGCGGGTTGCGGGTGTCGAAGGACACCAGCGCCTGCAGGTGATCGAGCGTCTGTTCAAGCATGAATCAACAGTTCCTGTGATACGGCCATCAACCTTGGCTGGAGGAGAGCCCCCTTCTTGTTGAAGGGGGCGCGCCAACGGCGCAGGGTTAAGGTGGAATTCGCGGGCAAACCGCCTGCGGTTTGTTCAAGGGGGCGCGCCACAGGCGCGGGGTTGAGGTGGAATGCGCGGGCAGGTCAATCGCGGTTCAACCGCGATTTACCTGCGCAAAGAGCGTCGAGCTCATGCCGAACAGTTTGATGAAGCCCTCGGCCTCTTCCACCCCCCAGTCAGCCGACTGCGCATAGGTGGCACCCTTGGTGTTGAGCAGGTGCGGCGACTTCACCGCCACCGCATCCACGCGGCCGCCACGGGTTTCCAGCACCACTTCACCGTTCACCTTGGCCTGCGAGGACTTCAGGAACGCCTCGATGTCGGTCTTCAGCGGGTCGTGGTAGAAGCCTTCGTACACCAGCTCCACCCACTTGCGCGCCACGTCCGGCTTGAAACGGTTCTGCTGCTTGGTGAGCACGGCATCTTCCAGCGCGCGGTGCGCAGCCAGCAGCGACACCAGGCCCGGGGCCTCGAACACGATGCGGCCCTTCAGGCCGATCACGGTATCGCCAGTGTAGACGCCACGTCCCACGCCGTAGGGGGCGAACAGCTTGTTGAGCTGGGCCAGGATCTGGTCGCCCGGCAGGGCCTTGCCATCCAGCTCGACGGCCTCGCCTTCCACGAACTTCAGGGTGACGGTCAGCGCCTGTTGCGGCCACTCGCTGCGCGGCGAGCACCAGCCACGCGCGCCCTCGCCCGGAGCTTCCCAACGGTCGATCTCACCACCGGACATGGTCACGCCCAGCAGGTTCTCGTTGATGGTGTAGGCCTGCTGCTTGGCGCGCACGCCGAAGCCGCGCTCTTCCAGGTACTTCTGTTCGTAGGCGCGGGTCTGGGTGTGTTCCTTCTGGATTTCGCGGATCGGCGCGATGATCTGATAGTCGCCCAGTGCCTTCACGGCCAGATCGAAACGCACCTGGTCGTTGCCCATGCCGGTGCAGCCGTGGGCGATGATGTTGGTGCCCAGCCCGGCGGCACGCTTCAGCGCGGCATCGACGATCAGGTAACGATCCGATACCAGCAGCGGGTACTGGCCCTGGTAGCCTTCGCCGGCCCACACGAATGGCTTGACGAAGCCTTCCCAGATGGCCGGGCCGCCATTGACGGTGACATGGCTGGTCACGCCCAGTTCGGCGGCGCGCTTCTCGATGAAATCGCGCTCTTCATCATCCACACCGCCGGTATCGGCGAACACGGTGTGCACGTTGTAGCCGCGTTCCTGCAGATACGGCACGCAGAAGCTGGTATCCAGGCCGCCGGAGAAGGCGAGGACGACGTCTTTGTTGCTCATGGGGTCTGATCTCTTGGCGTCGGGCTCTGCCCGGCGATGGGTGAATGGGGAGTCGACAGAAAAAATCAGCGGCCGGCCAGCGCCGCCATCACCGCCTTCTGCACGTGCAGGCGGTTCTCCGCCTCGTTGATGGCGATGCACTGCGGCGAATCCATCACCGCGTCGGTCGCCTTCACGTTGCGTCGCAGCGGCAGGCAGTGGCTGAACACGCCGTTGTTGGTCAGCGCCATCTTCGCCTCGTCGACGATGAAGTGCTTGAACTGGTCACGGATCGGCTTTTCCGGCTCCCAGTTGCCGAAGAACGGCAGCGCACCCCAGCTCTTGGCGTAGACCACGTCGGCGCCGGCGTAGGCGCTCTCGATATCGTGGCTGACCTGCAGCGAGCCGCCGCTCTCGGCCACGTTCTGCTCGGCCCAGCCCATGTAGCGCTCATCGAGGATGTAATCCGCCGTGGGACACAGCAGAGTCACGTCCATGCCCATGCGGGTGGCGATGGTCAGCGCCGAATTGGCCACCGCGGTGTTCAGCGGCTTGGGGTGGTAGGTCCAGGTCAGCACATACTTCTTTCCGCGCAGGTCCTGGGTGCCGAAATGCTCCTGCAGCGCCATCGCATGGGCCAGCTCCTGGCAGGGATGGGTGATGGTTTCCATATTGATCACCGGCACCGGCGAGTACTTCGCGAAGCTCTTCAGCACGGTGTCTTCGCGGTCATGCTTCCAGTCGACGAATTTCGGAAAGGCGCGCACGGCGATCATGTCGCAGTAGCGGCCCAGCACCTGCGCCACTTCGGCGATGTGTTCCTCGGTATCGCCGTCCATCACCGTGCCAAGGTTGAACTCAATCGGCCACGCATCCTTGCCCGGCTGCAGCACCACCGCATGGGCGCCCAGCTGGAACGCGCCCAGCTCGAAGCTGGTGCGGGTGCGCATGGACGGGTTGAAGAACACCAGCGCGATCGACTTGCCCTTGAGCTGGTCGCCGATCTTGTTGCGCTTGAACAGTGCGGCCTGGGTCAGCAGTGCGTCGAGTTCGCTGCGACTCCAGTCCTGGGTGTTCAGGAAGTGCTTGAGGGACATCTTCGATCCTTGCATGGGCGGCGCCGGCGGCTCGGGGCATTCGGTGCACGATGGTGGACGATGGGCTGCGAAAGCAGGTCGGGTTTTTGGCAAACAGGTTTTCAGGTCACGGAAACGAAAAAACCCAGCCGGGTGGCTGGGTTTTTTCCGAACAGACAGCACGAAGCTCCGGTCACCCAGCGAATATGTGGGATTCCGGTCGACGGGCACGCGACGTCATGCCGGTGGCCTGGCGGGCGGCGCTGGTATCGTGCTGGAAGTCGGTGGCGTTCATCTGCGCCCATGGTGGCATGGGTGATGGTGCGGTGCAAGAGGGGCGGCACCCAGACGGTCAACGATTGCCGGTGGTGCCCTGCTCCGCCCCCATCCAAGGGGTGATCGACACCCGGATCTTCAGCCGGTTGCCCGGATCCTCGGGCAACCGCGAACGGTACTTGGTGCCCTTGTAAACATAATCCACATCGTAGGCGATGGGGCGGCGGAACTCGCGTCCCACCGGCACGATGCGGCAGTCACGGGTGAGCATCGGGCCGTTGCTGGATGGCGCCTCGGGCGGTGCGGCCGGCATTGCGGCACGATCCTGGTCGTTCGACTTGAACACCGAGCGCACCGAATCCCAGAAGCGGCCGAAGCGCCCCTTTTCCTCCGTGGCTTCCTCGCCGGTGACATTCACCGGTGCCAGGGTGCGGGTGGTCACCGGCTCGCAGTGTTCTTCGGTGCGCGTGGCGCGCAGCGTCTGGAAAACCGGTTCGACATTGAGCACCTGCGCATAATCGAACTTGAGATTCTCCACGATCACCACCCGGTTGCGTGGCTCACCATCATCGGACTGCGCCATGACGGGCCCGGCCAGCGCACACGCCAGCATGGACGGGAAGAGGGTTCTGATCGGCAGCAGGTTCGAAGGCACGGCTATAGTTTAGGCACGACAGGGGCCAAAGGCCTGAACCTTACCCCTCCGCCGCGTGTCCGGCCAGCCCACCGCCTCCGTTCCGGCTCCTCCGGTACTCCCGCGCGCCGCGCGGCGCTAGAATCATCGGCTTGTCCCCCAGCCCGCCCGCCATGACCCTGCGCCTGCACAACACCCTGACGCGCCAGCTCGAAATGTTCGTCCCGCTCGATCCGGCCTGTCCGACGCTGTATGTGTGCGGCCCGACGGTCTACAACTACGTGCATATCGGCAACGCGCGTGGCCCGGTGGTATTCGGCGTACTGGCCGCGCTGCTGCGTCGGCGCTTCGGCAATCTGCGCTACGCGCGCAACATCACTGACGTGGACGACAAGATCAACACCGCCGCGCGCGAACAGGGCGTGCCCATCCACGCCATCACCGACCGCTTCGCCGCCGCCTACCGCGAGGACATGGCGGCGCTGGGCGTGCAGCCCCCGGATATTGAACCGGAAGTCACCGCGCACATGCCGCAGATCATCACCATGATCGGGCAGCTGGTCGAAAGCGGACATGCCTACGCGGCTGAAGGCCACGTGCTGTTCGCCGTGGCCAGCTTCGACGGCTATGGCAGGCTGTCGCGCCGCGACCCGGAGGAAATGCTCGCCGGCGCGCGCGTGGACGTGGCGCCCTACAAGCGTGACCCGGGCGACTTCGTGCTCTGGAAGCCCTCCAGCGATGACCTGCCGGGCTGGGAGTCGCCCTGGGGACGCGGCCGGCCGGGCTGGCACATCGAATGCTCGGCGATGGCCGCCGCCCATCTGGGCGAGACCATCGACATCCATGCCGGCGGCGTGGACCTGCAGTTTCCGCACCATGAGAACGAGATCGCACAGAGCGAATGCGCGCACGACGGCAAGGTGTTCGCGCGCTTCTGGCTGCACAACGGCATGCTGAACTTCGGTGGTGCCAAGATGAGCAAGTCGCTGGGCAACATCGAGCGCGTGCACGATCTGGTCCGCCAGCATCCGCCCGAAGCCCTGCGCCTGGCCCTGCTGTCGGCGCATTACCGGCAGCCGCTGGACTGGTCGGATGCGGTGATCGAGCAGGCCGCGCGTACCCTGGACCGGCTCTACGGCACACTGCGCGACCTCGCCGGCATGTCGGCCAGTGCGGTGATACCGGCGACCGTGGAAGCGGCGCTGGACGATGATCTGAACACACCACTGGCGCTGGCCGAGCTGGCACGCATCGCCGGCGAGGCGCGCCGGGCGACGGATGCCGCCGCGCAGATCCGGCTGAAGGGTGAACTGCTGGGCGCAGGCCTGGCCCTTGGGCTCCTACAGCAGGACCCGGCCCAGTGGTTCGGCACGGCAGCCGGCCACGGCGATGACGACGCGCGCATCCAGGCCCTTATCGATGAACGCACCGCGGCGAAGCAATCGCGCGATTTCCTCCGTGCCGACGCCCTCCGCGACCAGCTCGCCGCCGAAGGCATCGTGCTGGAAGACACCGCCCAGGGCGTGCGCTGGGTGAGGAAGCGCTCGTAGCCGCCCTGGCGCAGCACTTCCCGGACCGGCGCCCCCCTATCAGAAGAATGAAATGACCGACTCCCCTTTCCCGCTTGAACCCACCGCCGCCGAAGCACAGTCGGCCATCGCCGATGAGTTCTCGTTCTTCGCCGACTGGTCTGAACGCTATCAGTACCTCATCGACCTCGGCCGCAAGCTGCCGGCCTTCCCGGAGGAATGGAAGACCGAGGAGCACCGCCTGCTGGGTTGCCAGTCGATGGTCTGGATCGTCCCGGAAGGCAATGCCGATACGCTGCGCTTCCACGCGATCAGCGATTCGGCGATTGTTTCCGGACTGATCTTTCTGGCCCTGCGCGTGTATTCCGGTCGCAGTGCCGCGGAAATCCTCGCTACCGAGCCGACCTATATCCAGGATATCGGCCTGGCACGCCATCTCTCGCCCACGCGCAGCAATGGCGTGGCGGCAATGCTCGCCTTCATCCGTGAGACCGCGCAGGCGCAGTCACAGCACGACGCCTCGTGAACGCGGCCGTTCCCAGCGACGAAAGCGTACGTGCGCTGATGGGTCGCCCGGGTTTCACCCGGCTGCTGGCATACCGAATCTTCGCCATGCTTTCCTACCAGGTGGTGGCGGTCACCGTCGGCTGGCATATCTACGAAGTCACCCGCAACCCGTTCTCGCTCGGCCTGGTCGGCCTGGCCGAGGTACTGCCATTCTTCTGCGTGGCGCCTTTCGCCGGTTATCTGGTCGACCACCTGCCCCGGCGCCGGCTGGGCATGCTGGCCTGCGCCGGTCTGGTCGCCACGGCACTGGTGCTGTGCGCGGTAGCGCTGGGCTGGCTGCCCTTTCACGGCGTGTGGCCCATCTATGCCGCCATCGCGCTGACCGGCATGGTGCGTGCGTTCCTGTCGCCGATCTACAACGCGCTGTTCGCGCGCGTGCTTGAACGCTCCCAGTACGCGCGCGGAGCGGGCGTTGGCAGTGTGTTCTTCCAGGCCGGCATGGTGATCGGCCCGGCACTCGGCGGCGTGCTGGTCGGCTGGGGTGGCAAGGACGTTGCCTATGCAGTGGCTACCGCTTTCGCGCTGATGGCAATGGCCTGTCTGGCCACTCTGAAAGTCAGTGAACCGGTGCATGAAGGTCCCGCCGCCCCCATCTTCCGCAGCATCGCCGAAGGCGCAAGATTCGTGGTCGGCAACCGCATCATGGTCGGTGCGATGGCGCTGGACATGTTCTCGGTGCTGCTGGGGGGCGTGGTGGCGATGCTGCCGGCATTCCTGCAGGACATTCTGCATCACGGCCCCGAAGGCCTGGGCATCCTGCGCGCGGCTCCGGCGCTGGGTTCCATCGCGGTGGGGCTGTGGCTGGCGCGCCATCCGCTGCACAAGCATGCCGGCCGCGTGCTGCTGGGCGCGGTGGCCGGTTTCGGACTGTGCGTGATCGGCTTCGGCCTGTCGCAGCATTTCTGGCTGTCAGCTGCGATCCTGCTGTTCTACGGCGCCTTCGACGGCGTGTCGGTGGTGGTGCGTTCGACCATCCTGCAGTTGGCCACGCCGGAGGAAATGCGTGGCCGCGTGTCATCGATCAACGGCATTTTCATCAGTTCGTCCAACGAACTGGGCGCGTTCTATGCCGGCACGATGGCGCGCCTGCTGGGCCTGGTGCCTGCCGTGGTACTGGGCGGTTTCGCGGTGCTCAGCGTGGCCGGCATCACCGCATGGAAGAACCCCACCCTGCGACGCCTGAACCTGCGCGACCTGACCTGACGGGAGCGCCGGGTAGCATTGCCTCATGATGGATGGCGGCGTACCGCTTGGCGATTGCGACAGCCAATGTGACGACCCACGGTCGTCACCCAGTCAGGGGCAACAGCCATCTCCGCCATCTGGCAGCAACCATCTCCACCGGCCATCACCCCGTGGAGAGGCGTCGACACCTGCGGGGCATCACCCGCCGCCCCACAGGAATTCGCGCGTCAGCCTCCGCACCCCTGCAGCTTCAGCACCTGGCCCTGGCGCAGGGTGTATGCAGGCGCTTTCAGGCCATTGGCCCGCGCCAGCACGGGCACCTCGCACTTGAACTTCGCGGCGATCCTGCCCAGCGTCTCGCCCTTGCCCACCGTGTGGCTGCGCACCGGTCGGGTCGCGGGCGCTGGCCGCGGTGCCACCGGGCGCGGTGCGGCCGCTGGCGCAGGCACGCTGCCAGCCGCCGCGGCGGCCACTGGCACCACTCCGCCCACCGCCACGTTGCCGGTATAGCTGGCTGCACTGGGCCGTACGATGGCCGCATTGAGATCGGCGGTGATCAGGGTGCGCGCCAGGTCGGCGCGCGGGCCGCTGACGCAATTGCGTGCATACAGGCCGGCGATGCGCGTGGTGGCATTGATCAAGGTGCCCGCAGGAATCCAGCCATCGGCCTCATAACGCGGATTCAGATTACGCAGCGCGCGCATGTAGCCATCGCGCGTGCCATGGCTGCCCAGGCAGATGGTCAACTCATAGATGGTGGTGGACTTCGCCAGCCGCACCGTTGCCGGCTGCGCGCTGATCTTCGGAAATTCCACGCCGTACTGCTGCGGGTGCAGGAATATCCATGCAGCGGCGATCACCATCGGCACGTAGTCCTTGGTTTCGGCCGGGAACTGGCTGTACACGCTGTCCACCCAGAACCCCTGCCCGGGGTTCTGGTTGTACACACGCGCTGCACGGCCCTCGCCGCCGTTGTAACCGGCCAGCGACAGTTCCACGTTGTTGTTGAGCTGGCGCAGGCGTTCGTTGAGGTAGGTGGCACTGGCTTCGGCGGCGCTGCGCGGATCGAAGCGGGTATCAAAGCCGGTCCCATCCTCACCCAGCCCGAAGCGCCGGCCGGTGGCTGGCATGAACTGCATGAGCCCGGCGGCGCCAGCGCGCGAGGAGGCATGTACGCGTCCGTTGGACTCCTTGGCCATGATGCCGAACAGCAATGCTTCGGGCAGGCCGCGCTTCTCCCATTCCGGCCACATCACCGCACGCAGGTTCTGGTAGTTCTCGTAGCTGGTCAACAGCGCCGGGCGCATGTCGGTCAACCACCGGCGGATACCCGCCTGGATGGCCGGGTTGTACTCCACCATGTTGTCGAAGGCGTGCCGCTTGTCGTTCAGCAGCGCGGCGGCACGTGCCGCTTCGGGTACATCCGCGGTCAATGGTCCGATATGGTCCGGATCCGCCTGCAGGGTGTCACCGGCCTCATCGGCCACGCCTGCATCACCTTCGGCATCGGCATCACGCTTCAGCAGCCGCTTGTAGGTAGCCAGCAGGGTGCTCATCTGGCAGCCCTTCTGTCCAACGCAGGCACTCAGCACATCTTCCATGTCCTCCAGTGCGGCATCGGCTTCGCCGCTTCCCTTGGGATCAGCGTTGGCGACCCGCACCAGGGCATCGGTGTAACGTTTTTCCGCCGCACCCATGCGCTGCTGCAGGGCCTCGGCCTTCGCGCGGTCGCGCGCGGAAACACGCTGCGCATGGGCATCGGGAACAGCGACAAGCAGGCTGGCAACGGCCAGCACGGGCAAGCCGCGAGCAAGCAGGACAGGAACGGACATTTTTGGCACTGTGTGCGAAACAGGCAGGCAGAGTAGCGGTGCCGCCAAGGTCGGGGCAACCCGGCGCAGCCGCGGGCCACGCTGCCCGTTAACATTGAGCCCATTCATCACCTGAAGGCTGGACCATGGAACCCATTCTGCTCGGCAAAGGCACCACCGACGACGTTCCCGTGACCCTGCTGCCGAAGCTGGGCAACCGCCATGGGCTGGTGGCCGGTGCGACGGGCACCGGCAAGACGGTGACCCTGATGACGCTGGCCGAAGGCTTCTCGCGGATCGGCGTACCGGTGTTCCTGGCGGACGTGAAAGGTGACGTATCCGGCCTGGCGGTGCCCGGCACGGGCGATGACGCCCTGCTGGCACGTGCTGCGCAGATCGGCGTGGCCGACTACGCGCCGGCCGCCAGCCCGGCCATCTTCTGGGATCTGTACGGCAAGCTCGGCCACCCGGTGCGCACGACCGTCAGCGAGATGGGACCTACCCTGCTTTCGCGCATCCTGGAGCTGAGCGACACCCAGGCCGGGGTACTGGACATCGTGTTCAAGCTGGCCGACGACCGCGGCCTGCTGTTGCTGGATATGGACGATCTGCGTGCGCTGCTTGGCCTGGTGGCCGAAGAACGCAAGGACATCTCCACCGAGTACGGCCTGGTCAGCGCGCAATCGGTCGCAGCGATCCAGCGTGCCCTGCTCCGCCTGTCGCAGGATGGCGGCGAAAGCTTCTTCGGCGAACCCGCCCTGGAGCTGGCCGACCTGATGCGGGTGAACCACGATGGGCGCGGAGTGATCGGCATCCTGGCCGCGGACCAGCTGGTACTGCGCCCCCGCCTCTATTCCACCTTCCTGCTGTGGCTGCTGTCGGAACTGTTCGAGACCCTGCCCGAAGTGGGCGACCTGGAAAAGCCGAAGCTGGTCTTCATCTTCGACGAGGCACACCTGCTGTTCAACGATGCTGCACCTTCGCTGGTGCAGCGCATCGAGCAGGTGGTACGGCTGATCCGCTCCAAGGGCGTGGGCGTGTATTTCTGTTCGCAGTTTCCCGACGACGTGCCGGCCAACATCCTCGGCCAGCTGGGCAACCGCGTGCAGCACGCGCTGCGCGCGTTTACGCCGCGCGACCAGAAGGCGGTGAGGACCGCGGCGGAAACCTTCGTTCCCAATCCGAAGCTGGACGTGGCGCTCGCCCTTGGCCAGCTGGGCACCGGCGAAGCCCTGGTTTCCACGCTGCAGGAAAAGGGTGTGCCCATGCCGGTGCAACAGACGCTGATCGCACCGCCCCGCTGCCGGATGGGCCCGGCCACCGATGCGGAACGTGCGCAGGTCCGTGCAGGCAGCCCCGTGGGCATGCGCTATGACACGGCGGTCAACCGCGAATCGGCGGCCGAGCTGTTGGCACAGCGGGCGCAGAAGGTCGTCGAGAAGACCGACGCGCCCAAGGCACGTACGCGCCAGCAGGACGACGACCAGGCTGGCGGCTTCGGCCAGTCCATCAAGGATGCCATCTTCGGCACCAAACGCCGCCAGGGCATGATTGAAACCATGGCAAAACAGACCACACGTACGGTGGGCACCAAGCTCGGCAACCAGATCGTGCGCGGCATCCTGGGCGGTATCTTCGGTGGAAAGCGCTAGGGGGCGACGGCTGCCGGCCGTTGACCGCGTAACCTGTCTGATCGCAGCCCCGTAGAGAATCACAGATGTCCCGCTGGCGTCCCCCCGCAGAGAAGAGCACCGCGCTGATCACCCCGTCCGGCCACGCGCGCCTGAAGGCCGAACTGGATGAGCTGTGGCGCGTGCGCCGGCCCGATGTGGTGCGGGCACTGGCGGCCGCGGCGGCCGAGGGCGACCGCTCGGAGAACGCAGAGTACACCTATCGCAAGAAGCAGCTGGGCGAGATCGACAGGCGCGTGCGTTACCTCAGCAAACGCCTGGAGGCGCTGCGCGTGGTGGACAGCGAACCCAGCGATCCGCAGGCCGTGTTCTTCGGTGCCTGGGTGGAACTGGAGAATGTGGACAGCGGTGAGCCAAGCCGTTATCGCATCGTCGGTCCGGACGAGACCGATGCCGGCGCAGGCTGGATCAGCATCGATTCCCCCTTGGCGCGGGCAGTGCTGAAGAAGCGCGTGGACGATGAGTTCGAGGTGGAACTGCCTGGGGGCCGCCACACCTTCGCCGTGATCAGCGTGGCCTACAACCTCGCGTAGAGCCGGGCTCTGCCCGGCTGCAGCATTACCGCGCAGCGGGGCAGAGCCCCGCTCTTGTGTCTCGGAATTGTGCCCTGATCAGGCACAATTCCCCCGGTGATCCGGGAGGTCCCGGTGACGCTGCCTCCGCTCTTAGGC
>JAAIGF010277744.1_pt1 | contig 23078 bp, 26 predicted proteins | sample 6487441 | NCBI WGS metagenome assembly JAAIGF01 (sample SAMN13974129, study PRJNA590717) | phyllosphere metagenome | biome: pepper field; feature: multiple bacterial spot infested pepper fields; material: pepper leaves; isolation source: leaves from pepper fields | host: Capsicum annuum ... | reverse complement strand
AGAAAGACCAGGCCTTCCACCATATCGCTGTGGCGCAACGCGAAGGCAGCAGTGATGGCACCGCCGAAGGAATGGCCGACGATGATGGCCTTGGGGATGCCCCGCTTTTCCATCAGGCGCGCAATCGCATCGGCCTGCGCATCCGGCAGCACGTTTTCCTTCGGTCCGATATCGGAAAGCCCATGCCCCGGCCTGTCGACAAAGAGAAGTGTTGCCCGGCCCTCCAGCGGTTCGCGGAAGGCATAGACGGGATCGTAAAGGCTCGTACTTGCGCCATGGATGAAGACGATGGGTGGCAAATCCGCGTTCGTTTTGGCGGGCAGAAGCAGGCTGTTGAGCTTGAAGCCGCCGACATCGATCTTGACTTCACCCTTCGGCGGTTCCTTGTCAGCCGCAAGTGCTGCAGCGCTCATTCCCACAGCAAGTACGGTTCCGAGAATGGGAAGAAGGCTGGTTGGCATGATTGTCCTGCGGCAGATGGATTCGATGTGATGTTTTGAACCCGGCCACCTGGAGACGCAAGACGCGGATGGCCGGGTTCATCAATGGGCGCTACGCCCATGCAATCTTCCCGTCAGCCAGTAAGCACAAAGGGCCGTAGCGGCGGAAAGAACCGAACCCCAGATGAGATCGGCAATCGTCAATGTCGTGGGCCATGTGACGAGCGTGGCCTGATTGGTGAGATCGTAGGTTCCGTAAGCGGCGAAACCGAAGAAAGCACCGTTGCGCAACGCAAGTGACAGACGCCGATGGTCCAGCCCCGGCAAAACCGCGAAATAGGTCAGTGCGGCGCAGTAAATGAGATAGAAGAGAACTGCCGGTGCAAGCCGGAATTGAGGCGCGAGCAGATCGCCCAGGAGCGGGCGATAAAGCAGGTCCGCCATCGTGCTCAGCCATATGGCATCGATTGCCAGAAAGAAAACCATGGTGGCGAGATAGGCGATGACGAAGCGTTTCATATGATCTCTCAGTCTAAGAGTCTGTTTGGAAACTCGGCGGCGGAGAGCCGGAGAATGATTTTTGTGTCCTGCAAGGAGAAGATCGTAGGCGATATCTTTTGATATCGGCAAGATTTTCGACGCAGCAGGGCGCGAAAAGCATCGCCGGATCGACCCGTCCGAGTTTTCAAACAGGCTCTTAATTTATACGCGTCCAACTGACGCCCTTGCAGACGATGCCAGCGAGAACGCATCCCTTCGTGGTCATGCTGTCGCCTTTTACGGATACGGTCAGCTTATAGGTGAGATCACGCTGGGGATCGAAAGCCGTGCCGGAATATTCGCCATCGGATGTGGGCTTGATGCTCATGACCAGCTTGTCGCCCGTCTTTTCCTTCGGCGTGCCGGGCTTGATCCATGTGTTGATGGCGCAAGTATCCGAGCCGCAGGGCGCGATCTGGACCTTGGCATTGCCATCGCCGCGTGCCCATTGCCCGTTGATATCCTGCGCCAAGGCTGCGCCTCCGCTAAAAACAAGGGCAGCAAGCGCCAGTTTCAGAACCGTTTTCATCCGCATTTCCTCCAAGAATACGCATCCTCCGCATCTGCTGGAAACAACAACGCAGAGACGGCTTATTCGGATCACCCAAGAAACGGAGACAAGTTTTTTTCTTGTCTCATCAAACCGCTTGCTGAAATGCTCCGTAGACTGGACAGAAACCGGTTTTGATCATGGGAAGCGACAGTCTATGGATGTGCTCTTCTTGTTTCTGATTGCCATTGGCCTGTCCCTGGCCATGACGGCTGCCTGGGCCGTGCAGCGCCGCACGGGTGCCAGCGGCTGGATCGATACGATCTGGTCTTTCGCCGTCGGCCTTGGTGGGGTTGCGGCCATCGTCATTTCCGCAGGCACGCCGGAGCGGCGGCTGGCCGCATTCCTCCTCATCGCCATCTGGTCGATCCGGCTTGGCAGCCACATCGGTTCGAGAACGAGAGGCGGCGGCGAAGACCCGCGCTATGCAAAGTTGGTTGAAGAATGGGGTAAGAATGCCGCAAAGCGCCTGTTCATGTTCCTGCAGATTCAGGCGCTTGCGGGGCTTATTCTCGTTGTCGCCATCTATCTGGCCGCTTCCAACACGGCCACCTTCCCGAGAATATTCGATATCGTCGCGATTGGGCTTGCGCTCACGGCGCTGGCTGGTGAGGCGATCTCGGACCGGCAGTTGGCCCGCTTCCGCAGGAAGCCGGAAGCGAAGACCGAGATTTGCGAGGAAGGTTTCTGGCGCTATTCCCGCCACCCCAATTACTTTTTCGAGTGGCTTTACTGGTGCGCATGGCCGCTTCTGGCGCTGACCGGCCCCTCGCCTTTCGCCTGGGCTGCGCTTCTTGCACCGGTGCTGATGTACTGGCTGCTCGTTCATGCATCCGGCATTCCACCGCTGGAAGACCATATGCTGCGATCTCGCGGCGAGAAGTTTCGCGCGTTGCAGCGCCGCGTCAACGCATTTTTCCCCGGACCACGAAAAGAGGAGGCATGACATGAATATGTTGGCATTCGCCATCAACACGGCGGAGAAGGCACCGCTTTCCGACAGTCTGACATTGACGGGCATCGATTTCCTCTGCAACCGCACCAAGCGGCGGCTTGAAAAAGTGCCGCACGAGGAAGAACTGGCCTTCGCCCGCGATATGGCGGATTTTCCCGTGGCAACCCATACGGACGAGGCCAATCGCCAGCATTATGAAGTGCCTGCCGAGTTCTTTTCGCTAGTGCTTGGGCCGCAGCGAAAATATTCCTGCTGCTATTATCCCAGCGACACGACGACGCTTGCCGATGCCGAAACGGCTGCTTTGGCAGAAACGGTGAAGCACGCCGACATCTATGATGGCATGGACATTCTGGAGCTTGGCTGTGGCTGGGGCTCGCTCTCGCTCTATCTCGCCCGTCAGTTCCCGAATGCCCGTATTACCTCCGTCTCCAATTCATCCTCGCAGCGCGCTTATATCGTTGGCGAAGCCGAGCGGCAGGGGGTTACCAACCTGACGGTCATCACCGCAGACATGAATGATTTCTCCCCGGCGGCCACTTATGACCGGATCGTCTCGGTTGAGATGTTCGAGCACATGTCCAACTGGCGCGCGCTTTTTGAGCGCACCAAAAGCTGGCTGAAGGCGGATGGGCGGCTGTTCATCCACGTCTTCACTCACAAGAACCGTTCTTATCGGTTCGACCAGAACAACCCGGCAGACTGGATCGCCCACCACTTCTTCACCGGCGGCATAATGCCAGCGCATGATCTGGCGCACCGGTTTGAAGACATCTATCAGGTCGAGGCCGAATGGCGCTGGTCCGGCACGCATTATCGCCGCACGGCCATGGATTGGCTGGCAAATTTCGACCGCGAATCCGGGCGGATCATGCCCATTCTAAACGAGGTCTACGGCAAGGACGCCATGCTCTGGCACCGTCGCTGGAGGCTGTTTTTCCTCGCAACCGCCGGGCTCTTCGGCCATGACAAGGGTCAGGTGTGGGGCGTGGGGCATTATCTGCTGAAGCCTTCAGACAGATGAGCGACCCGGCTCAAAAGAGAGAGCTGGATGCGCTGACGGCGGCGAGCGTGACGGTGGCCTGGGTCATCGTCGCCAACAAGCCGTTCTATCCGCCGACGATCTGGTGGATCGTCGGCAATGGCGTGGAAGCGGCGTGGTGGAGCGTGCTCTCCATGCCGTTTTTTCTCGCCATTCCCTTTATTGCCAAAAAATCGCTGCTTGCTGCGCGGATTGCCCTGCCGGTTATCGGAACGGTGGATACCGTCTTCGAAACCAAGCTGTTCGGCACGGCCTCCGGCACTGAGCTTTTCTTCGCCGCCTGCATCATGCTGGTGGCCTTCTCTTTTCGGGCAACCGAGAAATTATGGCAGATCGGCCTGACGGGCTTCGTCTTTGCCGGTTTTCTCACCACGCGCTATCTGGCTGGGGATGCGCTCCACGTGTGGGGCGCGCAAGACCTTGCGAAGCTCTTCAATCTCAACGCTTTTGCGGTCGCCTGCCTGACCGCATTCATAGCACTCCGCTATTCCGGCATTCGCGGTGCGGATCACTCTTCCGGCACGAGACCGTCGTAGACTTCGAGAAGCGCTGCCGAAATTTCCGCACCGAGTGCATTGGCAGCTTCGCGAATGTCCTCTTCCTTGCCTTCGCGCGCAGCAATCGCCAGCGCTGATGCCTCTACGGCAATGATGGCCTTGGCGCGCTCGATGGCCCAGAGGCCGAAGTCGCCGCGATTGTCGATCGATACAGTTTCCATCTCATATCCCTTCATCATTTACGGCAGGGATACAGCGGGCACCTTGCAGAGTCGACCCATGACGCACAGGCGCAACCGCGCTTGAGACTGAGACGGCAATGGAATACCACCTTGAACCAGCTTTTCGGGGATCAATGGCGCTTTTTCTGCGTTATGGTGTCGGTTGGGCTTTTTCAAAGCCGTCGATAATATTCAGCATAAGGAGCCTTTCATATGAGTCTGAAGTTTGGAACGAGCGGTCTGCGCGGGCTTTCGGAGGATTTAAAGGGAAAGGCTTCCGCCGTTTATGCAACAGCATTTGCGCGCCATCTTCTCAACGCTGGCCTTGCGAAAGAAGGCGACCCTATTCTGATCGGACGGGACTTTCGCGATTCCAGCCCTGCCATTGCCGAAAGCTGCATCGGCGCGCTGAAGGCCGCAGGGTTGAAGCCGCTGGATTGTGGCGCGCTGCCAACGCCAGCCCTTGCGCTTTACGGCCTTTCCCTCAATGCGGCGGCGCTGATGATCACCGGTTCCCACATTCCCGCAGATCGCAACGGCATCAAGTTTTATCGTCCCGATGGCGAGATCGACAAGCAGGATGAGCTTGCAATCGCCGATCTGGCGCGGACAATCGAAAAGGAAGATTTTCAAGAAACGGAAGGCAAGGCCGAAAGCCGTGCCGCCCAAGCGCTCGAACTGTTTTACGAACGCAATATCGGGCTTCTGCCAGCCAACGCCCTCAACGGGTTGAAGATCGGCGTTTACCAGCACAGCACCGTTGCGCGCGATCTGTTCGCGGATGTGCTGGCGCATTATGGCGCAGAGGTCGTAGCACTTGGCCGCTCCGACACATTCATCCCTGTCGATACGGAAGCGGTTTCCCCGGAAACGCTGGAAAAGCTTAAAAGATGGGCGCCGGAACATGGTCTGGATGCAATCGTATCCGCCGATGGCGACGGAGACCGCCCGCTGCTGGCCGATGAAACCGGCACGCCTTTGCGCGGTGATCTGCTGGGCCTGATCACGGCCAATTTCCTCAAGGCCGGTGTGGTCGTAACGCCCGTTACCTCCAACTCCGGCATCGAGACGGCAGGTGAATTCAAGGTAACCCGTACGAAAGTCGGCTCGCCTTTCGTTATTGCAGGCATGGCGGAAGCGCTGTCGGAAGGAAAAAACGGCATTATCGGCTTCGAGGCCAATGGTGGCTTCCTGACCGCGACGCCCTTCACGCTGCACGGCAAGACCATTGCGCCGCTGCCCACGCGCGATTGCTTCCTGCCCATTCTCGCGGTCCTGCAATTGAAGGCAACGCAGCGCAAGAAGCTGTCCGAAATCGCCGCCGCCTATCACCTTCCCGTTGCGGCGGCGGATCGCCTGCAGAACTTTGCACAGGAGAAAAGTGCGGCCCTGATGGACCACCTGCGGTCTTCCCGCACCAATCTGGAACAGTTTCTCCAGCCTGTCGGCGCGGTCAAGAACACGAGCGACATCGATGGTCTGCGGGTAACGCTTGCCAATGGCAACACCATCCACTTCCGCCCCTCCGGCAACGCGCCGGAGATGCGCTGCTATGTGGAGGCCGCCAATGAAGACGAGGCGGATGCGCTGCTTCATCAGGGACTGGAGCTGATCCGCAATTTCGGCTGATCGCTGTTGAGCGACATCAAGGTGCGGCGATGCAAATTGCCGCACTTTTCGTTTGTTATTGCGCTTTGATCAGCAAAGCGCCAGAACGTCCCAAACGGAGATGTCGCACCTTGGCAGAAGAAACCATCACGCTTTACGACGCCATTGGCGGTGATGAGACCGTGCGGGCGCTGACGCGGCGCTTTTACGAGTTGATGGACACGCTGCCGGAAGCCTCGAATTGCCGCGCCATTCATCCGCCGGATCTTTCAGGCAGCGCGAGCAAATTCTACGATTACCTGACTGGCTATCTCGGCGGACCGCTGGTTTATGTCGAAAAATATGGTCACCCGATGCTGAGGCGACGCCACTTCGTGGCACCCATCGGCACAGTCGAGCGCGATGAGTGGCTGCTCTGCTTCCGCCGCGCGATGGACGAGACGATTGAAAACCCCAAGCTGCGCGATATCATCTGGGCGCCTATCGAGCGGCTGGCGTTTCATATGCAAAATCAAGGGGAGGTCAGCGCATGAACCGAGGCATCTTCAAGGCAGCCACTCTGTTGCTGAGCGGTCTTCTGGGCGCAGCGGGCGTTGGCCTTGCAGCAGCGGCAACGCACACAGGCGCAACCTTCATGCTGGGCAACGCTTCCGCCATGTGTCTGGCCCATGCGCCCATCCTGCTCGGCCTTCATCTCGGCTGGGAGCGCATCAGGACCGCGCTGCCCACGGCAATTCTGCTGGGCTTGGGCACGGCACTTTTTGCGGGAGACCTCGTTTCAAAGCAGTTTACCGGAAACAGCCTGTTCCCGATGGCAGCACCGGCTGGTGGATTGGGAATGATTTTCGGCTGGCTGGTTCTGGCCGCATCCGCCTTTTTCAAGACGGCGCGGCAGTAATATCCAGTATCAGTTCGCGGCGCGCTCGTTCATCGTCTGCAACGCCCGCTCAAGGCTGGACTTGCTGCCGTTGCGCAGCGGAATGAAGGTCTTGCCGAACTTCTTGCAGCCGGATTTGACGCGAAGACACGCGTCATGGCTGATACAGTCGATGGGGCAGAACACGCAATCCACCGAGGGCAGAAGCGTGTCGATACGCGAAACCGCTTCGCGAAGGCCGCCATCGTGGTGGATCAGTTCGGCATCGAAATTGCTGGCAATCTGGCGAAGATGCGCAACCTGGCAATCGCGGCCGCCGACATAGAGAAAGCTTTTCGGCCCGGAAGCTGCCTGCTGCTCAACGGACTGCTCCGCCACCGAAGGGCGACTGTCCTGCCTGCCGTTCCGCCCTGCCTTCTTTTTCTCTTTCCGCGCCATGCCTCACCTTATCATTGTAAACCGCGCTGAGCGGTCGTTTCGCGGGCAAGATAGTAAAGATGAGTTTTAGAGTAAAGAATAAAGTTGATGATCACCCTCATGTTTTATGTGGATGATATCTTTTAATGCTAAAGCGAGGACGGCGAGATTTTCAATCCGCCCATGAACAGCTGCTCGAGGAAACGCGCCGCATCGTCGAAGCGGCCCTCCCCCGCATTATCAGGCCCCAGCACCGCCTTCACCTGAACATCGAAGTCGGCATAATGCTGCGTGGTGGCCCAGATGGAGAAGATCAGGTGATAGGGATCGCATTTGGCAATCATCCCGGCTTTGGCCCAAGCACGGATCACTTCTGCCTTCTCATCGACCAGCTGCTTCAGCGGCCCCTTCAACTCATCTTCGATATGCGGCGCACCCTGCAATATCTCATTGGCGAACAGACGGCTCTCACGCGGAAAATCGCGCGCCATTTCCAGCTTGCGGCGAATATAGGAGCGGATTTCCGCTTCCGGATTTCCATGCGCATCGAAAGCGCGCAGCGGGTCCAGCCACGCATCCAGCACCCGCTCGATCAGGGCGCGATGCATCGCCTCCTTGGTGCGGAAATAATAGAGCACGTTCGGCTTCGACATGCCCGCCACCTCCGCAATCTGATCGATCGTCGTGCCGCGAAAGCCGTTGGCGGAAAACATGTCGAGCGCGGCCTCCAGAATATCCTCTTCCTTTTTTTCCTGAATGCGCGTCCGCTTCCGGGTCTTTGCTGCTCTGGGTGTCGGCATGAGGCGTCTTTCTGCGAATAATTCTTTTAGAAATCAGGTATTGCATCGTGCTGCACCCGCAGAATTCCTTCAACCACATTCGAAAATTTGGTCTTGTTTACCGGTTGATAAAATCCGTCGTCACCCACGCTTCGAACAACAGCGTCGAGATTTATCCGTGACGCGACTTGGCGCATGGAGAAAACATCATTCCATTATACAAAAATGTATATCCGCAGCGCTGGTTACACGTATTGAAATATGCAGGAGCCGGATTTACATTTCGCGTCAGCAGAACTCTTACAGATTTGCGATTGGGAGAAAGCAATCCGCTGGAGCATTCGTCACGTTATAGGCGACGTGACGTGGATCAACGCGAAGTCGTTAAGAGTGTCTACCCGTTACCGCATTTAATATCGCCAGCATCTGTTGCGCCGGGGGCGCATGAAGATCGCGCGAATGACCTTGGACGGACACGTATATGCAGCGCATTCCATCGCTACTCGGTTTTACCGCCCTTCTTCTTTCGGCAGCCTTCGTGCCGGGCATGTCCCATGCGGAGGGAGAGCCCGCACAGGCCACCCGGCATAACCTGCCTGCAATCGTCGTGACGGAAGCAAAGACGCGTGATCTTGTCGACCGTGTTGTCGCCACGGGCACGATCCGGCCCGTCGATGAGATTTACGTGCAGCCGCAGGTGGATGGCCTTGCGGTCGACAGGCTGAACGTGGATATCGGCGATAAGGTCGAAGCGGGCGCGGTTCTGGCGGAGCTCTCGAAGGACAGCCTTCTGCTTCAGAAAAGCCAGCTGGAAGCCAATCGCGCCAAGGCGGAAGCGGGCGTTGCGCAGAACAAGGCGCAGGTCATCGAGGCGCAGGCCAATCTGGATGATGCCATTCGTCAGAGAGATCGTGCCGCACGCCTCGGCAAATCCGGCTCCGGCTCGGTGTCCCAGGTGGAACAGACGGCAGCGGCGGCAGATGTGGCGCAGGCCCGGCTTCAGGCATCGAAACAGGCCGTGACGGTGGGCGAAGCCGATATCAAGGTGGTCGATGCGCAGATCGAGGATATCGATCTGAAACTGGCGCGCACCGGCGTCAAGACGCCCGTCGCGGGCATCATTTCCGCCAAGAACGCCCGCGTCGGCGCCATTGCCAGCGGTTCCGGCAACCCTCTCTTTACCGTCATCAAGGACGGTGCCATCGAACTCGTCGCCGATCTTTCCGAAACCGATATCCAGAAGATAAAGGTCGGCCAGAAAGCCAGCCTGACGGTTGCCGGAGGACGCCAGAAGATCGAGGGCACCGTGCGCATCGTCTCGCCAACCGTCGACCCGACAACGCGTCTCGGCTCCGTCCACATCGTTCTTCCTGTCGACAGCCCTGCCCGCGCGGGCATGTATGCCAGTGCCGATGTCATCGTTGCCTCCACAAATGCGCTTGCACTGCCGCTTTCAGCCGTTACCTCGGGTCGCGATGGCTCCACCACGCGAAAGGTGGAAAACGGCGTCGTCAAGCAGGTGAAGATCGAAACCGGCATTCAGGATGGCGGCTTCGTGGAAATCACGAGCGGTCTTGCAGCAGGCGAGATGGTCGTTGAAAAAGCAGGCGCCTTCGTGCGCGATGGTGATAAGATCAACCCGGTCCCGGCTGTTGCCGCAGCCTCGAACTGACTGAGGAATAGTCATGAACTTCTCCGCATGGTCTATTCGCAACCCCATCGCGCCGCTGCTCGGCTTTGCGCTGCTGCTCTTCCTCGGCATCAAGGCTTTCTACGACCTGCCGATCACCCGCTTCCCAAATATCGACGTTCCGGTCGTGGCGATCACCGTCACCCAAAGCGGCGCTTCCCCGTCCGAACTCGAAGCGCAGGTGACGAAAGAGGTCGAGGACGCGGTCGCCTCCATCAGCGGCATCGATGAAATCCAGTCCACCGTCACCGACGGTCAGTCTCTGACCACCGTTCTTTTCCGCATTGAAAAGCCGACGGAAGAAGCGGTTCAGGACACCAAGGACGCCATCGACAAGATCCGCTCCGAACTGCCTGCCGATATCGAAGAACCTGTCGTCAGCAAGATCGATGTCGAAGGCCAGGCCATTCAGACCTTCGCCGTCTCCTCCCCCAACATGACGCTCGAAGAGCTGTCATGGTTCGTGGACGATACGATCAAGCGCGCGCTTCAGGGCCAACCCGGCGTCGGCAAGATCGACCGCTACGGCGGCGCAGACCGCGAAGTGCGCGTCGCGCTGAACCCTGCAAAGCTCGATGCCTACGGCATTACGGCGGCGGATGTGAACAACCAGCTGCGCGGCACCAACATCGACCTCGGCTCGGGCCGTGGACAGGTGGGCGGCAACGAACAGACGATCCGAACGCTGGGCGATGCCCGCGACGTGGCGACGCTATCCAACACCACGATTGCGCTTTCCAACGGCAATTTCGTCAAGCTTTCCGAGCTTGGCACGATCAACGATACCTATGAAGAGCCGAAGTCCTTCTCCCGCTTCAACGGCAACCCGGCCGTTACTTTTGCGGTGTTCCGCGCCAAGGGTGCCAGCGAAGTCTCCGTTGCGGAAACCGTTGCGCAAAATCTGGACAAGGTGCGCAAGGATCATCCGGATGTCGCCATCCAGATGATGGATGACTCCGTTTACTTCACCTACGGTAACTACGAGGCGGCGCTTCACACGCTGATGGAAGGCTCGATCCTCGCCGTCATCGTGGTGCTTCTCTTCCTGCGCAACTGGCGCGCAACGCTGATTGCCGCCGTTGCACTGCCACTATCGGCGATACCGACTTTCTGGATCATGGACGTGCTGGGCTTCTCGCTCAATCTCGTCAGCTTCCTCGCCTTGACGCTGGCCACAGGTATTCTGGTGGATGACGCCATCGTGGAGGTGGAGAACATCTCCCGCCACATCAAGATGGGCAAAAGCCCCTACCGCGCGTCGCTGGAAGCAGCGGATGAAATCGGTCTGGCGGTGATTGCGACCAGCTTCACCATCATCGCAGTCTTCGTTCCGGTCTCCTTCATGCCGGGTATTCCGGGGCAATACTTCATCCAGTTCGGCCTGACCGTTGCCTTCTCCGTCTTCTTCTCGCTGATGGTTGCCCGCCTCATCACGCCGTTGATGGCCGCTTACCTGATGCGCGCGGATGATGCCGTGGACGATCATCACGACAATGACGGTCGTTTGATGAAGGCCTATACGCGCATGGTGACGGCCACCACGAGCAAATGGTGGTCGCGTTACCTGACGCTTGCTGGCGCCATCGCCTTTCTCGTCGGCTCCATGATGCTGCTTGCGCAGGTGCCCGGCAGCTTCCTGCCGCCGGATGATTCCTCGCGCGTGGTACTTTCCATCGAGCTTCCGCCGAATGCGACACTTGAGGAGACGGATGCCACGACCTCTAAAATCTATCAGGCTGTGCGCGGCATCGATGGCGTGGAACACGTCTTCATTCTGGGCGGCGCATCGCCAAAGGGCGATCTGGAATTGCGCCGCGCCACTGTGCGCGTCATCCTCAAGACCATTGACCATTCGCTCGTCAAAACGCTGGTCAATGACGGTCTCGGCTCCATTCCGCTGATCGGCCACTACCTGCCGAAGGTGGAAGACAATGGCAGACATCGCCCGCAATGGGATGTTGAGCGCGATATTTTCGCAAGCGTTCAGGGCATCCCTGATGTCCGCATCATCAAGCTCAACGACCGCGCCGAGCGCGAACTGACCTTCAATTTCCTCTCCTCCAGCGAAGAGGATTTGCAGAAGGCGGTCGGCGTGCTGGAATCGCGGCTGCGGGCCTCGCCGATCCTCGTCAATGTCAGCTCGGAAGGTGCACTTCCGCGCCCGGAACTGCAAATCCGTCCGCGCAAGGATGAGATTGCGCGCCTTGGCATTACGCCTCAGCAAATCTCCCAAACGGTTCGCGTCGCCACTATCGGTGATATCGACGCGCAGCTGACGAAGATTTCGCTGGATGACCGGCAGATCCCGATCCGTGTTCAGGCCTCGCTCGATGTGCGGCGCGATCTTGCCGCCATCCGCGCCCTGAAGATCAAGACCGCCTCCGGTGCGACCGTGCCGCTCTATAGCGTGGCCGATATCGATTATTCGGAAGGTCCAAGCTCGATCAAGCGCAACGACCGCAGCCGCGTCGTCGCCATCGGTTCCGATGTTCCGTTCGGCACGGCACTCGATACGTCGACTGCCGAATTCAAGCGGATCGTGCAGGAAACACAGTTGCCGCCAACGGTGCGCCTTGCCGAAAGCGGAGACGCCAAGGTTCAGGGTGAAATGCAGCAGGGCTTCGTCAACGCCATGTTGCTCGGCCTTCTGCTCGTGCTGGTGGTTCTGATCCTGCTGTTCAAGGATGTGATCCAGCCCTTCACCATTCTGTTCTCGCTGCCGCTCGCCATCGGCGGCGTGGCGGTGGCGCTCATCGTCACCCAGAATGCGCTCTCCATGCCGGTTCTGATCGGCATTCTGATGCTGATGGGTATCGTGACCAAGAACGCCATCCTGCTGGTGGATTTCGCAATCGAAATGCGCCGCCACGGCATGGAACGTGTTCATGCCATGGTGGAGGCGGGCCGCAAACGCGCCCGCCCGATCATCATGACCTCCATCGCCATGTCTGCGGGCATGCTGCCGTCTGCGCTCGGTGTCGGCGAAGGCGGCTCCTTCCGCGCGCCAATGGCGATTGCGGTGATCGGCGGCATCATCGTCTCGACGGTGCTGTCTCTGGTCGTCGTGCCCGCCTTCTTCCTGATCATGGACGATCTGTCGCTGCTTCTCGCACGCATTTTCGGTCGTTTCGTCGGCAAGAAAGAAGAGGAACATCCGATCCTGTCTTCGGAAGAACTCTCCATTCTCGCGCGCGAGAACAAGGAAGCACTATCCTCCGTGGAAGAGCGTCTGGCTGCGGTGGAGAAAAGCACGGAACGTGATAAACGCGGCAGCAACTCCAACAATGTGCTGCGCCTGCCGCCTCTTGCCGCCGAATAAGTCCTTTGAAACGCCGGGTGTGAGCCCGGCATTTTCATTTGTACCGGCAATCGGGATTTTCATTCAGAGTTGATCGAAATCAAATCCCCAGATCCGTGAGTTGCTATTCTTGTCACATGGGATTTTCGGGGAGCCTGTTGTGAACAGAATCGTGAAACTGAGCAGCAAGGATAAGAACAGCCTGTTACGCCTGCCCTTTCTCGGCGCGGTGGATGAGGAGTCCGCTTTATCGCTGATGGAAGCCGCTTCGCTTCAGACACTTTTGCCGAGACACGTTTTGTTTCGCGAAGGCGAGCCCGCCGAACATCTCTACTGCGTATTGAACGGCTATGTGCGCCTGTTCCGCACCTCAAGGGATGGCCGCGAGGCGGATGTGCGCATCTGCGGGCCGGGCGAGACCTTCAATGACTGCCTGATTTTCGGTGCGGATCAAAATCGCTACAGCGCGCAGATCGCCGAAAGCTGCACGCTTGCGCGGCTGGAATTGAGCAAGATAAAGGCCATGATCGAGGCCGATACGAAACTGGCCAAGGCCGTTATCGAGAACCTGTCGAAAAGCGCGCTGACCAGCATGGAATGCGTCGCCAATGACCGCCTGCAGACAGCCCCCCAACGTGTCGCCCATTATCTGATTACGCAGGCACCGGGCGAAAAAGGTTCCTATTCCCTGCGCCTGCCATTCCAGAAAAGCGTCCTGGCCGGAAAGCTGGGCTTGGCACCGGAAGCGCTTTCCCGCGCCTTTTCAAGCCTGCGGAATTGCGGTGTGATCGTGCGTGGTCGCGTCATCCAGATCAATGACACGGCGGCTTTGCGGCAGGTTTGAAGGCTGGCGTTTGACTTCAGTGAGGAGGAGGAAGTGGCGGGCGTGCGGACGCGGCCCGCCGCTCTGCTATAGCCCGCCCTGCTGCTTCAAGAAGTCGACGATGCGGTCGATCCCCTCACCGCGCTTCATATCGGTAAAGAAGAAGGGCATGTCCTTGCGCATGCGCGTTGCATCGCTGTCCATCACATCGAGATCGGCGCCGACATAGGGTGCCAGATCCTTCTTGTTGATGACGAGAAGATCGGAGCGTGTGATGCCTGGCCCGCCCTTGCGCGGAATTTCTTCGCCCTGACAGACCGAGATCACATAAATAGTGATGTCCGCCAGATCCGGCGAGAAGGTGGCCGCGAGATTATCACCGCCGGATTCGATGAAGACGACGTCGAGATCGGGAAACCGTTCATTCAACCCGGCAATCGCCTGAAGATTGATCGTCGCATCTTCGCGAATGGCCGTGTGCGGGCAACCGCCGGTCTCCACACCGACGATGCGCTCGGATGGCAGCGCCTGCATGCGCACCAGAGCTTCGGCATCTTCCTTGGTGTAGATATCGTTGGTGACGACGGCAACGGAGAATTCGCTGCTCATCGCCTTGCACAATTTTTCCGTCAGCGCCGTTTTGCCAGAGCCGACTGGCCCGCCAATACCAACTCTGAGCGGCCCGTTTCCCGATTTCATTTCGCTTCCCTCTTGGATGTGTTTTCTAAACAATAGCGATTTTTCGCGCGCTTCAGCAACAGTAATGGTGCAGTGCGGTCAGGACCGGAACAGTCTCGTGCCCTGCACCTCGTGCCGCATCGGCGCGGTGTCTGCGATGATGGTGGAAGACCCAAGATCGTCAAGCGTAGAGGATGCCGCGCGCTGCGTAACATCCGCAATATCATCCTCCAGAACGGCGAGGATTCCCACCCCATCCTTCTGCCCGGCGACGCTCAGGCGAATGCCTGCCGAAACGAGCTGCGATACGCCGGAATGGAGATAGGCCGCCAGCGCGTCCTCAAGCGAAATGCCATGCGCCGCCGCCACGGCACCAACCGCAACCGGATAGGTCGGCGACTTTGGCAGAATGTCGAACACTGCGGAAGGCCATGCGCGCGCGGCTTCAATAAAGGCATCACCCAGCAGAACCGTTTCCCGATGGCGTTCAGCCGAACCTGCCAGTGCCTGCGCCAGTTCGGCAAGCTCTTGCAGCGCGGCGGCATCCTGAGCGGCACTCCAGCCTTGAGCGAACAGAACGGCGTCATTCCACAACGTACCGCGCGTCAGCGAGAGCGTGATCCAGCCGCGCAACTCCGCCGCATTCGAAATCCGCCTGTCATGGACAGCACTTTCAAGCCCACAGGAATAGGAAAAACCGCCCACCGGAAACGCAGGCGACATCCATGCCATCAGCCTCAGCAGACTATCGACACCGCGTTTCGTCATCTCTCAGTCGTGGCTGTGATGATCATGACGGTGACCCTTCCCGTGATCATGGTCATGACCATGCCCATGGTCATGGTGATGATCTTGCCCATGGTCATGGTGATGACCGTGCGAATGGCCACCATGCGCATGATAGGCGCCGCGTGCGGGCTGGAACGGTTCTTCCACATCACGCACCGTTGCGCCGAGGCCTTCCAGCATGGCGCGGATGACGTGGTCGCGCAGGATCAGAATACGGCCTTCCTCGATCTGTGCCGCAAGATGACGATTGCCAAGATGCCAGGCCAGTTCGATGAGATGGAGCGTATTCTTCGCCGTGATCTCGAACAGCTTCTCATCTGCCGCGCGCACTTCCACCAAATCCCCGTTTTCCACGACGAGCAGGTCGCCATGGGCAAAAAGCACGGCTTCCTTCAGGTCAAGCATCACCATCTCGTCATTCTGCAAGTGCAGCAGCTTGCGGCGAAGATGTCTCTGATCATGCGCCAGCGTGACGTAGCCGCTCGGCTCGTCGCCCGGCGTTCCGGCGGGAAGATAGGATTGTACGCGCAGCATGATGTTTTCCGATCAAATGAATCTCAGCTCCGATTCCTGAAGGATGCGGAGCGCGATTGCAAGCCAGAGATGACGGTGCGCGGCAGAATAAAACGCGGTGTCAGGATGCGACGAGAAGTGCGGCCTTCAACTCTTCGAAGGCTTGGGAAAGCGGCAAGTCTTCCTCATGGCAGACGCGGTTGCGACCGGACGCCTTCGCCATGTAAAGCGCCTTGTCGGCTGCGGCAAATGTATCGTGCTTGGACCTGTCCGGGGCAATATCGGCCACGCCGACGGAGACGGTGGTCTGCACCTGCCTGCCCTCGAAAGCCACGGTGAGGCAGGCCACGCGAATACGCGCCATCTCGATCAGCGCGACGCGATCCCGGCGGCGGCCACCACGCACGATGACGGCAAATTCCTCACCGCCCAGCCGCGCCACGCAGTGAAACTCTCCAAACACATCGGCGATTGCGGTGGCCGCGCGCTTGATGACGAGATCACCCGCCGGATGCCCGAAATTATCGTTGATGGACTTGAAGCGGTCGAGATCGAAAATCGCCAGAGATGCATCGTCCTGCACCTCATCGAAGGACTGGTTGAAGGCGCGCCGGTTGGCAAGGCCCGACAGCGTGTCGGTTCTGCTGAGCCGCTCGAACTCCGCATGCGATTCACGCAATTGACGAATGGCGTTGCCCAGCACCATGCAAAGCACGCCTGCAACGGAACCACCCACGATCCACGCCATCAACACGCTATAGGAAATCGCCTCCCACAGGGGAACGGGGAGCACCCTGACGAAATCTCCGACGGAAATGACGGCGAAGCTGACCAGAATGGAAAGCGATATGGAGATGAAGACCATTTTCGCCGCAAAGGTACGCAGCGTCTGACCTTTGCTGGGATCGCTCAAACTCATTTCGAGTGAGATAAACTTCCTGAAACGATCGGCCATCACATCTCCCATCCTCAACAGTAACAATCGATAATTATCAGAGGTTGGATAGAGGTAAATGCAACAATTAAAAATTTAATTACTTTCTGCGAAATTACCTTGCATCGTAGGAAATCAACAATTCTTCTACTGTAGATAATACGAAAATATACTTTGATTGAATACCGCGGTGCAACCTAAACCTGTTAGGCGGGCAATAAAAAACGGGGCGCAGCGGCCCCGTTTTCGAAATGCATTGGCAGGAAAATCAGGCCGCCTGTTTTTCTTTCAGCTGCTCGAGAATGTACTGCGGAGCGGAGACGCCATAAGGGTCGCTCTCGCAATTGTCGGAATAACCTTCTTCCTCGAACCACTGCTCCACAACGCCATCATTGATGACGGCGGCATAACGCCAGGAACGCATGCCGAAGCCGAGATTGTCCTTGGCAACCAGCATGCCCATCTTGCGGGTGAACTCGCCCGAACCATCGGGAATAACCTTCACGTTTTCAAGGTTCTGGCCCTTGGCCCAGGCATTCATCACGAAGGCATCGTTGACCGAGAGGCAGTAGATTTCATCGACACCGAGTGCGCGGAAATCCGGCGCCAGCTTTTCGAAATCGGGAAGCTGGAAGGTGGAGCAGGTGGGCGTGAAAGCGCCCGGCAGCGAAAACAGCACGACCTTCTTGCCCTTGAAATAATCGTCCGAGGTCATGTCCTGCCAGCGATAGGGGTTCGGGCCACCGACGGCCTCGTCGCGAACGCGCGTGCGGAAAGTAACGGCAGGTACTTTTTTGCCGAGCATGATTTTCTCCTGTGTTGGCGGCGCGGAAGCTTGGGATCGATGCGCCCTGAAACTGCATCGGGGATAGCCCAAAACAGTTTGCAGTGCAGCAAAAAATGACCCCTGCGACATTTTCATGCACAGCTGAAACGAGGAGATAACTCGCTCTTAAAAAAGAAAATAACGCTGCGCCATCGGCAGCACCGTCGCAGGCTCGCAGGTCAGAAGCTCGCCATCGGCACGAACCTCATAAGTCTCCGGGTCCACCTCGATATGCGGTGTCAGCGTGTTGTGGATCATCGACGCCTTGGAGATGCCGCCGCGGACGTTCCTGACTGCGACCAGCTTCTTCGCCACGCCAAGGCGCTGCGCCAGCCCGCCATCCAGCGATGCCTGCGAAACGAAGGTCACCGACGAGTTGGTGCGCAGTTTGCCATAGGCGGCGAACATCGGGCGATAATGCATCGGCTGCGGCGTGGGAATAGACGCATTCGGATCACCCATCGGGGCCGCTGCAATCGAGCCACCCAGCAGCACCATTTCCGGCTTCACGCCGAAGAAGGCCGGGTTCCACAATACGAGGTCCGCACGCTTGCCGACTTCGACGGAGCCGATCTCGTGGCTGACGCCGTGGGCGATGGCAGGGTTGATCGTATATTTCGCGATGTAGCGGCGAACGCGAAAATTATCGTTCTCGCCTTTCTCATCCTTCAGGCGACCGCGCTGGCGCTTCATCTTGTCTGCCGTCTGCCAGGTGCGGATCGCCACCTCACCCACACGGCCCATGGCCTGGCTGTCGGAGGAGATGATCGAGAACGCGCCGATATCGTGCAGGATGTCTTCTGCAGCAATCGTTTCCTTGCGGATGCGGCTTTCCGCAAAGGCGATGTCTTCCGGGATGGACGGCGACAGGTGATGGCAGACCATCAGCATGTCCAGATGTTCCGCCAGCGTATTGATGGTGTAGGGCCGCGTTGGATTGGTGGACGAGGGAATGACGTTGGGGTTTCCGCAAATCTTGATGATATCAGGCGCGTGGCCACCGCCCGCCCCTTCCGTATGAAAGGCGTGGATGGTGCGACCATTGATGGCCGCAACCGTATCTTCCACGAAACCGCTTTCATTCAGCGTGTCGGTGTGGATCATCACCTGCACGTCAAACGCATCGGCAACAGACAGGCAATTGTCGATGGCGGCCGGTGTCGTGCCCCAGTCCTCATGAAGCTTCAAGGAGGATGCGCCCGCAAGGATCATTTCTTCCAGAGGCGCCGGCAGTGATGCATTGCCCTTGCCTGCCAGGGCAAGATTCATCGGGAAAGCATCGAAGCTTTCAATCATTCTTTCAATGTGCCAGGCGCCCGTGCAGGTGGTGGCCAGCGTGCCATGGGCAGGACCGGAGCCGCCGCCAAGCATGGTGGTTACGCCGCTCATCAGGGCTTCTTCGATCTGCTGCGGGCAGATGAAGTGGATATGGGCATCCATCCCGCCCGCCGTCAGGATCTTGCCTTCACCGGCAATCGCCTCCGTCGAGGGGCCAACGATAATGGTCACGCCCGGCTGCGTATCCGGGTTTCCAGCCTTGCCGATGGCGTGAATGCGTCCATCCTTCAAACCGACATCAGCTTTGTAGATACCGCTATGATCGACAATGACGACGTTGGTGATGACGGTATCGACAGCACCTTCCCCCCGCGTTGCCTGGCTTTGCCCCATGCCATCGCGAATGACCTTGCCGCCACCGAACTTGACCTCCTCGCCATAGGTCGTGAAATCCTTCTCGATCTCGATGAAGAGCTCGGTATCGGCAAGCCGCACCTTGTCGCCCACGGTGGGACCAAACATGCTGGCATAGGACGCACGGGAAATCTTGTAAGGCATCGGCATCAGGCTCCCTGGAGGGCGGAGAAAAGAATGGGCGGTCGGGTCAGAAACCGTCCGAAAGCGTGCGAAGTTCTTCGGCGCGTTTTGTGCTCATATCGGCAAGGCAGGAGGAGACGAGCATCGGCTCCATCGAGCCGCCCCGCGCCTGAAAGCCCGCAACATCACAATTGGCATCGCGGAACGCGACCCATGCGCGTTGTGCTGCCACAAGTGCGTCGACGGCACCCTTGCTCGCGGCATCGGCGGACTTGTCCCACTCGCTCATCTTCTTGCGAAGCTGCTGGTAGGCAACATTCAGCTCCTTGTCGGCCTTTTCATAATCGAGGGCAGCACATGCGTTCATGTCCCTCTGCGTCGAAGGTTCGGCACAATTGGGCTCTTCCTGAGCGACAGCGTCACCGCCGGCGAGCGAAAAGGAAGCGGCCGCACAGAAAACGAAAAGACCGGAAAAAACATGACGCAGATGCTTGTCCGTCATCATCACAACTTACCCATCACGAGCTTGCGAAAGCCGTAGACTTCCCGCTTGCCTGAAAGCGGCACCAAAGTCACTTCGCGCTTCTGGCCGGGTTCGAAGCGAACCGCAGTTCCTGCCGGGATATCAAGCCGCATTCCGTGCGCTTTGGCGCGCTCGAAGACCAGGCCCGCATTGGTTTCGGCAAAGTGGTAATGGCTGCCAACCTGAACAGGCCTGTCGCCGCTATTGGCAACTTCAATGGTGATCGTTGGCTGACCGGCATTGAGCTCGATCTCACCTTCTGCGGGTATGACTTCACCTGGGATCATGGTCTTTTCCTTATCGTCACGCCGCTTTGATGGATGCGCAGCCATCGGCTTTCAGAACCCGCTTCGTGGAAGCCGGATTGTTGACCAGTTTGGCCGCCGGGCGAATGGGGCGCCGCACCAGTTCTCCGCCGCAGTTCGGGCACTTTCCATTGAGGATAGTGGTCGTGCAGTCGCTGCAAAACGTGCATTCGAAAGAACACATCATCGCATCGAGGCTATCGGGCGCAAGGTCCCTGTCGCAGCATTCGCAATTGGGGCGAAGTTCAAGTGCCATGGCGCGCTCCTAGCGGATGGGTTCGTGAACGGTCACCAGCTTCGTTCCATCAGGGAACGTCGCCTCGACCTGCACGTCGTGGATCATCTCGGCAATGCCTTCCATGACCTGATCACGGCTGATGACGTGGGCTCCCGCCTCCATCAGTTCGGACACAGCGCGACCGTCGCGTGCGCCCTCAACCACGAAATCGGTAATGAGAGCAATGGCTTCGGGATAGTTCAGCTTGACGCCACGCTCCAGACGCCGACGCGCCACCATGGCTGCCATGGAAATCAGAAGCTTGTCTTTTTCTCTGGGGGTGAGGTTCATTGTGGTCCCGTTTCAATCATCAGAGATTCCAGACTTTCGGCACTGGCGCGCCATTTCGCAAGAGCGAAATGATGGGAAACAGCATTTTTCTCATGGTGAATCCGTCCGGCGCAGACAGCCTTATGACAAGCTTTCCCTGCCATGCGCTCGCACCGCCGGAAAACCCGGCAATAGCCCGGATTTTAGGCAAAAGTGCCTCCGCCAAGGGGCCGATATAAAGAAGCGTTGCGAAGGCGACCTGACCGGACAGGACGGGTTCCGACCTGGTCAATTCACCGATGTTTCCCTCCAGCCGCAGTTCTTCGGCGTGAACCAGCTTGCCGCCATGGCGAATGCGCCAGCGATCGCGAAACAGCCCCTCATGCATCGCCTCGCCCATGGCCTGACGGCCGAGCAGAACCGCTTCCACTGCGATGAATTCGGCGGATGCATCAATATCCGCCTCAAGTGAGCGGGTAAGCGACGCGCGATCAAAAAGAATGGTTTCCTGCGGCAGCCAGTGAAGCTTGGCACCGGGGCCCGCAGACACGCGCGCTGTGACGGCGGCTGTACCGGCTGCTGCCTTCTAAATTTTCTCGCAGGCCTGGGTGGTTACCACGAGGGATGTTCCCTCGCCTGCATCGGCCCGCCATTCCAGCTCATCGCCGCCGGTCAAGCCGCCGGACGAGTTGATGAGAATGGCTTCCATCTCATTGGAAAACGTATCGGGAAGCCTGATCTTGGCGCAGCCTTCCTGAAACAATTGCTCCAGACGGCTGCGGCCAAGCACTGCTTTGGTTACAATGCGTCCGCTGCCTCGGGCGCGCTGCGGGCGGGGTTGTGGGATGCTTTGCTGGTCTGGCTGCACGTCGTCTCCGAAGCTTTGGCGGATGCGGAAGCGGGGACCGCCTTCACGGAGCAATCCGTCTTCGCAGTTGCGTCGACAACCATCTGCCCTTCCGTATTCTGGAAGAACTCCCACATTCTTTCCGCCGCATCAAGCCGCTGGACCGTATCGGTGGCGGGCATCTTGCGCTCGACGGCCTGCTGGACCTTGCCTGCTGCATCGCTGGATGGCTTGCGAATGATCGCCGCGGCAGAGGCGACAACCTCAGCCTTCATGGCGGCGCGCGGCCAGGCATGGTCCCAGGCATCGATGACGTAGGAATGGATGCGGGCACCACTCTTGCAGACATCATAGGAATTGAAGGTGAAGGTATCTGTGGACTTGCTCTTGACCGCGCCCTTGCAGCCATCGATCTCGGCCCAGCGCTTCAAGGCGGTCTCACCGCCATACTGCCAATAGGGCTTGCCGCCGCCCTGATAGGGGTTGGCGGGATCTTTCAACCCGGCAAAGGCGACGATGGAAAGTGGCTTTGCAGGTGTACAGCTTTTTGCATCCGGCGCCCATTTTCCGGCGTCTTCCATGGGAAGGCCGGCGCGCAACGATGCCACAAAACCGGCAGCCGCAAAGTCATTCGTGCCGTTGCACAGATATTGTGACAGCATACGCCCGCCGCCGGAATAACCGGAGCCGTAGAAGCGGGCCTCGTCCACACACAATGTGGATTTGACCATGCTGACGGCGTCACGGATAAAGGCAGGCTCGTCCAGACCACCGTCACGCTTGGTCACGCCGGGAACATTCCATGCATTCGTGCCGGGCAACTCGCCCTTGAGGCTGCCTTGCAGCGCAACGACGACGACGCCCTCGCGCTCGCCCACCTTGTCCCAGCCGCTGCGGTCCAACTGGCCATTCGGGTTGCTGTTGCTGCCGTGGAAATCAAAAACGACAGGCATTTTCTTCTGACCGTCGTAAGACGACGGAACAAAATACACGCCGATGCGTTGATTGCCTTCAGAGACCAGCGAAAACGCGTGTCTACCCGGTTCGATTGTCTGTCCGCAGGTTGACGCCAGCGCGGCGGCACTCGTGGCCGTAAGAATGGCAAAGCCCGCAACAAGAGTGCGAGCGGGACGGACAAACCGGGCAAGCCGGCCAGCAACAGTCGTAAAATTCATCGGCACGCCTTTATTGGCACAGTTCTCCGACAGTATGCCGGAAAATTCGTGGAATGTAAGGGATCGACGGGAGCGACATGCAGATGGCCTCGCCATTGTGTCTTGCATGTTGCAGTTTCGTGCCAATAACACAGGCTTTTAATCAATGAAACGCTAAAATTGCGCATAAAAGCCATGCAGAGCTGCATGGCTTTCACAATTTTGCGAAGCTTTTCTCCATTCGTGAACAGGATACCGCCTCTTAGACCGTCAGATGACGACGGGCTTCGGGCATATCCAGCGTTTCCGCCACGCCCTCGTGAACGATCTCGCCACGGTCCATGATATAGACGTAATCGGCAAGCTCGCGGCAGAAATCCAGATATTGCTCCACCAGAAGGATCGCCATT
>JAAIGF010059878.1_pt1 | contig 23126 bp, 22 predicted proteins | sample 6487441 | NCBI WGS metagenome assembly JAAIGF01 (sample SAMN13974129, study PRJNA590717) | phyllosphere metagenome | biome: pepper field; feature: multiple bacterial spot infested pepper fields; material: pepper leaves; isolation source: leaves from pepper fields | host: Capsicum annuum ... | reverse complement strand
CAATTTGACTGTTTATCCTATTACTGGAGGTAACCGGATGAGCGCGCCTCGCACAGCTGAACGCACTCGAATAGAACTGGCCGAATTCCTGCGTAGTCGCCGTGAACGTATTTCGCCGGAGGAGGTGGGCCTGCCCGCCGGCAGCCGACGGCGCACGCCTGGGCTTCGCCGCGAGGAGGTCGCGGCATTGGCTGGGGTGGGTTTGTCCTGGTACACGTGGCTGGAGCAAGGTCGGGACATCAGTGTCTCGGCGACCTTCCTCGACAACCTTTCGCGCGCGCTCAAGCTGGATGCCACCGAGCGACGACACCTGTTCTTGCTCGCGCACCAGCGTTTGCCGCCAGAGCCGGGAAAAACCTGGTGCACGGTGCCGGCGCTGATTCACCGGTTGATGGGCGACCTGCCGTTGAGGCCCGTCTACGTGCTCAACCTGCGTTGGGATGTGCTCGCCTGGAACGCCGCAGCGGATCGGGTTTTCGGCTTCTCGGCGTTGCCGCCTGATCGCCGCAACATGCTATGGATGCTCTTCACGAGCCCCGCAATGCGAGAGTTATTCAATCCTTGGGATGAGCAGGCGCTGCAGATCCTTTCCAGCTTCCGCCGCGACTTTGTGCGTGCTACCCAGGATCCTGATATCGCTGCGCTGGTGAAGGATCTGGAAAAGGCGTCGCCCGATTTCAAGGAGTGGTGGCGGCAGCAGGACATCCATGGTCCATGTCAGGGGATACGGGACCTTCAGATCAAAGGGGTCGGGCATGTATTGTTCGAGCACACCACGTTGACCATCGATGAGGATCGCCATCTGCGACTGGTTTACTACGCGCCCAAAGAAGGCTTACCGCAGAGCAAAGCCTTCGAACTTTGGCTGCAACAGGAGCCTGCGCTGGTGTAGACACCAGCGCCTGATGATCAGCTGATTGAAGGTCCTCGTTGACGGCCCAGTTGCCAAGACACGCTGTTGCCCTGAATCACCGCGGATACACTCTGCCCAAGCCTCTGCTCGATTACTGGTTTCCACGGCACCAGGCTGAAACCGATGCCATCGTCGAGCAGCGCATAACGGCCGCTGGCCAGTTGCACGCTGCGTCGATAGACGCCGCTGACGCGCTCACCCTCAACCGCCTGGCGGTATTGCATGCCCGTCTGTGCAGAGATCTCACGTGCCGTTTCCGCAAGATCCCACCCGCGCAAGGTGGCCATCAGGTTGCGTGCAAGCACCACGCGTTGGCCCTGGCGTTGGGCCAGTCCCTGTTCCACCAGGAAGTCGGCGCGCTGCCGCAACGCTTCTCGTACCTCCTTGCCGAAACCTTGGTCAACCAGTTCGCGGTTGCCGCTGATCAACTGCTGATCCAGCCAGGTGGCGCCGATTGCGCGCACCTGTTGCTCAAGGGGCAGCGGCGTACGCAGCTCGACGGCGACATCGCCCAGGCGGTGAGCATCATGCTGCTGGCCTTGCTCGGGCAGATCGGCCGGCACCCGCCAGATGCCCTCGGCCAGCCGCTCGACGATACCGGCTCGGCGCAGGGCTTCGAGGCGGCGCACATGACGCTCGATCAGTGCCTCAGGATCATGTCCGTCGCTTGACTGCGAGCGTGCCAGGGCCAGGTGATGATCGGTGCGATAGAGGCCGTTCGAAGCCACAGAAACAATCGACCGATCCACCGCCCGTGGCTCGCTCGGACTGCGTGTTTCCACCAGGCCTCCGATGGGGTAGTTGGCCAGTTCCGCGTGGGCAGGCAGGGCCAGGTAATGCGCCTTGCCGTCGAGGCCATCGACCACCAGATAGCCGCGGTCGTTTAGCTCATCGGCCAGGCCCTTGGCCACGATCCTACCGACCACAACAGAACCATCCTTGCACTGCTCGAAGACCGCCAGCTCTCGGTGCGCGCTACCCAGGGCCCGCTGCATCGTGCGCACGATATCGCCACGCTCTCCTATGGCGCGCAAGGTCGACTCGGCGTCCTCCCGCAGGAGCCATTGCCCAGGCCGAACTTCATGGGCCAGTTCAAACTTCTGCAGCTGCTGCAGGCGACCGATCAGCAGTTGCCGGCGCGGGTGGTTGGCGAGCGATTTCAGGCTGAGCACGCCGGTTTGGCGTTCGCGCAGCAGGGTGCGATCCAGGCTGGTGAAACGCGCCTGCTGCACCTCGCGCTGCAGGCTCTGCTGGATCTCCAGCTCGGTGCGCGGCCCCAGCCATTCGGTGGTCAGTTCCGAAGCACGGTTTCGCATGCCCTCGGCGATGTAGTCGCGGGCAATCACCAGGTCCTTGCCGGTATCGTCCTTGCCACGCAGGACGATGTGGGTGTGCGGGTTGTCGGTGTTCCAGTGGTCTACCGCCACCCAGTCGAGGCGGGTGCCGAGGTCGGCCTCCATCCGGCTCATCAGGTGGCGGGTATAGGTGCGCAGGTCGTCGAACTGCTCGGGATCCTCGGGCGATACGATAAAGCGAAACTGGTGGCGATCGTCCCGACCGCGCTCCTCAAACGCATTAACGTCGGCTTGGTCGGTCAGTGGCCCATAGGCCTGGCCCGGATCACCCTCGCGACTGACGCCGTCGCGCTCAATGTAGCGAAGGTGGCTGAGCGTCGAGCGCTTGCCAGCCCGTCGCAGGTTCACCAAGCGCGTCTTGATGGTGACGCGACGGGCGTTGGACGGCAGTTGCTGTGCGCTGAAACGAGCGGCGACATGCCCGCGGCCGAGGCGCGCGCCGGGCTGGTGGCTCGCCTTGCGCGGCTTTCCGGTGCCGGCCTTGTTGGCCTGACGCAGCACCTGATTGACGAAGGGTTGGCCGCGTTGCTGCGGCTTACCCAGCTGCGGGCGAAAGCGCAGTTCGTCGTCCTGACGGCTTCCCTTGCTCATGTTTAGACTCCTCCAAGTTGATCGTGGTACGGCGTATCAGGCACGCTTCCTGGCCAGCACAATTGCGGGGCGAACACCGTTTCGGCACCTGGCTATGCCCGGCGCCGTGTCGCCGCCAACCCCCGTGCAGACTGCTTTCCGGGCCAACGAAGTGCCGCCCCCTTTTATCTTGCCCTCAGCTCTTCTCGTGCCTTTCGCGTTTCAGTAATGGGTAAACAGGGTGTGGGTTCTGTACGAGTGGGCCAGTCACGCGTCCCAGATGAGGGCAGTAGAAGCAGCAGCAGGTGGCCCACGGCAATAGTTGCTGACTGCAGTCGCTCTGTAGCTGAGCTGACATTGCGATGGTGTGGTCATGGGCGTGCTTCCACCCAAAGTGGCTGCGCTCGACCTACCACTGAGTCGAAAGGCACAGGGCCAAAGTAACGACTGTCGAATGACTCCGGATTGGCAGTGCTAAGTAGAAACACTTCGCCGTCATCCAGCTGTCGACAGCCACTCCACTGCGGCAGAGCGCGGCCTTTCCGATCAGCACGCAAGCGAATCGCAACAGGTTCATTGTCGACAACGATCAGGCCGCTCAGCACACACACATGTTGGGGAGCAATTGCTGCCACGGTCTTCAGCAACGGAACGGTCGCAGGCAGGTAGCCTCGTTGCGCCGCGAACGTTCTCACCTTGGCAGGCAAAGTGATCAGTACCGTGTCGCCCGGGCGCAATGAGCGGGTCGCTCCGATGTGGTACCAACCTAGGGGTAGGCTGTCTGAGGCGTTGTAAACCAGCCGCGGCATTGGCGTGGAAAACGCTGCCCAGGTCAATGCGAACAAACTGCCTGCTATCAGTGCCAATGGCCATCGGCGACGGCGCGCGGTAGCTGTCATGACGAGACCTCCGGGAACTCTCGCTCAAGCACCTCGCGCAGCATCTGAGCCATCGTTACACCACGCTCGATGGCGGCTAGCTTGATGCGCGTGCGCAGTGCTGGCGTCACGTCCAGCGTCATACGTGCGGTTTGGCGACCGTCTTGTTGGCGGCCTGCCTCAGCACGATTCTGTATCCAGGCTTTGGCTCGCGGATCGTCGATTGGACGTGCCCCAATTTCTATGCGCCTGCTGCTCATGAAGACCACCTCAAGAGCTCATCGACCAGGTTGCTGACCTCGCGTGCTGCCGCGCTGTCGGGAGCCAGCTCCCGTGCCAGACGACCGGCTGCCACGCTCTCGGCAAATACGATTCGCTGGCGCACTTCGCTATGCAGAGCCGGCACCGGTTGGTCAGCCAACGCACTGCGTGCCTCGCGGCCGATGATCGTGGTGCTGACCCGCCGGTTGATTGCAAACGCTGCTCGCATTGATGGTTTGAACACCTGCGCTTCGCGGATCAGGCTGACCATTTCCGAACTGGCCCACAGGTCGTAGGGGCTCGGTTGAACAGGGATCAATACACGGTCGGCAGCGAGCAATGCAGAACGGGCAAGGGCGGCGATGCGGGGTGGCCCATCGATGATGACGTGGTCGGCATGAAGGGCGAGCTCCGGTGCTTCCTGATGCAGCGTTTCACGCGCAAGGCCAACCGCGCTGAAGAGTCTTGGCAGGCCCTGTTGGCTGCGCCGCTGTGTCCAGTCCAATGCAGAGCCTTGTGGGTCGGCATCAAGCAAGACGACGTTGCATCCGCGTACAGCCAGCTCTCCAGCGATGTGGGTGGCCAGGGTGGTCTTGCCCACCCCACCTTTTTGATTGAGCAGGGCAATGATCATGGCCAGACGCCTCCCGCAGAATCCCCGCGATCAGCGTCTGTCCACAAATGCCCGGAGCCCCAATAACAAGTTAGAGCTTTTAAGTTAGTTAAGTTAAGGCGGGCTGCAGGCCACGTCCTCCGTGGTCTGCAGAGGAAAAGGTGCGCCCGATAGCACGATAGTCGTGCGCCTGATAGCACGAGCCAAGTTGCGCCTGATAGCACGACAGAACTCACAGCTTTTCCAGAAAATATCCACGTGCCGTCTACGGCACCGGCCTGAATGCGAGCAGCTCCGTTGAGGAAGAGAAACGGACGAGTTCCAGGTGATAGCCGGGCATCGACTGTCGGGCAACCAATGCCCGCAGGTCGCCGGCAAAATCCGAGTAACGGGCCATGCTTCCCGACTTGCGGTACAGGTGGCGCAGGTCGAACTGCCAGCCGTCCTTTTGCCTGCCGCCGTGTTTGCGGATGAGTCGATACAACCAGCGCTCCAGGCCCCCTGTAAGCCGGAAGTAAGCAGGGTCGATGGTCAGTACCAGTGACTGCTCTAGCACGCCGCTGTAGAACCAGTCTGCCAAGATCAATTCGATACCCAGCGGTCGTCCGTCGGGCGCTGCCAGCTCCTTCCACTCGTTGATCCACGAAAAGCGGTGTAGGCGCCTGCCCGTGGTCTCGCGTATGGACGTGGCTACGCTGGTGGATTGCAATCGATCCAGGGCCGCTTTCAAACGCTGGTAGTCGCGAGTCGAAGTGCCACGGCCGATGAAACGCAGTATCTGATAGGGCGTTGCCGACATGAGTCGAGAAGTCGGAATGCCCGAGTCGCGCGCCTCGACAATCTGGCTGGCGGCCCAGATCAGGATATCGGCATCCCAGATCGTGGCGATGCCGTGCGCGTGAGTGCCCTCTACACGCACTGTCACATCGCCGGAGCGGAAGTCGATCGGAACAGTGCGGCGTGACTTGGCCAGCGAGAAGAAGGGGTGCGCCATGAGGTCCTGAGCATCGCGCGGCGCCATATCCCCAGGTAGAGCTCGGAATAGATCCAGTTGCTCGCTTTGCCCTGTCATCTTGTGCGAGTGACGATTCATGGGTAACGGCTTTACTGATCATCGCGGTTTGCTCCCGAGTGGCGGTCGACATATTCAGGGTCGAACGTGGTCTCGAAGCTGCGCTCACTTGCCCACGCCTCCAGGTCAGCGAGGGCGTACATCACGCGTCGACCGAATTTGTGAAAGCGCGGTCCGCCACCAATGACACGATGCTTTTCGAGCGTCCGTGGTGAGAGCCGCAGGTAATCGGCTGCTTCGCTGTTGGTGAGGTAGCGAGGGGTAGAGCGCGATTGAGGCGCGTCCGCTTTCTCGGTGTGCTCCACTGGCCTCATTGCACTGGTTGTTGGCCCGGCTTTGCGAACCTGGAGAGCGTCCAAGTCAGGATCAGGCGTGTAGCGCTTGAGGTGTACTGATTGAGACATGTGGTGTCCTCCATTGACGTGGAGGGCACACCGTGCGGCAGCTGTGACACTGGATCATGCTGGGTTTGATCTGAGCGACTGCCGAGGAAGAGGGGATGATGACCAAGACCGGGGGAGTCTGATTCCTGACCGTCGCAGTCTACCGGGCTGAAACTGAGCAACCTGAGGAACTGCAGGGGCAGAACGCTGCAAATACGCGGATCCGGCTTTACGTAAATCAGTAAAAACGGGAGTACGTTTTCCCACAAATCCATAACTACTTGGATCAGTAATCATGGATTTGGGGAAAACCGTAAGACCTGATCGGTCTCAGTCTGAGCCGCCTGGAAAGCGCCACGCGCGGGGCTCTAATAGGCGTGTGCCAAGACGAACAGCGACGCCGAGGGTCTGCGCGGTCCGAGGAAAGCCTCGTTGACGCTTTGCTATTCTTTCAATAGTTCTGAGCGCACGATATTGACTGATTGGGGCGCTGCGATACTGAGCTGCACCTGCCGGCTGTTGATATCCAATACGCTGACTGAAATGCCGGTTCGAACGATCTCCTGAATCTCGTCTTCCGTGAGGTCGGTAGGGAACCGGAATTGGATTTCCTCACCGCAGCGGCGAGTGAGTGTAAGCGGCATGAACTTGCCTCCTTGCAAATCAAACCCCAACCATAACCCAGTCAGCCATCGTGTGGGACTCTCCAGATCGGATATGTGCAGGTGTTGGCACCTTGCGTCATACCCTCAACATGCTGGATACGATTGTCTATTCGTTAACGTGGTTGATAGGTGGTCAGCGGCATATTTTGCGCAAAACGTGCGCAAGCTTTTTCACTGCGATCTCCAACTCGTGAGGCGAGTGAGCAGCGAACCCCATAAGAAAGCCTCCCCTGGGCTGGTTCGAAGAGTGCAGTGCCGTTAACCCCAGCAAGTCGATGCCCGCCCTGCGGACTGCCTCAACGACCTCAGGCTCCGTAATGTCCCGAGTGAACACGCAGGGCATTTGCATGCCACCTGCTGGAACCTTTGCTTCCACGAAATCGGACAGATGTTCGCGCACCAGCCTAGCGAGTACGTCACGTCGTTCTGCGTAGACAGCGCGCATGGTCCGCACATGGGCGCCAAAGTGGCCGCCCTCGATGAAACGCGCGAGTGTGAGTTGGGGGATCGGTGCACTGTGGCCGTCCAGAAGCGTGCGGGCGGCGGTCATCGGCGCCACCAAAGGCGCTGGTAGCACCATGTAGCCGATGCGCAAGCCGGGAAACAGTGACTTGGTGAAGGTGCCGATATAGATCGTGCGATCGTTTGGGTCGAGCCCCTGCACGCAGGCAGTGGGTTTGCTCGCGTAGTGAAACTCGCTGTCGTAGTCATCTTCGATGATCCAGCCCTGGTTCGCTCTTGCCCATTCGATGATGGTCAGTCGCCGATCCAGCGAGAGGGTCGCGCCAGTGGGGAACTGATGTGAGGGCGTCAGGAATACGGCCCGGGGACTCTCCCCCGATGTCTTGCTCGACTCAAGCAGGTGCTGCACCTGCAAACCGTCTTCATCGAGTGGCACGGGCAAGCATTTCAGCCCAGCTGCGTCGAACGCCTTGCGAGCACCGTGGTACACGGGGTCCTCGACGAATATGTGGTCGCCTGCGTCGAGCAGGACCGTGGCGCACAAGGTCAGGGCCTGCTGAGAGCTCGTGAGCACCAAGACACGTTGAGGCGTAGCCCGCGCACCTCGTTCCAGGCTGACGTAATCGGCGATAGCACGCCGCAAAGGCTCCATGCCCTCAGGTGGGCTGTGCAGTAGCGCCTGGGTGCCGTGCTCCTTCAGTACCTGGCGCTGCAACCGCTCCCAGGTCTGCAGCGGAAAGCTGCGTGTCTCGGGCACGCCAGGTGCGAAGGGACGCGGCTTCAGAAAGTCGCGTACGCCGCCATTCTGATACATGGCGCTTCCCCGCTGGCTCAGGCGCGGTGCTACATCTGAATCCGCATTGCTTTGCCGAGATTTGCCGCGCCCCGGCAGGCGCTTTGCCCGTTCCGATATGAAGCTGCCGCTGCCCACTCGGCGCTCGATGAAACCCTCGGCGTGCAACTGACTGTAAGCCGACTCGACCGTATCGCGTGAGATCTCCAGAGACTTCGCCAAGGCTCGAGAAGCGGGCAGTGGTCTGCCTACATCGAGCACGCCATCAAGGATCAATTGGCGAATGGCCCGCTGCACACGGGCATGAAGGGGCAGGGCGCCTTGCACTGGATCGCCAATCCAGGCCTTCACGGATTCGAGCTGGGCATGCTTGAACAATTGGTCTGTATCCAGTGCGGAAAGTGGCTGGGTAAATCCGGCCATTTTAAATCTATAAAGGCGTTTCTCAAGCCAGTTAGCCGTGTTGTCAGGAGTACCACCGAGCATGCCTGCCGTCCCTTCATCCTCATCCGTTCGCTGGAACGACCTCGTCCATCCCATCGTGGCGGGTCTGATCTCGGTCATCGTCAACTACGGCGGGACGTTCATCCTGGTCTTCCACGCTGCAAAGGTGGCCGGTCTCAGCCCGGAATTGACGGCCTCCTGGGTGTGGTCGGTATCGATTGGGGTAGGGGTGACCGGGTTGCTCCTGAGCTGGCGCACGCGTGAGCCAATCATCACCGCCTGGTCCACGCCGGCAGCGGCGTTTCTGGTCACGGCGCTGGCGACCACACCCTATGCAGAAGCAGTGGGTGCCTACCTGATTTCAGCGTTGGCGTTTGTAGTGCTGGGGCTATCGGGTTGGTTCGAGCGAGTGATCCGCTTGATCCCCCCAGGCGTGGCGGCGGGTCTGCTCGCAGGCATCCTCCTGCAGTTCGGTATCCAGGCGTTCGCTGGTGTGAGTCTCGATCCAGTGCTGGCGGGCCTGTTGATTGTGGCCTACGTGGTGTTCAAGCGATTCAGCGCACGCTATGCCGTCATCGGCATCCTGGTGCTGGGACTGAGCTTTCTACTGATTCAGGATCTCGTCGACCTGTCGGGACTGACACTTAGTTTCGCCGCCCCGGTTTTCACCATGCCGGCGTTTTCTCTCAATGCTTTGCTGAGCATCGCCTTGCCGCTGTTCCTGATCACGCTGACCGGCCAGTACATGCCCGGCATGCTGGTACTGCGCAATGACGGCTTCAAGACCAGCGCCAACCCGATCCTGGCGCTGACGGGGCTGGGCTCACTGCTGATGGCGCCGTTCGGCTCGCATGCTTTCAATATCGCGGCGATCACCGCCGCCATCGCCACGGGCCGAGAAGCCCATGAGGATTCATCCAAGCGTTGGGTCGCGGGCATCGCTGCAGGCGTGTGCTACATCCTGGTAGGCGCGTTTGGCGTGACCCTAGCAGCCGTGTTCATGGCGTTCCCGGCCACCTTCATCACCACGCTCGCCGGGCTGGCCCTGTTGGGCACCATTGGTGGCAGCCTGGCCACGGCCCTGACCGATGCAGCGACACGTGAGGCTTCGCTGATCACGTTTCTGGCCGCAGCCGCGAACATCAATCTGTTCGGCATTGGCGGTGCTTTCTGGGGGCTGGTGCTTGGGCTGATCGCCTATGCGGTACTCAACGGCCGCCTGCCTCAAAAGTCATCCGCACCTGCCGTCGTTTCCACGCCCCTCAACAAGAGCGCGAGCTGATGCCAACGAGATTCGACACGCAGACCGGCCATGACCGGCACGGATTCTACCCGCAAGCGGAAACGGTCGAGGATTTCCAGCGTAACCTGGCCGCGGTGCAGGCGCGTATAGCTGCGGCTTGTCTCCGCTCGGGACGTGACCCCTCCAAGGTGCGCCTGCTGCCGGTCAGCAAGACCAAGCCAGAATCAAGCCTGCGTCTGGCTTACGCAGCGGGCTGCCGCTATCTGGGCGAAAACAAGGTGCAGGAAGCCTTCAGCAAGTGGCAGGGCATGCAGGATCTGACCGATCTGCACTGGTCGGTCATCGGTCACCTGCAGACCAACAAGGCCAAGGTGGTGGCACGTTTCGCCAGTGAGTTTCAGGCCTTGGACAGCCTGCGTCTGGCCGAGGCATTGGAGCGGCGTCTGCAGACCGAAGGGCGAGGGCTGGACGTATTCGTGCAGGTCAATACCTCGGGTGAGGCGAGCAAGTACGGACTGTCACCGGAAGAGGTGCCGGCATTCGTCAGCAAATTGTCCGCTTATCCGGCGCTGCGCGTACGGGGACTGATGACGCTGGCGCTCTTTTCGGCCGAGGCGGAGCGGGTAAGGCAGTGCTTCATCCTGCTGCGCACACTGCGCGATCAATTGCGGCAAAGCGCGCCTGCCAGTATCGGTCTGGACGAGTTGTCCATGGGCATGTCCGGTGACTTCGAGATCGCTATCGAGGAGGGCGCCACGGTCGTGCGCGTCGGTCAGGCGATCTTCGGCGCACGGGCTCTGCCAGATAGCCACTACTGGCCTTCAGAACCTGGCTCAGGCGTTGGTGGCAATGCTCATCCTCTGAACTGAGCCCAGGCTGCACGCAATAGATCCATCTCCAAAATCAAACGAAACCGACGACAGGACGCACCGCCATGTACGACACATCCCATGCGCTTATGGACTTCGATCCCGAGCTGGCGCAAGCCCTGCAGAGCGAGGCGCGCCGTCAGGAGGATCATGTCGAGCTCATTGCCTCGGAGAATTACGCCAGCCCCCTGGTGATGGCAGTCCAGAATTCTGTGTTCACCAACAAGTATGCCGAGGGCTATCCGGACAAGCGCTACTACAGCGGCTGCGAGCATGTGGACGTAGCCGAGCGTCTGGCCATCGAGCGGGCCAAGGAATTGTTCGGCTGCGACTATGCCAACGTCCAGCCCCACGCCGGCGCTCAGGCCAATGCAGCGGTGTTCCTGGCGCTTACCAGCCCAGGCGACACCGTGATGGGCATGAACCTGGCCCAGGGCGGCCATCTGACCCACGGTAACCCGTCCAACTTTTCTGGTCGCCACTACAAGATCGTGCCCTATGGCCTCGATCCGGAGACGGGGCTGATCGACTACGACGAAATGGAGCGTATCGCGCTGGATACTCGCCCGAAGATGCTGATTGGCGGGTTCTCTGCCTACTCGCGGTTCATGGATTGGGCGAGGATGCGCACCATTGCCGACAAGGTGGGCGCATTCTTCTGGGTGGACATGGCGCATGTGGCTGGCTTGGTAGCAACGGGCGACTATCCCAACCCACTGCCACATGCCCACGTGGTCACCAGTACCACTCACAAGACGCTTCGTGGCCCGCGTGGCGGCATCATCCTGTCCAAGGGGCAAGACGATGCGTTCTACAAGAAACTCAACTCTGCCGTATTCCCCGGTATCCAGGGTGGCCCGCTGATGCATGTCATCGCGGCCAAGGCCATCGCCTTCAAGGAAGCGTTACAGCCGGAGTTCAAGACCTACCAGAAGCAGGTCTTGGCCAACGCACGCGTCATGGCCGCCACACTTCAGACGCGGGGCTACAAAATCGTTTCTGGTGGTACCGACAACCACCTGATGCTGATTGACCTGTCCACCAAACCCTACACCGGCAAGGATGCAGACGCCGCGCTCAGCGACGCCTACATCACCACCAACAAGAACTCGGTACCCAACGACCCACGCTCGCCGTTCGTGACCTCAGGCGTGCGCATTGGTACCCCGGCGGTGACGACGCGAGGCTTTGGTGAGCAGGAGTGCGCGCAACTCGCGGGTTGGATATGCGATGTGCTGGATGCCATGGAGGCGGGCGGCAGCACCCTGACGACAGTGCGGGATCGGGTGCGAGACCAGGTCGTGGACTTGTGCCAACGCCATCCCGTGTACCGCTAGAGGGCAGAAGAGCTTGGTTATTCAGGCACGAGAGAACGGCCACGACTCCTCCGGCTGATTTATGCGCGCTTCGGTTCTTGACTCTATGTTCAGCTATTCGGATGATCGAGCCATGACTGCACAACATCTCGCTCGCATGATGCGCCCTATGAAATCCGCTTTTGGCGGGCCATAGGGTGATGCGCGCGTAGAGCAAGAGCATTGACCAAAAGCCCCGCCAGAAATGGTCGGGGCTTTTCCATTCCCCTTCCATTTGCCCTAATGACAAGGAGAGTGACATTGCTATCGATTCGCCCAGCATCAAGGTCTGACGCCGAAGCTGCATTCGACATCCGCCGCCAGGCAATACGGCACCAGTGCAGCACTGTGTATACCGCTGAGCAAATCAGCGTATGGACTGGAATGCCGCTTACTGGTGGTTACCGCGATTCTGTGGAGCAGAACTATCACATCGCGTGTGAGGACGAGCAGCCTGTGCTTAATTGGAGATTGAACAGGGGCTGTGAATCTCAAGTACATCGACTTCTTCCGTGATCACGCTAGTGGCAAGTCCAGTCCGTAACACAGTTGTTTGCTTGACCTTTTCGCCGGTAGGGCGCTGGAAGTTAATGTCCTGGCCAGTAAAGCTGCGCTGCCCATTGCTGTGAAGGTAGTTGAACAGCCGCGCTTTGAAGCGAGTGTTGATCTCATCCCGGTCAGCTTCTAAAGGCCCCAACATGTAGGCTTCATCATGGGTGAAAGTGAAGAATATGCCGTCTGCGGCGCCTCCGCCTGGGACGGTTGAACACAGCACATCGCCGGATTTGAGCGTGCGCGCTGCGACGTAGTGGTCATCGACAACATAAGCCATGACCAGCCCGTCTGGAGTCAGGATTCCTACGCCTTTTTCGGGCTTGCAACCAGGCGCACTGCCGTAGGGATGCACACACCAATTCATCCTCGAGGAGTCGAGGATTTCAGTTAGCTTCAGATCCTGCCTGATTTGCTGCTGCGCCTCGGGCGTATCGTAGCGAACGCTCGCGCACGCGCTCAGCAGGGCAACTGTCACCGCCAATATCGGCATTCGCATCACTGCTTGGTCCCAGCGCAAGGGCTGAAGACCTCCAGGATCTCGGTGCCGACCACAATGGGTATTGGCCCGCTGGGCACCGATATGTTGTGGACGCTGTAGTCCTTGTGACCGGTCTCGCGCGTAAAGGTCGCGGCTTCCCCTGTCAGGTAGGGCTGCCCATTGGCAAGCAACGTCTTGATGACCTTTGCACGGTATTCAGGGTTGTTCACTGACGGCGACCTGTGCACCTCGGTGTAAGGGATCACCGAAACGGCCAGCTGATCCTTGAAGATGTAGAAATTCTGGCCGTCATGATCGGCGATGCACTTCACGTCGCTAGCCTTGATGATGTCCTTCTGGACGTAGGTGCCTTTCTCGTAATCAACCAGGCGAAGACTGTCAGGCGTCAGGACGCTTATCGCGGAAGTGTACTTACAGCTAGCCCGCCCTCCGATCTGCAGCCAACAGTAGCTCGTTTGAGCAGTGTCGGTAATTTCGGTCAGCTTCAGATCGTGCTTGATCTGCTGTCGAGCCTCAGGAGTTTTATGTTGAATGTTGCTGCAGGCGGTGAGAAGAAGGGCGGTCGAGGCGATGGCTGCATAGCGGAGCATAATCAGTCCTTTGATCAGGGCGTGTGCTTAACACAGACGCCTAATGAGTCGATCTGGTTTTCTCGGGGCTCCAAATGGAAGACATTTCGAGGCAACAGATTCGCGTGTACAGCGGTATGAATTTAGTCATACCGCTCGTGACAGATAACTTTGTCTACAAAACGTGGAATCAGTTCGGAGCAGGGCGCTTTCAGTCACTATCTGCGGCTCCATGACGAACCGGCAGAAGGTAAGCTCGTGGAGGGCGCTAAGTACCAGCATTCAACTGATACTTTGGTTATGGTGTCGTTTCTCAGGGCGGATCGATTAGGGAGCAGGGATGGGAGTTTTTACGCCAGCTGTAGAGACGCGCGTAGCGGTGCTTGTCGATTGTGACAACGTATCGCCTGATATCTTGGAACACGCGCTGCGTGTGGTCGCCCAGTTCGGACGGGTTGTGCTGAGAAGGGGCTACGGTAACCATGGTACGCTGGCTAACAAATGGCAGGAGGCACTGGTTCGGCTGGCCTTCACGCCATGCCTGCAATATCAGTATGCGGCCGGGAAAAATACCTCGGATATCGCCTTGGCGTTGGACGCTATGGAGGCGCTGTTCGACCATCGTGCCGATACGTTTTGCCTGGTGACTAGTGATTCTGACTTTGCCTACCTGTGTCGCAAACTTCGGGAGCGGGGCGCGACGGTCTGTATTGTGGGCGAGCCGAAAACGCCTGATGCTCTGCGCAACGCCAGCGATCAGTTCTTCGAATGGCGTCGCGAAGAGCATCTTCAGGAGCCTGTAGCTGAGCAAGCCGAGAAAAACGCCAGCAAGACCGAGGCATGTAAGCAGGATCTGACTAAGCCGGAAACGGCAAAATCCGTGATCAAACGCCGCCCAAAGTTCGTGGTGGACGCCGTATCGCTACTCGCCGGCGGTACCAGCGAAGGCAAGGTGACGTTGAGTGCGCTCGGCCAGTATCTGAAGCGAACGGATCCAGCCTTCTCGCCAAATGCGTACGGCCATTCGGGGCTGCTCGACATGACAAAGACCTATGACCTGCTGCATCTCACGCAAGAAACGGGTGGCCATTGGAGTGTAGGTCTGGCTGCCAAGGAAGAATCACACGCCTAATACAGGCGAAGCAAAAAAGGGGGCTAAGCCCCCTCAGGTTCAAAGCAAACCTTCCTCAGCGAACGACACGGTGCGCTGGCCTGCCACGATGATGTGATCCAGGGAGCGAACCTCGACAAGCGCCAAGGCCTCCTTCAACCGCTGCGTGAGCGTCCGATCTGCCTGACTTGGCTCTGGGTTACCGCTGGGGTGGTTGTGCGCGTAAATCACTGCAGCCGCATTCAGGCGCAGTGCTTCCTTGACCACTTCCCGCGGATAGACCGAAGCGCAATCGATGGTGCCCCGGAACATCTCGACGTACTGGATCAGGCGATGCTTGGCATCCAGGAACAGTGCCGCAAAGACCTCGTGTTCGAAGCCCGCCAGCTTGGTGATCAGGTATTCCTTGACCAGCTCAGGCGAAGTAAACGCAGCCCCGCGCCGTACCTTCTGATCGATGACCTGGCGAGCCGCTTCCAGGATCTGCTCGGCAGTGGCGGGCGCGTAGCGACCTTGCTCGTCGCGAATCAGCAGGGAAGAGTCAAAGGCGATAGAAAGCTGAGACATGATCATGCTCCAGTTGCTCGGGCGGAATTGCCCGGAACCGGCACAAGCACGGCGCAGCACAGCTGTCAGGGGGCGATAGCCGGCCCTGCCGCAAGCACGCGAAGCGTGAGCAGCCCTTGACGGCTAGAACGCCGTGATAGGGTCAGAGGAAACAGCAAGACCGTCATTCCACCGATCTCACAGGCGCCACCAGCAAGCGAAGCGCGCAGGTTTCAACAAGGGGGAGAGCGGCGTAGCCGCCAACAACCAGATGCAGTTAGGTCAGGTCGTGCAGGTCTTTCGTGGTAGCCGGGTTAATTTCGAACTCGGAAAACCGGACGACAAGCCCGCTGCGCTCTGGCGTACAAGCCGTAGGCCCGACTTGGTAAGTACTCTCGGCAGGGAACGGTGCCAGCCGCAGTAGTGGCCAGAAACGTCCGTCGCGGGAGGCCTGAATGCGCATAACGCCGTTGGAAAGAGTGACGCGGATGTAGAAGTCCTCCAGTTCCTTGAAGGGCTGTGAGACCGACCAATCCGATTTTCCATCGGTGACGACAGTGCTCAAAAACGCTTGCCCATCGGTGAACTCGACGCCTGTCTTTACCCAGCGCTTTTCGTCGATGCGCACCATCAGGCCGGCCTGGTCGTACAAAGAACGGAATTGGCCTTGGATGCGTACGGTCGCCGTAAATCCGTCGCCGCTAGCAACCCCCAAGAAATGCCCTGTGTCGCGAGTGAACCCATAGTGAGTCTCCCGCCAGAAGTCCGTGTTCTGATCCGTGGTAATCGTCAGGCTGTGTTCCGACACCTCTGAGGTAGCGGGCGCATTCAGCCATTGTCCACTTCTGAAATCGACAATCATTCAAAGGCTCCATGTTGAGATAGAGGTCGTGATAAGACCCTTTGAAAGAGTGATCAGCGAGCCGGCTTAAAGTTGCTTTTGCGTTCGCTGGCAAAGCGATTGGCAACCGCGAGAAAGGAGAGGTCGCTCTTTGTTCGCAACCATTGATGTTGCTTGCGCAGGTCCGCCTCGCCGGTGAAAGCTGCCGGCATCTGCAGAAAGCGAGCAAGTTGGATATCTCCACCTATGCATTCCCAGCGTTCATGCGCACGTTGAATGTAGGCATCCGCGCGGCGGCAGCGGCCTTGGTGCGAAAGCCGGCCTTCGCTAGGCGGCCTAGGCCGCCTGGGCCTTGAGCTTCAGCGCCACCAGCAGCGAGCGCAGTTCGGCTGGTTGCACGGGTTTGGAGAGGATCGGGATCTGGTCGTCACCCACCGCTTCCTGCACGCGGCGCACATCGTGGCCGGTCATGATGATGGCCGGCACCTGGCGGGCGGCGAGGGCGCGCACATGGGCGATGCAGTCGGCGCCGGAGGCTTCCAGGCCGAGGTCGAAGTCGGTCACCACCAGGTCGATATCCGCCGCCACGTCGGGCAGCGAGGTGTAGGTGTCGACCACGCAGCCCCATTTCTTCAGCAGGGTGGCGGTGGCCAGCAGCACGTTGTGGTCATCCTCGATCAGGCACACGCGCAGGCCATCGAGCATGCTCGGCGGCTGTGGTTTGTTCGATTGGGCTGTCGCCTGCCGGACCGGCGCGCTGGCTAGCTGCAGGCCATCGATGGCTGCCAGGGTGCCTTTGCCCTCCACGGAGCGGATGCGCACCTGCAGGTCCATCAATTTGCCCAGGCGGCGCACGATGGTCAGCCCCAGGCCCATGCCTTCCACGTCGCTGTCGCGGGCCTGCCGCACGCGGTAGAACTCCTCGAAGATGTTTTCCAGGTGGGCCTCGGCGATGCCGCGACCCTTGTCGTAGAGCTCGATGGAAAGCGTCGTGCCGCGCGGACGACAGCCGATCAGTACGGGCTGGCCCGGCGCGTACTTGAGTGCGTTGGTGAGCAGGTTCTGCAGCATGGTGGTCAGCAGGCTCTGGTCGGCGTGCACGTAAACGTTCGGGCAATGCAGGCGGATCTCCACGCCGGCCCAGCGCGCGGCCTCAAGGTTTTGCTGGATCAGTTGGCGCAGCAGGCCTCTTAGCGGCAGCGGCTCCATATGGGCGACCACCTTGCCGCTGTCCAGCGAGTACATGTCCAGAATCGTACGGAACAGCCGGGCGACACTGTTCAGGGACTTGTCGATGTTCTCCACCAGGCGGTGCTGCTCGCCATCCAGGCTGCTGTCGCGCAGGCAGGCGGTGAACAGGCTGATGGAGTGGATGGGCTGGCGCAGGTCGTGGCTGGCCTGGGCGAGGAACTGCGACTTGGCACGGTTGGCGGCCTGCTCGGCCTCGGCGGCCAGGCGCGAGCGCTTGAGCAGGGCGTGCATGTAGGCCGGCACCATCAGGGTGGTGAGCAGCAGGGTGATGATCAGGTACGGCTGCGACTGCCAGTAGGTCGAGACACTGGCAATGATCGCCAGCGACAGGGTGGCCAGCACAGTCGCCAGCAGCAGGTAGCTGGAGCCATAGCGCAGCCCATAGCCCACGGTCACCCAGATCAGAATCGCATAGATCGGCAGCATCGGCTCGCCACCGAAGGCGATGGCCACGGTGATGCAGGCGTAGTCGTTGAGCATGGTGAAAACGCGGCGCACCGGGTAGTGCCCGGGGCGCCGGCGAATGTCGATCCACAGGGCCAGCGAGGCGGTCATGAACAGCGCCCCGAGCACCATGATCGAGCCGGCCAGGACGTTATCGATGGCCGAGCGCAGATGCATCAGCAGAGTGTAGCCGAGTGCGATCGGCGCGATGATCAGGCGCACGACGGCCTGGGCACGTTCGACATCGTAGGTAGGCGTGGCGCTGGCCAGCATGACGGTTACCTGAGTGCTACGGCAGATCGCCCACCATAGGCTGCCGTCGCATTGTCGTGCAACGCTAGTGCGTGCTTTTAGAGTCCGTCTAGAGTCCGTCGCGATCTCGCGTGGGAAGCCCGCTGAAATGCCATGTTCCACTACAGTACTTCTGTCTGCAGGCAGAGAAATGAAGCTCAACTACGGCGTTGTGCAGCGTATCAGCCATCCGTAGTCAGGCAGTGCCTGGGCACATCTTTAATCAGCTGATCCGCATCACTAAAAACCTTGATGGGGTCAGGAGTCCTGCTCGTTCAGCGCCAGTGACAATAGGCGCTGAACGAGCTCTGTGTCGGGCCGCTCGGCACTGAACAGGGTTCGGAAGACCAGCGGAGCGACCAGGCCATCCATGAGAGCCTCCAGGCTTGGCGCAGCCTCCCCTCGTGAGTGAGCGCGTTCGATCAGCAATTCGAGGCGCTCTCGGGTCGGCTCGGTGCAGCGTACCGCGCAACCTGGATCGGTGGATGCCAGGGCATCCCTGAGCATCGCCTGTCCGGGTGTCGAGGCAAGGTCATCTACGTAGGACTCCAGCCAGCATTCGAGGTCGCCACGCAGACTGCCTGTATCGGTCGGAGGCTGATCCGGCCGTAGCTGGCGCAGATCGACGTCGGCCAGCAGGGTTGGCAGGTTACCCCAGCGGCGATAGAGGGTAGAGGGAGTAACGCCGGCACGTGCCGCAATCTGGGGAACGGTCAGAGACTCACGCGGCTGTTCGTCCAGAAGAGCCAGAACAGCATCGTGAACGGCTTGCTGGACGCGGGCACTGCGGCCTCCGGGGCGGGTTTGCTTGGTAGTCATGTCGACAGGATACCTCTCGTTTAACGCAAAAGCATTGCTTTAGTGAGTGAAAGGGTTCAGGCTTTAAAGCTAAATATTTGCTTTAGGCTTTGGCCATGCCGCTCTCGACTTCATCTACCGCGCGCCTCACCCTGCTCGGTACGCTGCTATTCACATTCCTGGCTGCTTCGGCGGCACCGACACCGCTTTACGCCAGCTACCAACAAGCCTGGGGATTTTCCACCTTCTGGCTGACCTGGGTGTTTGCGGTCTATGCCTTTGCCTTGCTCGGCGCGCTACTGGTGGGTGGGCGGCTTTCTGATCACCTGGGGCGACGGCCCGTCATCCTTGGCGCGCTGGCGCTGGAGGCGGTCTCCATGCTGATGTTCCATCAGGCCCAAGGCCTGACGGACCTGGTAATCGCCCGCACCTTGCAGGGCTTTGCCACTGGCATCGCTACTAGTGCGCTGGGCGCCGCATTGCTCGACGCGGATCGTGAACGCGGCCCTTGGCTGAACAGCCTGGCGCCACTGCTGGGCATGGCCGGGGGAGCGCTGGGTTGCGGCTTGCTGGTTGAGTTCGCGCCGGCACCGTTGCAGCTGGTCTACCGGCTTTTCCTTCTGCTCTTCGTGATGCAGGGCCTGCTGATGTTGCGCTTGCCTGACCTACTGTCTCGCCGTCCGGGATTGCTGGCCGCGCTGCGTCCACAGCTAGCGGTGCCACCTCAGGCACGTGCCGTGCTCTGGAAGGTATTACCGTTGGAGCTGGCGGTTTGGGCCGTGGGTGGGTTCTATCTCTCATTGATGCCGGGCCTGATCAAAGCGGCCACCGGAACAAGCTCGATTCTGATCGGAGGCGGGGTAGTGGCCGGCCTGACGCTGAGCGGCGCTGCAAGCCTGCACGGGCTTCGCCTCTGGCCGGCTGGCCGTCTGCTGCGCCTGGGAGCCGGCACCCTGGTGGCTGGACCGGTATTGCTCTGGCTGGCGGTCGTCAGCGGTGAGCTGGGGCTCTTTGCAGTGGGGACTGTTGTCACTGGGGTCGGCTTCGGCAGTGGTTTTCTCGGCGCTACCCGCAGCGTGCTGCCGCTGGCCGAACCGGCACAGCGTGCCGGCTTGCTGGCCGCATTCTATGTGCTCAGCTATCTCGCGTTCTGCCTGCCGGCCCTCGCAGTCAGCGCCCTGGTGCCACGGCTTGGGCTGGACGGTGCGGCGCAGCTCTATCTGGCTGGGGTGATCGCGTTGGCGCTATTCGGTATGCGCAACAGCGCCGCGCGTACTTGCATTCAGCCTGGCTGAAAGACATGAGCCTGCATCCATCGCAAGCCTCGTTCTAATTGCCAGCAGTCAAAAGCGGGGGCCACAGAGCCCGGGGCTCCCAGATTCACTTCCCAACAAGACCCACGCGCCGTAAAATCGAGAGTTATTCCTATTCGCATTTCTGCCTGGGTAAAGGTCAATGTCCAGACCGGACACGGAAGTCGCTCACCATGATCATCTGCACGCCCTGTATCGTGACCACAGCAGTTGGCTACGTGGCTGGTTACGCAAGCGCCTAAGCAATTCGGCGGACGCCGCCGACCTTGCCCAGGATACGTTTATCCGGGTTCTGGTTGCGCGTACTGCCAGCTCTCTGCAGCAACCACGGCACTACCTGACAACCATCGCTCGTGGTCTGGTCATAGACCTCTATCGTCGGCGCAGCGTGGAGCAAGCCTACCTCGATGTATTGATGTCCAGGCCAGAGGTGCAGGCGCCGTCTGCAGAAACCCGCGCAATGATTCTGGAAAGTCTTCTGGCCATCGATCGCATGCTCGATGGCCTAGGCCAGCGCACCCGGCAAATTTTCCTTGCTGTGCAGTTGGATGGGCTGACTTACGAAAAAGCTGCTGAGCGTTTTGACGTGTCGGTCACCACAGTACGCAAGCACCTGGCTAAAGGCCTGATGCATTGCCTGTTGATGGACGAAGAATGAAACAGGCACTCGCCCAGGCAGTTGAATGGTATGTACGCCTGCATGACAGCGCGGCCACCGAGGTCACTCGCGCCGAGTGGCAGGTCTGGCTTCAATCTGACCCGCTGCACGCCAGAGCCTGGGAGCGTATCGAAACGCTGCGCCAACGCTTGAGTTCGGCACCAGAAGGCTATGCCGCTGCCACCCTCGAAACGGCGCGGCAGCAACGGCGTGCAGCCTTGAAAACACTTGCCTTGCTACTTGGCGTCGGTGTTACAGGGTGGGGAGGCTATCGGGCTTCACCATTGAGCGTCGACTACAGCACGAGTATCGGACAGCGTAAGAGGGCCACGCTGCCTGACGGCAGCTCGCTGGTGCTCGACACCGACACCCGGGTGGACGTGCAATTCGACTCGTACAAGCGACTGATCGTCCTGCACCAAGGCGCCATCCTCGTGGAGACCGCAAAGGATGCTCGCAGATTGAGCGTGCAGACCGCCGAGGGCGAAATCGAGGCGCTGGGCACCCGTTTCATGGTGCGGCAGGACGACAGCATTACCCAGGTATCCGTCGAAGCCCACGCAGTGGCGGTACGGCCGCGATTGGCCTCTGGCCAGGCCATACGCGCCGAGGCGGGGCAGGCGGTGAGCTTTACCGCCGCCAGCATCGGCCCATTGAGGGCGGCCAACGAGCAGGGCTCGACGTGGGCGCGCGGCATGCTGGTGGCCGTGGACTGGCGTTTGGACGATCTACTGGCCGAGCTATCCCGCTATCGCCATGGCTTCCTCGGCTGTTCGCCGGATGTTGCCGGGTTACGGCTCTCGGGAACCTTCCTCCTTGATGACACCGAAGGTGCTCTAGCCAACCTGAAGGATTCGCTTCCCGTGCGGATTCGCCGCCTCACTCGCTACTGGGTAAGGGTGGAAGCTCGGGCGGTGTAATCAGAGATTTTTTGCGCAGAGGGGTAACAGATTTTCATTCCTGTTTCGGCTCTACCTGCATGTGCGCATCAGACGCACACATTGCCAACGCTGACAGGAACATCTCCATGCAAGTACGCCCCACCTTTTTCACCAGCAGTACCCGGCCGACCACCCTTGCACTGTGTCTGGCCGGCTCGATACTCGCGGCTGCGCCGGCGTGGGCAACACCACTCAACTACGACATTCCCGCCGGCAGCCTGGCGGCAACGCTTAGCGAATTTGCCGCGGCGAGTGGGGTGATGATCACCTTCAGCTCGGAAGATACCGCTGGGTTGCGCTCGCCAGGGCTGCAAGGCAGCTACGAGCTGGAGCAGGGCTTTGCTCAGGTACTCCAGGGCAGCGGCTTGCGTGTGGTGCAAGCTGGCGAAAACAGGTTCGTGCTGGCCAAGACCGAGAGCGGCGCAGCCACCGAGCTTGGTCCCATCAGTATCAATGCCGCTGGCCTGGGCACCACGACAGAAGGCACCGGCTCGTACACCACGGGATCCACCAACAGCGCGACCAAGCTGGCGCTGTCGTTACGCGAGACGCCACAAACGGTCAGCGTAATGACTCGCCAGCGTATCGACGATCAGCAGCTCAATACGCTGAGCGATGTGCTCAAGCAGGCCCCAGGCCTTTCCGTGCAGAACATCGACAGTGAGCGGGTGAACATCTATTCGCGTGGGTATTCCATCGACAGCTACCAGCTCGATGGCATTCCCACCACCCTGGTCGTGCAGACCAGCGCGAGCCCGCAGAGCATGATCGACACCTCGATCTATGACCGGGTCGAGATCGTCAGGGGCGCCACCGGGCTCATGACCGGCGCGGGTGATCCCTCTGGCAGCGTCAACCTGATCCGCAAACGTCCCACGGCGGATTTCCAGGGCTCGGTCAGCGCCGGTGCTGGTTCGTGGGAGACATACCGCACCCAGCTGGATGTGTCAGGCCCGCTGACCGACGATGCGCGCTTGCGCGGGCGCACGGTCGTGGCCTATCAGCAGGGCAACAGCTTCATCGATCACTATCAGCAGGAAAAACAGACCTACTACGGCATTCTTGAGGCCGACCTTACAGACAGCACACTGCTCACCGTGGGTTTCGACTATCAGAAAAACGACCCACGTGGCGTGTCATTCGCCAGCTTCCCGCTGTTCTACAGCGACGGAGGGCAAACCGACTTCTCGCGCTCGACCAACGCCGGTGCCCGGTGGAGCTACCGTCAGCAGAACACGCTCAATACCTTCGCGACGCTCGAGCAGGGCTTGGCCAACGACTGGTCATTGAAAGTGGCCGTCAACAACATGTACAGCACCCGGGAGTATTCCCTGGCATCGCTCAGCGGCGGCACGCCGGATCGCGAGACAGGAGAGGGCGCCTATCTGTATGGAGGCGACGGCTACGGCTCCCAGCGTCAGCTCGGTATCGAT
>JAAIGF010048017.1_pt1 | contig 23133 bp, 27 predicted proteins | sample 6487441 | NCBI WGS metagenome assembly JAAIGF01 (sample SAMN13974129, study PRJNA590717) | phyllosphere metagenome | biome: pepper field; feature: multiple bacterial spot infested pepper fields; material: pepper leaves; isolation source: leaves from pepper fields | host: Capsicum annuum ... | reverse complement strand
TGATGCCCTGGATCGTGCTGGGCCAGTTCGCGGCCAAGGTGGCGGGCGGCACGGTGTGGGCGCTGCTTTTCTCGCGGGCGATGAACGCGCGTCGCCACGCCTGAGGGTGCTCAAGGCTGGCAAACGGCCAGCGTGTTCAGATCGAGGAATGCAAAACGACCGTTCGGCATCCAGGCACCGGTGTCGATGTGATGGACGTTGCCCAGCACGGTGACCTGCGGAACGGGCGTATGACCGCAGACCACGGCACGTATGCCCGCCACCCCGGTTTCGTCGCGCGCGGTAATGCGTTCACGCGACCACAGGCAGTGACTGCGCGCAGTACGGCGCCCCAGGGCTGCCAGCAGATCCTGCCAGTCAGGCACCGGGCAATCGGCGTGGACGATGCCGATCGTGCCGGCCGCCGTCTCGATTTCCATGGCGTAGGGCAAGGCGCGAACCGCGTCGGCCATGGCTTGTCGGGCATCGTCTTCCAGGCACTGAAACCATCCACCGCCGTTGAAGATCCAGTTCGGTACATCGACCGTGCGGTGCCGGATCACGTAGTCCTCGTGGTTGCCACGCACGGCGTGGAACCACGGTAGTGCAAGCCACCTCAGTGCCTCGTGCGACTCAGGCCCGCGGTCGACCAGATCGCCCACGCTGAATAGCCGGTCGCGTTCGGGATCGAATCCCAGTCGCCCGAGCGCTTCGCTCAATCGTGAAAAGTGCCCGTGAACGTCTCCCACGGCAAAGTCTCTGCCATGCTGGTTGGCAGGGAAGCGCAACAGTGGCTCAACCATGCAGGATGCACACTCCCCGTCGGGTCTGATTCAATCGGAATAGCGGCATGTGGAGAGGACGGCACGCGGCTTGCACAATAGCTGAAAACTTTCCCGGAGCCTGCCATGAACCGCCCTGCCCCACGCCCTGCCCCACGCCCTGCCGACCGCCACCCCGACCCTGCTACCGAGGCCGATAACTTTGCCGATGTGACCGGCAGCGAGGACCCGGGTTCCGAAGTCGATCAGCCCCAGGACCCTTCGCGCTTGCCCGGCGATCAGGGCAGCGAGTCCACGGACGCACGCAAACCGGCTGACCATCAAAAAATGTGAGGGGTGTCTGCGTTTCCCAATGGCATCGGAGACGCGGGCACGGCCAATTGCACCACGGTATAAGGCGTCTCGCGAGGAATGGCGACCTCGTCGCGCAGATCCGTCAGGGCGGTGAACTGACCGTCCAGATACAGGAAGTCGATATTCGCAGGGATCTCTGCCAACGCAGCTTCGATACTGGGTGCGGGCGAACCCGTGACACCATCCGCATCGAGCCGGAAATTCCAGGCGGCCCCCTCCTTGTGCAATGCGCCCAGGTCAACGAGCTTGCCCGCCGCATTTTGCGCGTAGATCCGTCCTTGCAGGCCGAACAGAGTAAATGCTTGGGACGTCGACATGGTGTCTCCTGGCAAGCCATTGCCTGCTGAAAATATATCGCGGCTCGGCGCCCGGGGCGCCTGCCTTGTGTCTCGCCAGTGCGCTACGCACCGGCGAGACGAATATCGATCAAGCCGCAGCGGCGGCCTTTTCGTTTTCCTGCTGCTCTGCCAGAAGGGTCAGCTTCTGGTCGGTGGCCTTCTCTTCTTCCAGGGTGGCCTTCAGCAACTTGGCGGCGTCGGTATAGCCGAGCTTGGTCGCGAATGCCACCAGGGTGCCGTAGCTGGCGATTTCATAATGCTCGACCTTCTGCGCGGCACCGATCAGTGCGGCATCGAGCACCGGACCCTTTTCGATCTCGCCGATTTCGTCCTGGGCTTCTTCGACCAGGCCTTCCATCGCAGCGCATTTGATGCGCTTGAGCCGCAGACCGGTCGCCTCGACGACCTGATCGAGCCGCTCGATCTGCCCTTGGGTTTCTTCCAGATGCGTGCGGAATGCATCGGCCAACTGCGGGTCGGTGGCGGCACGCGCCATTTTGGGCAGGGCACGGGTGAGCTGCTTTTCAGCGCTTGCGACGTCGGACAAAGCATGAATGAACAGGTCTTGCAGTGTCTTGACGGACATGAATATCTCCGATGAACAGGACCGAGGCGACATGCCTCATGTGCCGGTCGTTCAAGCAACGGCTATGCCCACTGGACCGCTGAGCGGGCGGCACGGCCCTTGCGCGATGAGCTGTCATCTCGCCACTTGAACGAGGAGTTTTCATGTCCAACAAAACCGACCGCACCGATATCGACATCGACGCATTGCCGGCGGCACCTGGTACGCAACCAGGCGGTGATTTGCCGGGTGAGCCTACGCCCGACAAACCCGTCCGACACAAGGCTACCGATTACGACGGGACCATGATTACCAAGCCGCTGGAAAACGATTCGGGCAACTTCTATCCCCAGGACGACACCCCGGCCATCCTGGAAAAGAAGGAAGGTCCGAAGCAACCGTGATTCGAGGCGGCATTCAGGTCGGCGTATCGACCTGATCCCACTCGGCATCTTCGAAATGCACCAGCCAGTTCAAGGCGTAATGCCGCTCAGCCACGATGCCAGCCGCCAGCCCCTCGGGCGGCGGCTGGTTGTCGATGCGCGCCTGGCGCAGCAGCCAGTGCGCACGGTAATGCAGGTCGAGCGCATCGAGAATCTCGGCCGTGGGGCGCAGGCGCACCTTGGGCGGCAATTCGGCCATTTCTTCGGGCGACAAATCCAGCAAGGCCAGCGGCGCGTCGGCCGTGCCGTCGGGGAACGGCAAATCGTTGCGCAGGCCGATCGCCCATTCCAGTACGGGCACGCACTCGAATCGCCAGCTCAGCTCAGCGGCGGCAGTTGCGTCCGGCGCCGGGTTCGCCATGAAGGCGGCTTCGTTCGGTGACAGGCATGCGCTGCCGTGCGGCAGGCGCTCGAACAGTTCTCCCACGGCGATGGGATCGTCGGAATGCACGGTCTTGGCGCGGAAGGCGACGGCACACAATGCACTGACGCGCCCCAGCACCTCATCGGCGCTGCGCAGACGCACTTCGGCTTCGCCCGGCACGGGCGGCAGGTGGGCAGGCAAACGCCAGCCACGGGAAGCCAGTTGCGCCTCGCTTCGCGCCTTGCGCTCCCAGGCATCCTGCGGATAGGGCACCACGGCTTCAGGGTCGGGCGGACCGCCTTCGGCATCCATCAGCATGCGGCCATACGGATCGCGAATGCTGCTGTCGGGCAGGAATACGATGGCGTTGGCGCGCAATGCCCAATCGGCGAACGCATCCAGGCCGGTGGTCGGAATTTCCAGGCTCAGGTGCTGGCGCACGCGCTGCACGTGGCGGATCAGGTGATAACGGGTGGCATTCATCTGGCCATCGCCGCGACTGGCGATGTAGCCCACGAAGCCTTTCAGATGATCTGCCAGCTCGGGGTCGCTTCGATCGCGACTGGCGACCGGCGTGTGCGGAAAATCAGCCGCTGGCAATGTGCCGACCGTGCAGTACGCATTGACCAGCACCGTGTCGCCCTGCGGCTCGGGAGTACCCACCGACGCCGGGGCGGCCACGGTGCTTTCCACCGGCTGCGACCCGCCGCCCAACATCGCCTTCAGGCGCGACAGCAAATCTTTCATGTTGACTCCTAACATGGCTCAAGCGTGGCGGGCATTCTGCGGGCGGGGTCGGGCGCGTTGCAATGAATGATGCCTTTGGAAACTGCCGGATACCCGGCTTGAGTGGGTGGAGTCGTTCAATACGGCATGGCCTGCAAGCCGGCGCCGAAAGGAGCGATCCCGGACGACCGTCCTGCATTCGTTCCCGGAAGCAATAGCAGCGGTGTGGTTACCGGTACCACCACGCGTCGGGCGGCCGCTGCCAATGCGTTTTCAGCGTAGGCGGCAGAACCAAGGCGTGCAGTCTGTCCGCCGCTCGCAGGTGGCAGGCTCTTTATTTCTTCGCTGATCGTCCCAATCTTTCATTTTCCTGAATTTGAACTTTCCTACTAGATGAAGCCTATCGTTCGAACACCCCTCATCGCCCTGGGCGCGGTGCTGTTGATTGGTCTTGCCGGTTGCGAGCGCGCCGAGCAGGCTGCCGAGTCCATGACGCGCGAAGTCGAGCGGGCTGCCACGGAAGAAGCCCGCAAGGCGCTGCAGGCTACGGGTGAAGCGATCAACCGTGGCATCGACGACGCCCAGGACGCGACCCGCCGTTGGCTTGACCAAGCCGAACGGGCGACGGAAGAACGGTCCCATGAACGCGAGGAAAACGGTACGGCGCCGCAACCCCGTCAGGAGCGCGAGCAGCCCGGGCAAGGAATGTCGATCTGACGACATCACCCGGGGAATTCACGGAGTGGCGTCTTTTCCGAGGCGCGTTAACATTGTCGACAATCCGAAGCTTGAATTTCGTTTCCTCCTGCTTTGTGCTGGCAAACATGCCCAGATTGTCGACACATGACGAAGATCATCGATCTACCCATCGCCGTCACCATCGACGGTGAGACCCTGTCCGACCATGTGTTCCGCAAGATCCAGTCAGCGATCGTGCGTGGCGACATCGCGCCCGGCAGCAAGATATCCGAGCCTGAACTCGCCCGCGTGCACGGCATCAGCCGGGGCCCGCTGCGCGAAGCGCTGCACCGGCTCGAAGGCCAGAAGCTGATCGTGCGCGTGCCCCATGTGGGCGCACGGGTGGTGTCGCTGGGCCAGGACGAGTTGTGCGAGCTTTATCAGATCCGCGAATCGCTGGAAGGGCTGGCCTGCCGCCTGGCGGCGGCGCGCATGCCGGCCAACGAGATCGCCGATCTGCGCCAGGTGCTCGATGCGCACGAGCGCGATCCGGCGTTCCAGGCAGGGCAAGGCTACTACCAGCAGGAAGGCGACTACGACTTCCACTATCGAATCGTGCAGGGCAGCGGCAACCAGATGCTGATCCGCCTGCTGTGCGATGAGCTGTATCAGCTCGCCCGCATGTACCGCATCCAGTTTTCCACCACCCCCAGCCGGCCGCGCCAGGCATTTGCCGAGCACCACCGCATTCTCGACGCCATTGCCGATGGCGATGGCGAACTGGCCGACCTGCTGATGCGCCGTCACATCCGCGCATCCCGACTCAACATCGAACAACAGATCGCGCAGGGCAACCTGCAGCGCAACGAGGCATGAACACTCAATTCCGCAAGCCCCTGCCCGATTCGTCGCTGGATTATTTCGACGCGCGTGCCGCCGTCGAGGCGCTGACGCCCGGCGCATACGACACCCTGCCCTACACCTCGCGCGTACTGGCCGAGAACCTGGTGCGGCGCTGCGATCCGGCATTGCTCGACGATGCCCTGCGTCAGTTGATCGAGCGCAAGCGCGAGGTGGACTTCCCGTGGTTTCCGGCACGGGTGGTCTGTCACGACATCCTGGGCCAGACCGCGCTGGTCGACCTGGCGGGCCTGCGCGATGCCATCGCCGACAAGGGCGGCGATCCGTCCAAGGTCAATCCGGTGGTGCCGGTGCAGTTGATCGTCGACCACTCGCTGGCGGTGGAGCACGGCGGCTACGACCCCGACGCGTTCGCCAAGAACCGCGCCGTGGAAGACCGCCGCAACGAAGACCGCTTCCACTTCATCGACTGGACCCGCGAGGCGTTTCGCAACATCGACGTGGTGCCGCCGGGCAACGGCATCATGCACCAGATCAATCTGGAAAGAATGTCGCCGGTCATCCATGCCGAGAACGGCGTGGCCTACCCCGACACGCTGGTCGGCACCGACAGCCACACGCCACACGTCGACGCGCTGGGCGTGATCGCCATCGGCGTGGGCGGCCTGGAAGCCGAGAACGTCATGCTGGGCCGTGCCTCGTGGATGCGCCTGCCCGACATCGTCGGCGTGGAACTGAGCGGCCGCCGCCAGCCCGGCATCACCGCCACCGACATCGTGCTGACGCTGACCGAATTCCTGCGCAAGGAAAAGGTCGTGGGCGCCTACCTGGAGTTCTATGGCGAAGGCGCGTCGAGCCTGACCCTGGGCGACCGCGCGACCATTTCCAACATGGCGCCCGAGTACGGCGCGACGGCGGCGATGTTCTCCATCGACCAGCAGACGTTGGACTACCTGACCCTGACCGGCCGCGAACCCGAACAGGTGCGCCTGGTCGAGAACTACGCCAAGGTCACCGGCCTGTGGTCCGACAGCCTGGCGAAGGTCGAATACGAACGGGTGCTGCGCTTCGACCTGTCGACCGTCGTGCGCACCCTGGCCGGCCCGTCCAACCCGCACCGCCGCCTGCCGGTCAGTGACCTGGGCGTGCGCGGCATCACCGGCAAGGTCGAGAACGAACCGGGCCTGATGCCCGATGGCGCCGTCATCATCGCCGCCATCACGAGCTGCACCAACACCAGCAACCCGCGCAACGTCATCGCCGCCGGCCTGCTGGCACGCAATGCCAACCGCGCCGGCCTGACCCGCAAGCCGTGGGTGAAGACGTCGCTCGCGCCTGGGTCGAAGGCCGTCGCGCTGTACCTCGACGAAGCCGGGCTGACCACCGAGCTGGAAGCATTGGGATTCGGCGTCGTGGCCTTTGCCTGTACCACGTGCAACGGCATGTCGGGCGCGCTGGACCCGGTCATCCAGCAGGAAATCATCGACCGCGACCTGTACGCCACCGCCGTGCTGTCGGGCAACCGCAACTTCGACGGCCGCATCCACCCCTATGCCAAGCAGGCCTTCCTGGCTTCGCCGCCGCTGGTGGTCGCCTATGCGATCGCGGGCACGATCCGCTTCGACATCGAACAGGACGTGCTGGGCATTGCCGCCGACGGCCGCGAGATCCGCCTGAAGGACATCTGGCCTAGCGACGAAGAGATCGAGGCCGTGGCCACGCAGGCGGTCAAGCCCGAGCAGTTCCGCAACGTCTATGAGCCGATGTTCGGCATCCGGCGCGAGCGGGCGAAGGTGAGCCCGCTGTACGACTGGCGTCCGCAGAGCACCTACATCCGCCGTCCGCCTTACTGGGAGGGAGCGCTGGCAGGGGAACGCACGCTGCGCGGCATGCGTCCGCTGGCGATCCTGGGCGACAACATCACCACCGATCACCTGTCGCCGTCGAATGCCATTCTGGGCGACAGCGCCGCAGGCGAATACCTGGCGATGATGGGCCTGCCGGAAGAGGACTTCAATTCCTACGCCACCCACCGGGGCGACCACCTGACCGCACAGCGCGCGACCTTCGCCAACCCCAAGCTCTTCAACGAGATGGTGCACAACGAAGACGGCAGCGTGAAACAGGGCTCGCTGGCGCGCGTCGAACCGGAAGGCACGGTGATGCGCATGTGGGAAGCGATCGAAACCTACATGCTGCGCAAGCAGCCGCTGATCATCGTGGCCGGCGCCGACTACGGCCAGGGCTCGTCGCGCGACTGGGCAGCCAAGGGCGTGCGGCTGGCGGGGGTGGAAGTGATCGTGGCCGAGGGCTTCGAGCGCATCCACCGCACCAACCTGATCGGCATGGGGGTGCTGCCGCTGGAGTTCAAGCCGGGCACGAATCGCCTGACGCTGGGCCTGGACGGCACCGAGATCTACGAAGTGACGGGTGCCCGCACGCCGCGCGCCGATCTGATCCTGCGCATCGAGCGCCGTGACGGCGAAGTGGTCGAGCTGCCCGTGACCTGCCGCCTGGATACCGCCGAGGAAGTGTCGATCTACGAGGCCGGCGGCGTGCTGCAGCGTTTCGCCGACGACTTCCTGGCGGAATCCGCCCAGGGCGCGCAGGCCAAGGCAGGTTGATCCGGCTCCAATCGGGGCGCAGCGCGCCCCGCCCTTTCTTTCTTCGAATGACGACCATGGCCCACGCACCTCAGATCCGCATTCCCGCCACCTACATGCGCGGTGGCACCAGCAAAGGCGTGTTCTTCAAGCTGAGCGACCTGCCCGCCGCCGCACAGACGCCGGGGGCGGCACGCGATGCACTGCTGCTGCGCGTGATCGGCAGCCCCGACCCGTACGGCAAGCAGATCGACGGCATGGGCGGCGCCACGTCCAGCACCAGCAAGACGGTGATCCTGTCGCGCAGCGAGCGGCCGGACCACGACGTCGATTACCTGTTCGGCCAGGTGTCCATCGACAAGCCCTTCGTCGACTGGAGCGGCAACTGCGGCAACCTGTCGGCCGCCGTCGGGCCGTTCGCCATCAGCAACGGCCTGATCGACCCGGCGCGCGTGCCGCAGGACGGCATCGCCACGGTCCGCATCTGGCAGGCCAACATCGGCAAGACCATCGTCGCGCACGTGCCGATCACCAACGGCGTGGTGCAAGAGACTGGCGACTTCGAGCTGGATGGCGTGACCTTCCCGGCTGCCGAGATCCAGGTCGAATTCATGGATCCGTCGGAAGACGGCGACGGCGGGTCGATGTTCCCCACCGGCAATGTGGTGGACGAACTCGATGTACCGGGCGTCGGCACCTTCCAGGCCACCATGATCAATGCCGGCATTCCGACCATCTTCCTGACGGCGCAAGCGCTGGGCTACACGGGTACCGAGCTGCAGGACGCCATCAACGGTTCGCCGCAGGCGCTCGCGCGCTTCGAGACCATTCGTGCCCACGGTGCCCTGCGCATGGGCCTGATCAAGACGCTGGAAGAAGCTGCCTCGCGCCAGCACACGCCCAAGGTCGCCTTCGTGGCGCCGCCGGTGGCGTACGTGTCGTCCAGCGGCAAGCTGGTGCAGGCCGACGACGTCGACGTGCTGGTACGGGCACTGTCCATGGGCAAACTGCATCACGCCATGATGGGCACGGCCTCGGTGGCGATCGCCGCAGCCGCTGCGGTGCCGGGCACGCTGGTCAATCAGGCAGCAGGCGGCGGACAGCGCGACGAGGTGCGATTCGGGCATCCGTCGGGCACGCTGCGCGTCGGCGCCCAGGCCAACCAGGCCAGCGGCGAGTGGGCCGTGACCAAGGCGGTGATGAGCCGCAGCGCCCGCGTGTTGATGGAAGGATGGGTACGCGTCCCGGCAGATGCGTAACGATAAGGGTAAACCCTTGAGTTTTTGAAAGCTTTCGCGGCTCCTCTAGAATGCGGCCGGCGGCTGGCGTGTACGTCGCCAGTCAGCCCACCGTTCTAAGAGGAAGCCCGAACTTGCTAACCGTTCAACTCGATATCGCCCAAACCGTCGGCGTCGCCGCCCTGGTCTTGGTGCTGGGCGATTTTCTGCGCCGCCGGGTCGGCCTGCTCTCACGCTATTTCATCCCGGGCCCCGTCATCGGCGGTCTGATCTTCTCGCTGATCTCGCTCGTAGGCCATCAGGCCGGCTGGTTCACTATCCAGTTCGACGTGCAGATGCGCAATTTCCTGCTGCTGGTGTTCTTCACCACCATCGGTTTTTCCGCCAGCCTGGAATTGCTCAAGAAAGGCGGCATCGCCGTTTCGGTGTTCCTGGTGGCGGCCATCGGTCTGGTCCTGGCGCAGAACGCGCTGGGCGTGGGCCTGGCCTCGGCGCTGGATATCCATCCGCTGCTGGGGCTCGCCGCTGGCTCGGTATCGTTGACCGGCGGACACGGCACGGCAGCAGCCTTCGGCCCGCTGATGGAACAGGCCGGCGCCGTCGGCGCCCTGCCCGCATCCATCGCGGCGGCTACCTGGGGCCTGGTCGCGGGCTGCGCCATCGGTGGCCCGCTGGGCTCGATGCTGATGCGCCGTCATGGCCTGACCGGCCGCAGCAAGACTGAGAAAGCCACGGTCGCCACCACCGTTCACCACGAGGAAAGCGAAGAGAACATCGGCCGCGTCGCCATGTACGCAGTGCTGATGATCGCGTTTTCGATCGGTATCGGCACGGTGATCGTCGGCTGGCTGGCCGATGCGGGCATCGCGATTCCCGCCTATCTCGGCCCGATGCTGGTGGCGGCTGTCATCCGCAACATCATCGATTGGCGCGGTGGACACCTGCCTGTCCGCCAGCTCGACGTAGTGGGCGTGGTGTCGCTGAGCTTCTTCCTGGCAATCGCGCTGATGTCGATGAAGCTGTGGGAACTGGCATCCATCGCCGGTCCGCTGCTGATCATCCTGGTCGGCCAGACGGTGCTGATGTTCCTGTATGCCTACTTCATCACTTTCCGCATGGTCGGCCGTGACTACGATGCGGCCGTGATCGCCTCGGGCCATTGCGGATTCGGTCTGGGCGCGACGTCCAACGCGATGGCCAACATGCAGGCCTTCACCAGCGTGAACGGCCCGTCGCCCAAGGCGTTCTTCGTCATCCCGCTGGTGGGTTCGCTGTTCATCGACTTCTTCAACGCCGTGATCATCACCGCGTTCATGGGCTACTTCTCGTAAAGCCCAGGGCTGGGTGGCCTAGCCGCCCAGCAGCATCTGGCCCAGGCGGTTGATCACCGCTCCGCCGCCCACCAGCCAGACGAACAGCACCAGGGCCAGCAACAAAGGCTTGGCGCCGGCCTGCCGGATCGAGGCCAGGTGGGTGGACACGCCCAGCGCGCCCATCGCCATTGCCAGCAATACGGTATCCAGGAAGATCAGGCCCTGGACCATCGCAGCGGGCAGGATCTGCAGCGAATTCAGCAGCACCACGGCCACGAACCCGAAGGCGAACCACGGCACCACCATGCCACTGGCGCCACCCTCGCCTGCGTCGGCGCTACCTTGCTCGCGGCGGGCCAGCCAGGCCGAGAGCAACAGCAGGAACGGCGCCAGCAACATCACGCGCACCATCTTGGCGATCACGGCCGCGTCGGCCGCCTGCGGCCCCAACGCGTCGCCCACAGCGACCACCTGGGCCACCTCGTGAATGGTCGACCCGGCATAGACGCCGAAGCCATGGCCACTGCCACCCACGAAATCGCGCAGCGGCGCCCAGGCATGCAGTGCCGGGTAAAGGAAGATGGCCAGCGTCCCGAACACCACCACGGTCGCCACGGCCACCGTGACCTGCTCGGCCCGGGCCTTGACCACGGGCGCCGTCGCCATCACGGCCGCGGCCCCACAGATGGCGCTGCCGGCACCGACCAGCATGGCCACGCGACGCTCCATGCCCAGCCAGCGGGTGCCCAGCAAACAGGCCAGGCCGAAGGTGGATGCGATCACCACGGCGTCGATCGCCACGCCCGCCAGGCCCACGTGGCCGACGTCCTGGACCGTCAGGCGCAGCCCGTACAGGACGACACCGATGCGCAGCAGACGCTGTTTCGAGAACCCGACCCCTGCAGCCGCCGGGGCGGCAATGCGCGGGTAGAAGGTGTTACCCACGACCATTCCCAGCACGATGGCCAGGGTCAGCGCGCTCAGCCCGGTCGCTTGCACGGCGGGCATGGCACCGACCATCATGGACACGGCTGCGATCGATCCGGCTAACGCCAGGCCTGGCACCAGGGTATGAAGGCGAGGAGCCCATCCCGACAAATCGGGGAACGAAACGGTGGAAAGCGAGTTGGGGCGATTCATGAGACGGCTTGGGGAAAGAATGCCCAGCTACTTTATGAACCGTATGCTTTACCGTCTAACAGGTTGTATCGGTAATATCTAACATTCTTCCAGTTATATAGAACCGCCATGGACGTGCTGCGCCTGACGCTGCGCCAACTGCAGATCTTCGTTGCGGTCGCCCGCGCGGGCACCACCACCGCTGCGGCGCAGGCCATCGCCCTGTCGCAATCGGCCACCAGTTCCGCCGTCAACGAGCTGGAGCGCCTGCTGTCGACCCCCCTGTTCGACCGGGTGGGAAAGCGGCTGCTGCTCAATGAGAATGGCCGGGCGCTGCTGCCCCGGGCATTGGCCATGCTCGACGGCGCAGCCGAGATCGAGCGGCTGGCGCGCAGCGAAACCGATCCCGTACAGGCCTTGCGCATCGGCGCGAGCACCACCATCGGCAACTACGTACTGCCCGCCCTGCTGGCCACCTTCCTGGCGCAACGCCATCGCAAGGCCGACGTCTGGGAATCGATGATCACCGTGGGCAACACGGGGGCAATCTGCCGCGCGGTCGCCGAGTTCGAACTGGATGTGGGCCTGATCGAAGGCCCCTGCCACGAGCCGGCGCTGACCGTGCATCCGTGGGTGCACGACGAGCTCGTCATTGTTGCCGCCGCGCACGGGACGTTGCTGGCCTCGCACCCTGGCGTGGTCGACGCGGCGACCCTGGCCGATCAGGTGTGGCTGCTGCGCGAGGCCGGATCGGGTACGCGCGAAGCCACCGACCAGATTCTTCTGCCATATCTCGGCCCCTACCGGCGCAGCATCGCGCTGGGTAGTTCGGAAGCCATCAAGCACGCCGCGGCGGCCGACCTGGGGTTGGCCTGCCTGTCCCGCTGGGTAGTGGCCGACCTGCTGACGGCAGGCAAGCTGGCGGAAGTGCCGACCGACCTGCCGCCCTTCGACCGCGCCTGCCACATCGTCGTCCACCGCGACAAACAGGCGACCCCGGCGCTGCGCGAGTTGCTGGCGCATGCGGCCGCGCTGGGACAGCAGTAAGTACGGCGTCAGTCGCCCGTGCAGTACACCGAGGTCCAGTCATGGGATGCCAGGGCCTTGAGCAAGCCGTCGAGCGCCGGCTGGTCGGCAGGATCGGCCCGGTCACGCGCCGACGCCAGGGCGTCGGCAAACGATGCGATGTCGGCTCCGGTGAACGTGCAGTCCGTCAGGTAGTAATCCTGGATGCGGCGCAGCAGCCGCCGCTGATTGCCGGACGCCAGCGGATCGAACAGGGCCGAATGCAGGCTTTCCGACAGGTGAAATACGGCGGTGTCCTTGCCGCCGCCGGACAGGATGACATCGAATGCCATGCAGGCAGTGCTCCAGAATCGTTGTCGTCACCGGGCCCGCGTCATGGTCCATTGCACCGCGAACACGCTGGCCAGCACGACCGCCAGCCCGAAGAATGCCATGCCTGTCATGGCCTGCCCCAGCAAGGCCCAGCCCAGCACGACGGCAGTAAGCGGACTGAGCAGGCCCAGGGACGCCACGGCAACGGTCGGCAGACGTGACACGCCACGGAACCACAAGGCATACGCGAGTAGCGCACCCGCCAGACTGAGGTACGCATAGGCACCGACCTGCGATACGGACAGCGCTGGCAGCGGCGCATCGTGCAACCAGGCCACGGGCGCCAGCATCACGCCCCCGATGGCAAGCTGCCAACTGGTCAGGGACAGCACGGGCAAGTCGAGCCGCCACCGGCGCGTCAGCCACACACCGACCGCCATGCAGGCCGCCCCCAGCAGCGCCGCAACGATGCCCACCGGCTCGAACACGGTCTGCGGCGACAGCATCAGCACGCCCATGCCGACCACGCCGATGATGGCCGACCACAACGTGGCCTGTCGGGGTGCAATGCGATCCACGACCCAGGCCAGCACCATCAGCAGCAAGGGCTGGATGGCCCCCAGCACGGCGGCCAGTCCGCCGGGCAGTCGATATGCCGCCACGAACAGCAGCGCCTGGAATAGCCCGATGTTGAGCCCACCCAACACGATCAACCGCCCCCAGTCGCTGCGCCCAGGCATCCGTCGCGTGAACAGCAGCAACAGCAGTCCGGCGGGCAGCACGCGAATAAGGGCTGCGGTGAACGGGCGGTCGGGCGGCAGGATTTCGGAGGTGACGATGTAGGTCGATCCCCAGATGGCGGGTGCCAGGGCGGTGAGCAGCACGTCCCGCCAATATTGGGCGGAAAAGGTCGAAGTCATTTTTTATCTTCAAATCAAGATAAAATGATCATGACGACCACTTACCTTGAAGTCAAGATAAATGAGAAACCGAGCCAGTCACCGTGAGCCCGACGCCGTAGACGCCATCCTCGACCAGTGGAAGTGCGAACGCCCTGACCTGGACGCCAACCCCATGGGCCCGATCGGTCGCATCAACCGGTGCGCCGCCCTGTTGGCGCCGCGTCTGGAAGCTGGTTTCGCACAGTTCGACCTCAGCATGTGGGAGTTCGACATGCTGGCTACGCTGCGTCGTTCGGGCGCGCCTTACTGCCTCAGTCCGACCGAGCTGTTCTCCACCTTGATGGTGACCTCGGGCACCATGACCCATCGCCTCAAACGGCTGGAGACCCGGGGCCTGATCGAACGCCTGCCGAACGAGCAGGACGCACGCAGCCTGCTGGTGAAGCTCAGCGCCGCAGGGCTGGCGCTGATCGACGAGGCCGTGGATGCGCACGTCGAAAACGAACGCGCGGTGCTGTCGGACCTGCCGCCCGAGGTGCTGGCGGCGCTCGATGCCAACCTGTCGCTGCTGCTGCAATCGCTGGAGCGGCAATCGAAACTGGCGTGATCCGGGCGTGCGGATCGGCCCGCGAGCAAGCGGGCCGGCATGCACGCCTGGGTTGGACGGCAACCCAGGCCTCAGCCTCCCTCGCGCGCCGTGTCTTGCCCGGCGCACCCGCAGTCCGCCTTATTTGACGTTCTCGTCCAGGAAGGCACGGATCGCCGGGATGATCTCGTTGCCGTGCGTTTCCAGCGCAAAGTGCCCGGTGTCGTAGAAGCGGATGTCGGCACCGGGAATGTCGCGCGTCCATGCCTGCGCACCGGCCGGCAGGAAGTAAGGATCGTTCTCGCCCCAGACCGCCAGCAACGGCGGCTGCTTCTCGCGGAAGTAGGCCTGGAAGCGCGGATACGCCGCCACGTTCGAGGCGTAGTCCAGCAGCAGATCCAGCTGGATGTCTGCATTGCCCGGCCGGATCACGTGCAAGCCCTCCAGCGTGTAGCCGTCGGGCGATACCAGACTGGGATCGCGCACGCCTTCCAGGTACTGCCACTTGATCGATGCGGGCGTCGGGAAGTCCTTCAAGGCCGCGCGGTTGGCGGCGGTGGGTGCTGCCCAATAAGTCTTGATCGCATCCCACCCGCTCGCCAGCCCTTCCTCATAGGCGTTGCCATTCTGGGAAACGATGGCCGTGATGCGCTCGGGATGCGCGCTGGCCAGGCGCCAGCCCACCGGTGCGCCGTAGTCGTGAACCATGATCGCGTAACGGTCCAGGTTCAACTGTTCGGTAAAGGCGTCGATCGTCCTGGCGAGGTTGTCGAAGGTGTATTCATAGCCATCGCGGCCGGGCGCTTCGGTGTAGCCGAAGGAAGGCAGGTCAGGCGCCACGACGTGATAGCGATCCGCCAACGCCGGAATCACGTCACGGAACATGTAGGACGAAGCAGCGAATCCGTGCAGAAGCAGGATGGTGGGCGACGACGGATCACCCGCCTCGCGATAAAAAACCTTCACGTCCCCAACCTGTTCGAAACGGTAGTGGACCTGGACAGCGGCGTGGCTGGTTTGCATGGCAAGCTCCTATGTAACCTCTAAAACCGGAATTTGAAAGTTACGTAGATCAGTAGTAACCTGTCAAGATCATTTTTATTGGTTACCAAGATGAGTTCGCCTGCATCCCCCGAATCGCACTTCGTTGCCAACAATCTGGCGTTGGACTTCATCAACACGGCCTATGGCGTGAACGAGGGCAAGCACGACTGTCTGGTGGACGATATGAGCGTCATCCAATGGCTGAAGGCAGCCGGCCAATTGCCGGCGGACTACGGCAAGGCGCCAGCCGGGTTGACCCCACTGGCGCGCACACTTCGGCAGGCAGCCGCGCAGTTGATCGACGCCGTCAGTGCCGGTCATTCAGGAGACACGGCCGCGGTGAACCAGTTGCTGGCAGCGGGCCAGCCGGTCAGGCGTCTGGAATGGGACGAGGAAAAAGCCAGCTTCGTGCTGGTCGAACAGCGGCGCGACGACAGCGCCGCCAGCCTGCTGGAGCCGGTCGCTGCCTCGCTGGCCGACCTGCTGGCAAGCGACGCACTGCGCAACGTGCGCCAGTGCGAAGCCCACGACTGCACGCTGCGCTTCCTGGACACCACCAAGTCGCGGCGCCGCCGCTGGTGCAGCATGGCCCTGTGCGGCAACCGCATGAAGGTCGCCGCCTTTCGCTCGCGCAAGCAGGGGGAGTGAGTCTCGGCGTCAGATGATGGCCTGGAGGCCTTTGTCGGCGATGACGTTGAGCAGCTTCAGGGCCGGTCCGGTCGGACGGGTTGCTCCCTGCTCCCACTTTCGAATGGTCGAAGCGGTCGTGTGCAAATGAAGCGCAAACACGGGCTGACTGAAGTTCAGCGCCTCGCGCAGCCGACGGATGTCGGCCGCACCGAACTCGCGGACAGGAGCGGGACAGATCGCATCGAATTCGCGCATCGTCACTTTGCTGATCGCACCCGCCTTTTCAAGCGTAGCCAGGTCGGCCCGCAGCGATTCAATGACCTTGCTCACATTGCACCTCCAGTAGCACGTCTTACGGCCGAGTCCAAACTTAGTGAATTGGTATACCCGATACGGGTACATGTTTCCACGGCAAGACATGTTTGGGTGAATGATGCGGATACTTCTGTCCCACATCCTCTAACATGCAGCCCGACGCACTGGCGTTGGCCAGTCGAACTCCAGGATTCACCGTGAAAAAGACCGATCTCGAAAAGCAGAAAGCCCTGAAGCTGATGGGCAAGACCAACGCGACGCTGCCGCCTGGCCGTTTTGGCGGTGACGCCGCGATCCCGGATCGCCGTCAGCAGCGCCAGATGGACAAGGCCGCCGGCCTGGTGCCGTTTGCCGTCAAGTTGCCGCAAACCTTGGTCGACGCCCTGCGTGCGAAGGCCGAGGCCGATGGCGTGGCCATGAACGAACTGGTCGACGCGCTGCTGACCCGCGCCCTGAAAGACTGAAGCCGTGCAGATCTGGGTCGATGCCGACGCCTGCCCGGTCGTCATCAAGGAAATCCTGTATCGCGCGGCGCAGCGTTGGCAACGGCCGCTGATCCTGGTGGCCAACCAGATGCTGCGCACGCCTCCCTCGCCGCTCATTCGCGCAGTGCAGGTATCGCGCGGCTTCGACGTGGCCGACGACTACATCGTCCAGCACGTATCGGCAGGCGATCTGGTCATCACGGGCGACATTCCCCTGGCGGCCCAGGTGCTTGAGAAGCAGGCCCGCGTGCTCAACCCGCGCGGCGAGCGCTACACGGAAGACACCATTCGCGAACGCCTGTCGGTGCGCGACATGCTCGAAGAGCTGCGCAGCGTCGGCATCGACACTGGTGGACCGGCAGCCTTCAGCCAGGCCGACCGGCGTGCGTTCGGCAATGCGCTGGATCGGTTGATGATGGAAGCCTCGCGCAGGCAACCGAGCTGAGACACCACGATCGAGAGCGAGGCATCCCCGCCGCTGACGTTTCAAAATAGGGTTGGTATCGAGCGTTTAGTGAAAATTGTGCGGGGTTTGAAACTATATGCGGAGCAATAGGTTAGCTGTGTTTCATACCGCTTGCAGGGGATGAGACGTTGTGGGCTGGGAGCCACACGAGAGCCTTGAGAGAGCAAGCCATGTCGCGCTACGGCGATGAAAAAATCCAGAGATTGTGCACCAACATCACACTTCAACGGTCTTCTCTTCCGAGAACAAATGTCGCTCAATAGCGGTAGGCTGGCCAGATGCTGCGAATTGACGATGGCTGACGCTAGATCACCCAGCAACGGTGGCCTCAAGCTCCGGCACGTCGGGCGGCAACGCTGGAAGCTTGGAATAGGCGGCAGGAAGTTGGTCGAGGCCTTCCGAGCGTAGCACCGCTACAAAGAGACAAGCTCTCTCAGGTTTTTTAAAATTTGATCGGAAGCACCTGCCGCCGATACGCCCCACGTTTGGGACAGTTGTTGAACGACCACTCCACACTGGGCTGGCGCCAAGGCCTGCCCACGTACCTTGGCAAAGGGACCGTCTGTTTCAGTAAGAACGCGCTCGGGCGGCATAAGACTCACAAGCTCACGGCCCTTCGCTCCACTGACCATCGCGCTGCCAACAGAGAACCAGCAGTCCATTCCCACGGCCCTAGCCAACTCTTTCTTGGTTCCCGAGAACCAATGAAGTATTGCAACACCAAAACCTTTGTGCTGTTCCAAAGCATCCATCACCTCCATTGCAGCGTTACGGCTGTGGATGGTCAAAACTCTCCCGCCTTGGTCAGCACACGATTGCAGGATATGGTGAAACACTTCGACCTGTTGGCTCCAGAACTCTCTACAGTCGGACCCGCCATCCAAACCCACCTCCCCAACGTATCGAGCCTCCGGCAAAAGGCGGTCAAATAGATTGAGTTCCCCAATACGCTGCCCTGCCAATTGAGGATGGAGTCCTAATGCAGTTTTTATTCGAGGATACCGGTTCGCCAACGCGCGCGTTTTGAGCCAAGCGGAGGGTGTCGTAGTAACCGACAAGACATAGGAACCATTAGTCCCCACCCTCTCGATCTCCCCTCTAGGATCGGGATAGAGATCGAGATGGCAATGCATGTCTACGGATGGAGCCGGCATCAAAAATCAACCTGTGATCTAAGGTAGTTCTCAACCTCAATCATTCCGCGCCGCACCGCGTCCACACAAGAAACACGGTCCGGTTCAGACAGCGGTATCGGTCCTGTTTGTGCAACCCACTTCCCAGTGTCGGTCGTGGAAAGCCGCCTAACCGCCAGCAACATCGCCATCAAATCATCGGAGTCGGCTCCATGGTTCAAGAAGTGCTGGAGAACTGTCCCCTCAGGTTGATAGTCAGTTCCGTCCTTCATGCCGGCCCCATGGTACGCGGCACGGCGGATTAGACATGGCACGCAACGGCCACACTGAATTCTCTTGCGCTTCCACTTTCCGCAAGAGACCGTCGTATCTGCAATCTTTCTCAGACGGACCTGATCCAGACAACCCTTCATCATTTCGCCCTTGCTCGTACTTGCATAGGGATTCTTGATGTCGACCCGTAAGCCGACCTGGTCCAGAACCTTCTGTATGAGATCTAAGTAGTAAGGATGCGTCGTTCTGGTGCTAAGAGCACCAATCCGGCGAGGGGTTAAAGGAGGATTCAACGCAATCAGACCGTTTTCAGGTACGAATAGAGTTCGGCGATTATTACCGGGACTTACTAAGGCGGAAGCCATCAAGACCCCCATAGCCAAGAAGTTGAAACTACGGGTTCGCATTTGGACGTCGTGGCCCACCTCCAGCCAACCGTTAGGATTTGCTTGCGCACCAAACCTGACCAAACCGCCGCCCAACATCTTGAGAATTGCAACTTGGCGCTGAGCATCATGTGTGTAGGCGTGGCTCACAAGAAAAGGATTTCGGCCTTTTTTGAGTAGGTCCAGCACCCCTATGGCACTATCCAAACCGCCTGAGAACAAGCATGCACAGTCGCAAGGTTTTGGGTCGATCACCAACCTAGTTCGCGCTTTGAAAACAGGTGGCGGGGCACCGCCTCCCACAAACTTGATAGACCAAACATCTCCACTCAGAAAATTGAGAGCACGCGTCAGCAGGGGCAGAACCGGGATCCAACGAGCAGGATCAACCAGCGCCACTGTCAGTCTAATGTCCCTAGCCCACCCATCGGCGGCTTCATCACGATTAACAAACGTGTCCGACGCAGTAACCGCCATTGACAGAGAAAGAAAATCAAAAGCAACGGGGTCGACAGGAGCCTTTAGGCGGGCTAACCGGTTGTAGAGACCCAGTCCTATCGCGGCCCTTCCCGCCTCTTTCGGGACGCTACCATACAAATGGACGGGAATCACATCCGACTTAGGGGCTGGCAGCTTAACCAATTCTGGATGCACAAAGACAACTGTCATGGCTGGTATTCCTCCCACTCTTTCCAAACTTCCCTAATGGCTGCGAGTTGCACGACTTGCATTTCGTCGGTGGATAACTGCGAAATATTCCCTGAGAGCAAGGGCTTCATATGCTTGTCGGTAACAACCTGAACGAGTTGCATCAATTCTTTTTCTGCTCGCTCTACCGCCGCAGGTGTGCCTCCTTTCGTAAACGCCTTATCCGAGTCCATTACAACTGCCTGGAATATGGATAGGACCGTGTATGTCACCATCAGGTTTATAATAATCTCATCTGTGATGCTGGCAAAGTCGAACGCTGGAACCCCATCCAGACAGACGGAGAGCGCTTCGTTAAGCGCTGTTCGAATACGGTCAGCGTCGCCATTTTCTGGCACCAGAACGTCTACCAATGCATCAATGACTTCACGCGTCGGTCTGCCAGCTAGAGCTGCAAGGTTGACCGGCACGTCCGGCGAGTTTGTACGAAGCTGATTTAGCGTTCCGAATAGACCAGAGCCTGCTTGGGCGACCGCGCCGAAGCGTCTTGGACCTACAGCAGAGCCTCCAGTGGAAGAACGCGCATAGCTGTTGAGTGCCTTACCCAACTGCTGGCCATCTCCGGTCGCCACAAATTTACCAAGATGGGTCCGAAAGGACCGAAAGCGGTTGTCCTTCGGATCAGGCCCAGGTCCTTGCCCGTCTACATCTGCCCATGGCGGCACGAGGGGGCTGCGGTTATTCGCCCCCCTGCTTGATGTTGATGTTCCCATTAAACTACTCCCTTAGCCCATGCCTTATCATTTAAGAGCGCCTTCAACCATGGTGATTTCTTCCCTGGAAGGCCTCCTAAAAACGCACCAAGCTGCCGACCAGCCTCCACATCCGTATCAGCCAACAGCACCGCACCATTTATCGCGTCTGGACGATCACTCCAATCCACATGTCCTCGTAAGGAAGCCAAAAGCTCTCGCATTACGGCAGCATGCTCGCCTGGAGCAATTGCAGCGATCGCCATCGCAGCAGCAGGTGACAAGAGCGTCTTCACGTTGGCAAGGCGCGGAACTGCGTCAGCAGACGACTGCGACATGTCGCCAGCAACAGAGCGAAGCACCGCTGTTTCCTTGCTTAGATAGACGAGCGGCCTCAAATCAATTCCGCTCAAAGCGGGCTTTAATCCAAGCCAGTCATGGAGGAAAGCTAAGCTCTTACGCCACTCGTCGGGACAAGCCTCTTCAAACTTATTGGGGTCATCTGCGAGCTTTTCCAAAGTAACGATCAGCTCAGGCTTTCCTTGAGCGGCTTCATTGATGAGCGTATAAAGTTTCCTAACGGCTACCGGGTCAACACAGCGCTCAAATAATGCAAATTTCGCGACCATCGCTTCATCGACCGGCATGTCGCGCCGCTCGGCTATGCGGGCCCGCAAACGAACAACATTGAGAAGTCGTTTGACGATCCGCGGATTTCCCTCTACGAATGTGGAGTTCGCCAGGAGAGTCGACATGCGCTCAGCAATGTCAAAACTCATTCTTACGGCATCATCAGCACTCACCAGTTTTGAGGCTGCGTCTACCGTTATTGGCGGTTCTTTCCAACTAGCACGAAGATTTTTTTCGAGGGCAGTTCGCAATCCGTCCAACTTGGCCTTGTCGACCATGCTGGCTTCCGCAAAGAGCATAAAAAGATAAGCGCGGATTTCTGTAACACCAAGCCTCGGCACCCGCACTGGGATTTGAATGAGCTTATCCAAGTAATCCGTTACGTGTCGCTCATTGGCACCATTGAAGTGCTGACTCACCGAGTGGCGCACCATGTCTTCATCGGCTGCCACAACAAAAGCGGATTTCTCCATAAAGAGGAAAAGACGCAACGCCTCAAGCGTATGAATGGTCTGCTCAGGCAAACAGCGGTCCAAATTGTCTACAAAAACCACGAGCGTCTGCTTTAAGCCAATTAGCAACTTCTGAAACTCATCGCGAAACGCGTCGACATGCTCAGGCGGGCTCTTCGCCTTTGCCGGGTCTACCAATCCGGCCACAGCCTTCGCCCCGTCAACTGCTGCTTGAGTATCTTCAGTTTCTGGGGCTCCAGCAAACAACTTGCTAATGCCAGCCACGGCTTTGGAGCCCACTCCCATCAACGGCAGGCCATGCAAAGCAGCAACGACTTCTAATCCCAGCCCTAGGGTGCGTATCGTGTTTACACGCGCGAGCAAGCTTTTAGCAAGCTCCAGCAGTCCTGCATCCTTCTCCGCAGCCTCATACAGCCGGCGTGCTATCACATCCATCAGAGCTGCACGCGCATCGTCGTAGCCCTGATACAGCCACGCGTCGAACCGGATGATGATCACCTTGTCCTTTGCGTCATCCAGTAATCGGTCTTCTATTAGGTTCAGCAAACTGGACTTGCCTGTTCCCCAGGTCCCAAATACGCCAACGGACACTGGCCGCATGCTGGGGTTGAGTAGCACCTCTGATACAACCTCAGCTAGTTCGAGGTAGTTGAGGTAATCACGTTTTGTTTCGATATCAGACCACATGGTTTCCCCCAGTCTTTTTCCCTGGCTAATTGAACCGTTTCTGTTTTTTGACGACGTGCCAGCATCTCATCCGACAGATTAGCAAATTTAGGAAAACTTAGTAATTTTCAGTATCAACTGGTTGTGACCCTCGCGAGGGCGATTCGCTGCGCAATAAAAACGCAAAGCAGAAAAGGGCCGAAGCCCCAGGCTCAGGTCAGGCCATATCCAGCGAAGGACATAGTGTCCCTAGCAGTGACATCGACGTGCTCCAGCATGCGCACGTCCACCTGCCCCAGCGCTTCCTTGAGCCGCTGCGTCGGCGCCTTATCGGCACTGCTTGGCTCAAGATTCCCGCTCGGATGAGTGTGCGAGAGGATGACCACCGCATCGAGGCGCAGGGCCTCCTTGACCATCTCGCGCGGCTAGACCGAAGCGGTGTCGATGGTGCAGTGGTACATCTCCCGACACTCGATCAACCGGTAGAGCGTATTCAGAAACAGCACCGCAAAGACTTCATGCTCGAAGCCTGCCAGCTTGTTGCGCAGGTACTCCTTGACCAGCGCCGGGAAAGTGAACTCAGCACCACGCTGCATCTTCAGTTCAATGGCCTGGAGTGCCGTTTCAAGAATTTGATCTACCTACGCTGGCAGGCGGCGCTCCTGAGCGTCACGCACCAGCGAAACGTCATCGAACGAGGAAAAGGACAGTTGCGACATGATAATGCTCCTGTTGCTCAGGCGGGATTGCCCGGAATAGGGCCAGCACGGCGCAGCGCAAGCAGTCAGGGATCGAAGGCGGCCGATAGGTAGCAAGCGTGCGAGCACGCGTAGTCATTGACGACGAGAACGCCGTGATACGGTGAAGGGTGTGTTGGTCCAATCGAGATGGACACCTCGATAGGGGATAATTTTCCCGACGAGGACATTGACGATATGACGACACCTTCCCGCAGAACCTTCGAGCCGGCGTTCAAGCTGCAAGTCGTGCAGATGGTTCGAGATCAAGGCCTGAGCGTGAGCCAGGTGTGCAAGGATTTGGGC
>JAAIGF010115107.1_pt1 | contig 23139 bp, 18 predicted proteins | sample 6487441 | NCBI WGS metagenome assembly JAAIGF01 (sample SAMN13974129, study PRJNA590717) | phyllosphere metagenome | biome: pepper field; feature: multiple bacterial spot infested pepper fields; material: pepper leaves; isolation source: leaves from pepper fields | host: Capsicum annuum ... | reverse complement strand
GCTATTGGTTAACGGATTGGCGCATACGGCGTAAAGGGATGTTTGGGTTCAAAGTAATTCCAGAGCAGATTGGCGATGCGTCGCGTTAGCACTTCAGCCTCGTTATCAGGTGTCCAACGTTGATCCTTATTACCTTTTGTCAATACTGAAAACACAAAGTCGCCGGATGGCGCATGCACGAAAACGACCTCACCGCGGGCATCGTCTATCGATCCTGTTTTGGAAGCTGTAGCAATCGTCGCCGGAAACTGTGCGAGCGACCGCTCGTTGTAAAACTGATTTTTTAAAAAGCGGTACATCTTGTCTGACATCCGCGCATCAAAAAGCTCCTGCTGGCGTATTTTCGTCAACAGGAGAGCAATTTCGCGTGGCGTAGTTTGTCCCCAACCGTATTTTTTCCAAAGCGCTTCCCGGCCTGCTGTTCTGGAATTGACTTTGGTGTTTGTTAATCCCAGGCTGTCCATCAGCGGATTAATGGTAGCACCACCACCGGCCAGTTCTTGGCACCAGATAGACGCCACATTATCACTATACGTGAGCATCAGCGACACGAGGGTCGAAAGATCGGTCGGCGACTTATCTTTGTAAAACTGCATTAGACCCGAACCGCCGTAATTGCGCGCGCTGTCATAACTAAACGTGTTTTTCAGCTGCAACTTTCCTTGATTGATCTGCTGAAAAACGCCAACGAGAATAGGAACTTTGACAATACTGGCGGTCGGAAAGATGGTATCTGCTGATATACTCGCAACTTTGTTCTTTTTAAAATGCTGTACATAAATGCCGATGTCGCCTCCAAAGTTAGCGACCTCGCGCTGTAACAAATTTTCTAGTTTGCGATCTATCTTTTGGCTGTAGCCGGCATGAAATCCTACTAAAAGGGCAAAGCAAGTCGTTATCCAATAGCGCATAGTATCTAAGTTTAGCGTTGTAACGAAGAGTAAGTTTCGTTCGTTGCGTGTTTATGTCGCTAAAATATAAATAAAACAGGAAAATGCAGCAAGTTAAGACCCTTATTCTTACACGACTAATAGCCTGCTGTAAATCGCTCGTGCTCAAATTTCGGAGTTTCAATCTCATCGGCGATAGCCACAGCCAGGTCCTCGACAGATAGCACCGAACGACCTTCTTTATCGAATACAGGGCTATTCGAGTTTGTGCGGTATTTGCCGGTACGTTTGCCAGATGTCTCTGGATTCATTTCAATGGCCGGACTGAAGAATGTCCAGTTGATATCGTGCTCACGTTTAACGATCTCGAGATAATCGGCTGCTGCTTGTGCACCAGCTTTAATTTCTCGCGGAAAATCTGCCGTATCCACAATCTTTTTTCCATCCACTTCTAAACTGCCGGCGCCACCGATAAAGATGGCTCGTGGCACGGCTGCCGATTTTATGGCCTGCAATATCGAACGGCCGCCAGCCATAAAGTCATCGTAAAGGTTGGGGTTTTTCCATCCCGCGTTAAAAGCGGAAACAACCACGTCATTTCCCTTTAGCGCCGCCGATAAGACTGTTTCTTCCGTCACGTCAGCCTGTATGGCGATAACATGGGCAGTCGACTTGATTGCATCCACATCGCGTGCAATGGCGGTCACCGTAAAGCCGCGGTCGAGTAATTCTTGCAATACGGCTGAACCAACAAAACCGGTCGCGCCTATAAGTGCTACGTTTTTCATATGCTTTCTCTTTTATGTTCAGGCTGCGACATGTGCATGCCTGTATGTAAGATAATGGCTTTTTGACCGATATTGTTTCCGCTTATCCCGTAATGGGTACTTTCCACGTATGTTTGCGAGGTTAAAACATCAGTATTGTAGACTTAATCGCAACGTTGTAAAATAGCAGTGGGAAGCGGCTGCACAAAAAAAAGCTGTGTCGATCATCAGATCAACACAGCTTCTTGCATTATATAAATTAATGTGATGTTAGCTTTGCTGGTTTTTATGCGCTTTTCTGATTTTACTGTGCTTCATACCGTAAGCTACGTAGATCACAAGTCCGATCAATAGCCATACCGCTAAACGTTCCCAGCTTTCGATAGGTAACGAAGCCATCAGCAAAATACACACGATAACACCCAAAATAGGCAATACCGGCACAAAAGGTGTTTTGAATGGTCTTTCAATTTCCGGATTGGATTTGCGGAGGACTAAAATACCAATACAAACCAACGTGAAAGCAAATAACGTACCGATGCTTACCATGTGGCCGAGGTCTGAAACCGGCACGAAGCCTGCAAATATCGAAACAAATATCATGAAGATCAAGTTGGTTTTCCATGGTGTTTGATTTTTAGACAAATCAGAGAAAATTTTTGGAAGGAGACCATCTTTACTCATCGAGTAGAATACCCGACTTTGCCCCAGCAGCATAACCAAAATAACCGATGTATAACCCGCAATAATCGTTACGATCAAAGCCGAGTTTAAAAAAGTGTAACCGGTTTTAGCAAAGGCGGTAGCAACAGGTTTTGCATCACCGGCAAACATCTGGTAGTTTTCCAAACCAGTCATCACGTACGAAAACAGCACGTAAAGGATGGTACAGATAATCAGCGAACCGATAATACCGATAGGCATACCTTTCTTCGGATCTTTTGCTTCTTGCGCAGCGGTACTAACGGCGTCAAAACCTACAAACGCAAAAAATAATACGCCAGCCGCACGCAAAATACCGCTGATACCAAACTTACCAAAATTATCACTGGTCAAAAACGACCAAAAGCCAAGTTCGCCGCTTTTTACCAGCTCTTCGCCCTCGTTAGCTGGAATAAATGGGGTATGGTTTGCTGAATCAACGAAGCTCCAACCCAGGACGATAAAAATCAAAACAACACTGACTTTCAAAATAACCAATAAGTTGTTGACCGTTGACGATTCTTTTGTGCCCCGCATAAGCAGCAAAGACAATAAACAAACGATCACAATAGCCGGAATATTGACCAGACCACCTTCAAAAGGCCCTTTCAAAAATTGATCGGGTATCGAAATGCCGACAATCATCAATAGTTGATTGAAGTATTGCGACCAACTGACGGCCACGGTGGCACTTGCCAAGGCATATTCTAATACAAGATCCCAGCCGATGATCCAAGCCACAAACTCGCCCATGGTCGCATAGGAATACGTGTAGGCACTACCTGCAACAGGAATCATGGAGGCAAATTCCGCGTAACACAGACCCGCGAATGAACACGCAACGGCAGCAATAACAAAAGAAAGGATGACGGCCGGACCAGCATTTTCAGCAGCCGCGATACCCGTTAACGAAAATAAACCAGCACCGATGATCGCACCGACACCTAAAGCAATCAGTCCAGTGCTGGTGAGCGTTCGTTTTAACGTGTGCTCGCCGCTTTCTCTGGCTTCTTGGATGATTTGGGGAATTGATTTTTTATAAAGCATAATTCTTTTTGGGTTAGTAGTTTTTGTTGTTAATTCGATTTAAACTTGCTGTAGGCATCTAATACATAAATACGAACATCTTCTGGCGAAGCCGTTTGGATAAAGTCGAGATCAGGTCTGAATTGCTCTCTAAACAAGGGTAGTTCGGTGTCCGAAAGTGGCACAATAGCTCTGATGACCTGGTTGGAAAACAAACGATCAACCTTGCGGTTGTTTTGTTCGGTCAAAAGCATTTTAAGGTTGTTACGCGCCATTTTACTTTGTCTGCCAAACAATCGGGAAGGAGAAATACGCATGCCGCCACGGTTTTGTGAAGCGTCTACTGTTTTTCCTTCATTTCTTGCCTTCTCGATTTCGGCTACTAAACGACTGTCGGTCAGCCGACTGATTACGACCTCATCAATCACGATATTTTTCTGGTCGCGCACCAGGTAAACGCGCTTCACACCTTCCTCATAGATAAACGCGGTGTCAATTTCGTAACCCGCTTGGGTAAACGAAAGTAGATCATTGATGTCTGCTGTGATCGTAAAATTTCCTTCGCTATCGGTTTGCGTTTTCTCGTTGGTGCGCAGGTTTTTCACTAGTACATCTTTTAGGCGTTGGCTACTTTCCAGTTCGTGCACAATACCTTTAACTTGCTGGGCATGCGCTGCCGGAGCAAGGAGCGCCAGTAGCATCACCAGCGTGCCAAGAAGGGGAGTTGATATCTTCATGTTGCTTATTTCCATTACGTTTAGTTTCTAGGCCAAATATTGTTGTCAGGATTGATGTCTGGGTACACTTGGTCTGGATCAATCACCACCTTACTGATCTTTTCTGTAGATTTCAGCTTAAACCGCCACGAGGTGTTGCGTTGCCAGATTTCTACCGGCAGCTTTTTTCTGATTTTCTGTCCAGATTCAGTTGTTGCTTCAATAACCACCGGCATCGGAAGTTTTTGCAAGTTTTCGATCGTAATGATGGCGCCATTTTTCGGGTCGAGTGCTTCGTAATCAACGCTGCGGACAGCCTGATCGAGCGCCCAGTTACTTTTAAACCAGCCTCGCCAAAACCACGCTAAGTTTTCGCCAGTTTCATTTTCCATGGTACGGAAAAAATCATCAGGCGTAGGATGTTTAAACGCCCAGGCTGCAACGTAGGCGCGAAACGCGCGATCAAAACGATCAGCACCAATAATTTCATCGCGCAGCAAACGTAATCCATAAGCTGGTTTGTAATAAGCCAGTATACCAATGTTGCGTTCTTTCATGTTTTGCGGAGAAGACATAATCGGCTCTAAACTTGGCACCGCAAAAGCACGTGCCATGCTATTTCTATTCCCGATTTTCTTATCATATTCGCCTTTATTAAATTCTTGTGTCGACAGCTCGTTGATAAAACTGTTGAAGCCCTCATCCATCCAGGCGTGAAGACGCTCATTGCTACCCACGATCATTGGAAACCAGTTATGTCCAAATTCATGGTCGGTAACGCCCCAAAGACTGCCCGCTTTTGCTTGAAAACCGCAAAAAGACAATCCAGGATATTCCATACCGCCCACGTTGGCCGCTACATTGACAGCAACCGGATAGGGGTATTCTAGCCATTTTTTGCTATAGTACTCGATCGATGCTTTCGTATATTCCGTCGATCGTTCCCAGGCGTTGTTTCCATTGCTTTCAGCAGGATAAGCAGAAAGCGCCAATCCGGTTTGACCGCTAGGCTTGTTGATTTTTGCGCCATCAATGATAAAGGCGGGCGAAGAAGCCCAGGCAAAGTCATGCGCGTTAGCCAACTTATATTTCCATGTTAAGCTGTTTTTCTTTGGTCGAGAAGCAGATGAAGTAACTTCAGCTGCTGATCTGATCATCACCGTTTTATCACTTTGGAACGCTTGCTTATAGCGCGCGAGTTGATCTTTGGTCCATACTTCTTCCGGATTTTGCAGTTCGCCACCTGCCACCACGATGTGGTTAGCCGGTGCGGTGATCTCGATAGCGTAAGTCCCGTATTCAAGATAAAATTCTCCTGGGCCGGTGTAAGGTTCTGTATTCCAGCCTAGAATATCATCATAAACACATACGCGTGGATACCACTGCGCGATGGCGTATATTTTGCCATTTTTCGTCGATAAAATTCCGGTTCTATCTGCACCATATTCGGGTACGGTAAACGAGAAATCAATTTGAAGATCTTGCGTGCCACCATTGGCCGCCAATGTTTTGGGTAACTCCACACGCATACGCGTATCAATCACCTCATATTTCGCCGTCGTGCCATCGCCAAACTGTACAGCGGCTAGCTTAAAACCGCCGTCAAAATCGGAATCTGCAGAGCCGTAACGGCTATCTTCCAAAGGGATGGTGGCCTGTCCGCGCGAATGTTCATTGAACAAATTTTGATCCAGTTGCAGCCAAATATAATTTAACGCATCTGGACTATTGTTGGTGTATTTAATGGACACAGTACCACTAATACGATCGCTCTTGTCGTCAAGTTGAACTTTTATGGTATAATCTGCCGCATTTTGCCAATAAGCTTGACCGGGTTTTCCACTTGCCGAACGATAAGTATTACCGTTGCTGCTGTAAAAGATCGGATTAAAGGCTTCCGTATAATTATAGACGCTTTTGCTCGCGCTACCTTGCGCGTAAACCTGTGCGACTGCCAGCAGGGCAAGGGATAGCGTTGTGAGGATACTCTTTCGTTTCATGTTGTTACAGCAGTTTGTTTGCATATTCCTGTTCGTCAAAACCAAGCAGAATACCGTTTGGCGATTCGATAAGCGGTCTTTTTATCATGCTGTTATTTTCTAGTAAAACAGCATTGGCGCTAGGCGCATCGGTTACAGACGCCTGCACATCGCTACTTAATTTTTTCCAGGTGGTACCTTTTTTATTAACCAGCGATTCCCAGGAAATTTCTTTTTCCCAAGCCTCCAGTTTTTCAACCGTTGCCGGTTCTTTTTTGTAGTCATGGAAGGTGTAAGCTAGCTGCTTTTCGGCCAACCAATCTAATGCTTTTTTTACTGTATTACAGTTTTTGATCCCGTATACGTGTAACGCCATAGTGCTATTTGATAATTTAATCGGATAAAGATATTAATATATTTAAAAATGCGGCTTATCGCCGTGCGTTTTAACAATTTCTTTTTTATTTAACGTATTTATGGCGTTAAGCCTGCGCCAATACAGGCTTTGCGCTTAAAGCGAGCCCGAAAATACGCGCTAATGCGTGAATGATCGGGTTTATATGGTAAAAATACAGATACAATTGGGTAAAATCGTGCTGTCTGTCGCTTTTGGGGCCTCTCAAAGGCTACAGTTTAAAAATGTAAACGATGCGCAGATGGCATACGCGCATCGAAGTTGCAGCGATGCAGCCAAATATATTGCGTTATTCATGTTATGTGTATTTTTAACACTAAGTATTGTTGTGTTTAAAAAAATTACTACCTTTATTGGTACAAAATAAAAATATACAAAACATATGAGCCTAAAAGATTTTAAAGGTGTTTTGACAGGAGATCAAGTTCAAGAGCTTTTCGAGATTGCTAAAACACATAAGTTTGCTTTACCAGCGGTGAACGTTATTGGAACAAATTCTATCAATGCCGTAATGGAAACTGCGAAAGCCGTAAATTCACCCGTGATCATTCAGCTTTCTAATGGTGGAGCACAGTTTTACGCCGGAAAGTCGTTAAACAACGATGGTCTTCAAGCCTGTATTTTGGGTGCTGTATCTGCTGCACATCACGTGCACCTGTTGGCAGAACACTACGGTGTTGCTGTTATCTTGCATACCGACCATGCGGCAAAAAAATTATTGCCATGGATTGACGGTCTGTTAGACGCAGGTGAGAAATTTTTTGCACAACATGGTAAGCCTTTGTTTTCATCGCATATGTTGGATCTATCCGAAGAGCCAATTGAAGAGAATATCGAAATTTCCGCGAAATACTTAGCACGTATGAAACCACTAGGTATGACGGTAGAAATTGAGTTAGGCGTAACAGGTGGTGAAGAAGATGGTGTAGATAACACAGACGTAGATAGCTCAAAATTATACACACAGCCAGAAGAAGTTGCTTATGCTTATGAAGAACTTTCGAAAGTTTCTGACAAATTTACTGTAGCGGCAGCTTTTGGTAATGTACATGGTGTATATAAACCAGGTAATGTAAAATTACAACCGGTTATTTTGCACAATTCGCAGGAACATATCCGCGAGAAATTCAGCCTTACAGCAGAAAAGCCTGTTAATTTTGTTTTCCACGGCGGATCAGGTTCTACGCCAGAGGAGATTGCAGAAGCTATTTCTTACGGTGCAATCAAAATGAATATCGATACCGATATGCAATGGGCATACTGGGATGGTGTTCGTGCTTACGAAGCGAAAAACCACGATTTTCTGCAAGGGCAGATTGGCAACCCAGACGGTGCTGACTCGCCTAACAAAAAATATTACGATCCACGCGTATGGTTGCGCAAAGGTGAAGAGGCTTTTGTTACTCGTTTGACACAAGCATTTACCGAGCTTAACGCCATTGACGTGAACAGCAAATTATAATGTTTACTAAACGATTAGAAACGGCCCGAAATTCTTCGGGTCGTTTTTTTTTGAAGCTTGCCGATCAGGCTTAATAAACCTTATAGACGCTTTCAGCAGCCGTGTTTTGAGGTATAGCCGTTTTCTATTAAAATAAAACCCATTTTTCGTACACAGTTGCCTGCCATCAGGACGGTAAGCTTTTATGGTTTTCTAATTCCGGCAGAGCGAATGGTTTGTCTGTTAGCGGCTGACATCCGTTAACAAAGTTTAAGTAAATAAAATTTGTTCGTCTCGCGCTTTTTGCTATTTTTATGCAAGAAGGAGATCGAACATGAGCAAAGAAAGATTTTTGAATTTTTTAAAGTTTGAAAAACGATATTCTATACATACTATCACAGCCTATGCATTAGAAATCGACGTTTTTTTAGCTTTTTTAGCATCCGAAAACCATGTCTTTGCGGAGGTAGACTACCGAGTCGTCCGTCATTACCTTGCAAAACTGAAAGAGGATGGCAAGCAACCTACCAGTATCAATCGTTCGATATCTTCGTTACGTTCTTTTTACAAATTTTTATGCAGAGAAGGGTTGGCCAACAGCAATCCGATGACGGCTGTTCATGCGCTCAAAACCGCCAAGCGATTGCCCGTAGTGGTAGAGCAGGCAAAGATGGTTGGCCTGCTGGATGCGGGAGCAAAAGACGAGAACGACTTTGCGGAGGTTCGTGATTTTTTAATTCTCGAATTATTGTTCGGAACCGGAATCCGTTTGGCAGAACTGCTCGCTATTCAAGAGAAGGACATCGATATGTATAATAAAAAAATCCTTGTTTTTGGTAAGCGCAGCAAACAACGCTATGTGCCGATTCATCAAACCTTACTTCAGCATGTCAAACATTATTTGAAGCTCAAGTATTCGAAAGATTTCGAAAACAAATCGACCTACTTGATCGTTGATAATGTAGGGAAACATGCAAGCCGCCGGTTAATATATACGACTGTGCAACGCTACCTAGGCCTGATCACTTCGCAGAAGAAACGAAGCCCGCACGTGCTCCGTCATACATTTGCGACAGCTTTACTAGACAATGGTGCCGATCTGAACGCGATTAAGGAACTGCTTGGACATGCCGGATTGGCCGCTACGCAGGTCTATACCCACAACTCTGTAGAGAGGTTGAAATCGATTTATAAACAAGCCCATCCAAAGGCTTAAAAAAAAGGAGGAAAAATGAACATTACTGTGCAATCTATCAAATTTGATGCAGATCAAAAATTGGTTGAGTTTATCAAGAGAAAAACAGCAAAATTAGAGCAGTTTTTGGATAATATTATTGAAAGTGTATGCTATTTACGTATCGAAAATGTAGATGATGAGTCGAACAAGGTAGTAGAGCTTAAAATGAATATTCCGGGCAATCAACTGTTTGCAAAAGCACAGGCTAAAAGTTTTGAGGAGGCAACAGACGCTGCTGTAGAATCATTACGGAGACAGATTAACAAACACAAAACCAAAACGAGAACAACGGCGAGTAACCATAAGGAGTTGCTCGGTGATCCCGAACAGGAATTTTAATTATACAAAAACCATAAGGTGAAAAGAAAAGCTGATTGAAAAATCAGCTTTTTTATTTGGATTGAATATCAATAAGGATTATATTTGCTAGCAATTTAATTGGAAAAGATGATTTGTCCTTTAGCAAACGTAGAAGAGGTATATAAGACGGATAAAGGTGCGGTTTATCAATGTAGCCGTAAAAACTGTTATTGGTTGGAGTTTCAAGATTCCACAACAGCTTTTCGTATCTCCGATTTTTTCTCGTTTAAAAAGACCATCGAATCCATTAATGTAGCGCAAATGCTTGCCGACGCTTCCCGTAAGTCTGATTTCGAGCTGATTATGCCTTTTCGTACCGATCGTTGTTTTATGTTATCGGTTCAGGATGTTTTAGAACTACGCGAACTCCTTAAAGGCGCCAAGTTTATGATTGAGCTAAATAGCGAAGTCAAAAAGATCCTCCGAAAAGACAATATTCTTGCCTTAAGATAAGCTTTTAATTATACTGATTCTAAACAGGTTAGGTCAACAAGTCTCCTAATTTAGACTTAATTTGTATTGCTTTTTTTGTTTCAAAACGAAATTTCCTGCCGTATCTTTGTAGCAAACAATGTCGGAACTTCATTGTTATTTATACAGTTGAACAAAAAATACAAAAACGATATGAAAGATTTATTGAAATTGAAATCCTCGATCTCAGAAGAAATCGAAAATATATTAAACGCACAAGTTAAAGTTGAAGCACATTCATCAGCGCTATATTTAGCGATGTCGTCATGGTGTGATGATCAGGGCTTTGACAATTCCGCTAATTTCTTTGCTAAACAAGCGAATGAAGAGCGTGAGCATATGTTGAAGCTTTTTAACTACATCAACAACCGTGGTGGTCGTGCCATTTCACCAGAAGTGACTAATATTCCTACAGACTTTGAGTCGTTCCGTGGCGTATTCGAACAGACGTTGGAGCAAGAAATGTTTGTAACAGAACAATTCAACAACATCGCTGATAGATGTATGAAAGCGAAAGACTACGTGACATTTAACTTCGTACAGTGGTTCTTAGAAGAGCAAGTAGAAGAAGAGTATGTTGCTCGTCGTATTCTGGAATTATTTGATGTAATTGGCGAAGAAGGAACAGGCCGTTGGGAGATCGACAGACACCTCGTTAAGGTTACTTTTGACGGCGAATAGTACACGCTAATTCGTCGGACGATAAAACGGGTTATTTCATGCGAAATAACCCGTTTTTATTTATACTTGAAGGGATTAATCTAACGTTATACTATAAACTTTTACTGATTTTCAATTTTTTCGTATATTGATCTCAATCGAGCAAATGACCAGTTTCTGTGGAGAATAATAGGTGCCTCATATTTATGATCATGATGATCTGTTCCTATGTTTTAGGTCTGGTTGATGCTAAGGCACAATCTGTCGGGCGGGAGATACAAGGTGTTGTGGTCGATACGGCAGGAATTAAACTTAAAGGCGTCACCATTCGATTAACCAGCAGCGCCGATACGCTGACCACCACCAGTTCCGAGAGCGGGCGTTATCATTTTAAACATATCCAAGGCCAGGCCATCCATTTATCGTATAGTATGCTCGGCCACAAGATCGTGTCAAAAACCATTTCTTCCCTGGATCGGAGTTCCTTTATTGTTATCCCTACAGTCGTGTTGACGCCGCAAGCTTCGTTGATCGAAGGTGTGTCAATCATTAAAACCATTCCGGTTGTGTATGGAGACGATACGATTCAATATAACATGGATGCTTTTAAATTTCGGGCAAACTCGCTATTGGAAGAAGCGCTGAAACAGCTGCCGGGCATCCAAGTGTCTCGCGATGGTACGGTATACGCACAGGGCAAACAAGTATCTTCTGTGCTGGTTGATGGAAAGAAATTTTTTGGCGGTGATGTGATTACGGCTACCAAAAATCTGCCTGCCGATTTTATTAAAAAAATTCAAGTGATCGATTATTTCGGAGACTATGCAACAGAGCGCGGCATCAAAACGGAAGAACCGGAAAAAGTAATCAATATTGTATTAAAAGACGATCGCAAGCAGATATCCTTTGGACAGGCAACCGCTGGTGCGGGCACGAGCGACCGCTTTATCGGTAGCGTAGGCATGAACCGATTTGATGATGGGCAAGAGTTTTCCGTCGTCGGCTCGGTCAATAACACCAATACCAGTTTGTTTTCTTTTGGTTCGCCAAGCGGTGTGGGCGAGCGGGAAAAATCGCTGTTTGATGCGACAGACTTTGTTGACCCAACCGATGGTCTGAATAATATAAGTGCGCTGGGCTTTAATTTTTCAGATAACCTGGCCGAAAATACGGTGTTCAGTAGCAGTTATAGCTTCACACGCAAGCAAAACGTAACAACGGGTAACTCTATTCTTCGCTCCAATTATATTGGCAATCCCATTTCAAATGTCGAGGACTATCGTACGACTAGCGATGATTACTTTCATAAGTTCAGTGCAGAATTTAAACATCGCTTTAAAAACGATGATATTTTGGAAATAACACCCGTATTCTCTTACAATAGGGTGTACGGGGGAAATGGTACCCGACGCGAGATTAATAACAACCAGATCCAAAATACGGGAACTTATCAGGATACTTCTTACCAAACAAATCCGAACCTCGATGTTAACTTGCTATACGCTAAAGTATTCAAAAAACCAAGACGGAAGTTTGTCGCGAATGTCGTCTTGAATTTCAACAGTCAGGATAGGGTAGAAGATGTCCTGGATCGTTACACGTCAATCGATTCGTCGGTTAGGCCACCGCGCTATACACGCGGAGATCAGCAATATTTTATTGAACAAAAAAGTGGTACAGACGGCATAAAAGCGGCAGTATCGTATGTCGAGCCTTTTTCTGATTACAGCATGATCGAACTGTTTTACGACTACGAACTCACGGATATGACGGCCGTAAGACGGGTAGAAGATAAATTAAAAACGGAAGAATTTGGCAATCGATTTTATGTAGACTCCCTTGGTGTGAGCTATAACTACCGTTTTAGCAGTAGCCGCGTAGGATTGAGCTATCAATATACGCCGAACAAAAATTTCCGAACGAATATCGGTTTCGCGGTGCAGCCCATTACGCTGGATGGCTACTTGCCTCGGGAAGCGATGAACTATAAATACGATAACGTGAATGTCGTGCCGACGGCTGGTTTTAAATGGCGACTCAACAACGAATTGGACTGGGCCGTCAATTATGTTGGTAAAAATAACCAACCTAACTTTACCCATATTATTCCGGTACGCGATAATAGTAACTCGCAAAATATCATTGTCGGAAATCCGGAGTTGAAAGCGGAGTTTTCCAACCGGATCAGCACTACCTTGCGTAAGTTCATCACAACGCGAAGTCAATATTTTGAGACAAATTTTGCATACAACAATGTGCTCAATAAAATCGTTTCGGATAAAACCGCGTCAACCGGATCTACCAGCCAGGAAACAACGTTTGCGAATGCCAATGGTTATTTTGACCTTAAATGGTACTATTTGTTTAATACGCCGCTGTTTAATGAAAGTTTGCAGCTGGATGTGGTAGGCAGTACGGATTACTATAACAATATTTCTTTTGTCAATACCGAACGGAATAAGACAAGGCAGTTAATCTATTCACAATCGCTGCAACTCCGCTACACCTGGAGTGATTATTTCGAGTCGCTTTTTAATACAAATTACGTATTGAATAACGCCAGTTACACCTGGCCTCAACATACCGAGATTACAGCGCACAGCCTCTTGCTGAGTGGCGCGACCAAAGGCTACATCAGTGAGCACGTCACCCTGGGCGCAGAAATGTCACAGCGCTTTAACACAGGCTATGAAAGTACCTTTATGAACAATAATCCGACGATTTTGAATGCCTACCTCGAAGTATCGTTCTTGCCAAACAACATGGCGATGCTTCGGTTTCAAGGCTTTGATTTGCTCGATCAAAACAAGAATATGGGTACGTATAGCCAATATATCGGTAACGATCTTTATGAAGCGCGCAATAACAGACTTGGTCGCTATTTTATGGTTACCTTAAATATGCGACTCCAAAAATATCCAAAGAAAAAATAAATGAAAGCCATAGTAATTACGGAGGCTGGCGGACCCGAGGTTTTAAAATTGATGAACAGACCGGATGCCGTTTGCACAGATGAAGAAGTACTAATTGAAGTGAAAGCCGCCGGCGTAAACCGGCCCGACGTTTTTCAGCGAAAAGGAAATTATCCAGCGCCAAAGGGCGTGGTGCCGGATATTCCGGGACTTGAAGTGGCAGGGCAGATTGTCGCAGTTGGCGCAGCGGTGTCGCGCTGGCAAATTGGTGATGAGGTTTGTGCGCTGGTGGCTGGCGGCGGCTACGCTACGTTGGTGTCGGCACACGCAGATTTGTGCTTGCCCGTTCCGAACGGAATAACATATGCCGAAGCAGCTATTTTGCCAGAAACCATTTATACCGTCTGGGATAATGTTTTTCGACGCGGAGGCCTCAAACATGGCGAACATCTTTTGGTGCACGGCGGTACCGGCGGAATTGGTAGCACGGCGATACAATTAGCAAAAGCTTGTGGCGCGCGCGTTTCTACCACGGCAGGCTCCGCCGAAAAATGCCTGTTTTGCAAAGAGCTAGGGGCAGATATCGCTATTAATTATAAAGAAGAAGATTTCGCAGAGCGGCTGAAAGGTGAGGGTGTAAATGTCATATTGGATAGTATAGGCGGCAGTTACTTCGAAAAGAATATCGATATCCTTACGGCGGACGGCCGATTGGTTTACATCAATGCGATGCAGGGAAAACAGGTGTCGCTGGATATCGTGAGCATGATGCAAAAGCGTCTACAAATTACCGGAAGCACGCTTCGGTCGAGAGAAGTGGCCTTTAAAGCACAGCTTACGCGGGAAATACAGGAGTTTATCTGGCCGTTGATCGGTGATACCTTCAAACCACAGTTGTATAAAGAAATTCCCTTGGCTGATGCAGCTGAAGCGCATCGACTTATGGAAAACGGCGATCTATTGGGTAAACTGGTACTCACTATTTAGTGTTGCTAAATACTTTTAGCTTTAATTTTTAAGATTATTTCTGTATTTTAGGGGCTTATTAAAATAAGCCTATAGTTCTATGAAGTATACATTTTTAGCTACAGTTTTATTAAGTGGTAGTATGTTACTCGGCCGTGCGCAAACGGTTGGTAAAGTCGACAAACCTATCGATATGGTGAGTACGCTGGTCGGCACACAATCCACTTATTCCTTATCAACCGGAAATACGTACCCGGCCATCGCGTTGCCGTGGGGAATGAATTTCTGGAGTCCGCAAACCGGGAAAATGGGTGACGGATGGATGTATATGTATACCGCAGAGAAATTACGCGGTTTTAAACAAACGCATCAGCCATCACCCTGGATGAATGATTATGGTCAATTCTCGATCATGCCACTCGTTGGCAATAAAACGTTTGATCAGGATAAGCGTGCCAGTTATTTCTCGCACAAAGCAGAGATTGCTAAGCCCCATTATTACTCCGTTTATCTTGCCGATTATGATGTAAAAACGGAGATTACGCCTACCGAGCGTGCCGCTTATTTTCGTTTTACATTTCCCAAAACGGATGAAGCATTTGTATTGCTGGACGCCTTCGATAAAGGTTCATACGTAGAAGTATTGCCACGTGAGCAACGCATCATCGGTTACTCCACAAAAAATAGTGGTGGTGTTCCCGATAATTTCAAAAATTACTTCGTGCTCGAGTTTGATAAACCTTTTGCTAATGTGGCTACTTTTGCCGATTCGGTATTGACGGATGGACGTTACCTGGTCAAGGCCGATCACGTGGGAGCCATAGTGGGTTTTCAAATGGCTAACGCCGGCGATCAGTTATTGGTAAAAGTCGCTTCTTCCTTTATCTCAAAAGAGCAGGCAGCATTAAATTTGAAAGAATTAGATGGCAGTACATTTGATCAGCAGGTGGCTAAGGGTGAAAACATCTGGAATACGGAGTTAAAGAAGGTCGAAGTAGAGGGTGGATCAATAGATGATATGCGGATTTTTTACTCGTGCTTGTACCGATCGTTGCTATTCCCACGGATGTTTTATGAAATCGACGCTAACGGACAGGTTGTTCATTACTCGCCTTATAACGGACAAGTATTGCCAGGCTATATGTTTACCGATACGGGCTTCTGGGATACATTTCGTAGTTTATTCCCGTTCTTGAACTTAATGTATCCGGAGGTAAGCGAAAAAATGCAAGCAGGTTTAGCTAATGCTTACCGTGAAAGCGGCTGGTTGCCAGAATGGGCAAGTCCTGGTTTGCGAAACGTCATGGTGGGTAACAATTCGGCGTCTGTTGTGGCCGATGCTTGGGTGAAGGGCATACGTTCAAAAGATATCGAAACACTTTATGAAGCTTTGTTACACGGCGCAAATAATGCCGGTCCGTTAACAGCCGTTGGTCGTGCAGGAGCATCTTATTATACCGAATTGGGCTATGTGCCTTACGATGTCAATATTAACGAAAATGCAGCACGCACGTTGGAATATGCTTACGATGATTTTTCGATTTATCAGTTGGCAAAGGGATTAAACAAACCTACGGATGAGCAGCAATTGTACAAAGCTCGGGCGTACAATTACCAAAAATTATTTGATCCGGCTACCGGATTGATGCGCGGAAAAAACGAAAATGGGCAATTCCAAGCACCGTTTAATCCGTTTAAATGGGGCGATGCTTTTACCGAAGGAAATAGCTGGCATTACACGTGGTCGGTTTTTCAGGATGTGGAAGGTTTGGCAAAACTGATGGGCGGACACCAAGCTATGCAAATCAAGCTGGATTCGGTATTTAGTCAGCCGCCAATTTTTGATGATTCGTATTACGGCTTTCCGATTCATGAAATTCGAGAGATGCAAATCGCAAATATGGGACAATATGCGCATGGAAACCAACCTATTCAGCATATGATTTATCTGTACAATCACGTTGGTGCACCTTGGAAAGCGCAATACTGGGTACGGGAAACGATGAAGCGCATGTATTCACCGTATCCTGATGGCTACTGTGGCGATGAAGATAACGGGCAGACCTCGGCTTGGTATGTATTTTCTGCTTTGGGTTTCTATCCGGTTACACCTGCTACTGACGAGTATGTACTAGGTGCGCCACTATTTAAAAAAGCTACGTTGCATTTATCTAATGGTAAGAAGGTTGCCATCCAGGCGCCAAATAATTCTGATCAAAATAAGTATGTGCACGCGTTGAAATGGAATAGCAAGCAGTATACAAAAAACTATATTAAACATAGTGAATTGATCAAAGGCGCCACGTTAAATTTTGATATGCGCGCCGAACCGAATAAAAATCGCGGTGTCAATAAAAGCGATTTACCATTTTCTTTAAGCACGCATGATGCGAACTAAAAGCCAATAAAAGCTTTTTCAAATAGCTCAGCACAAATGTTTATGTTATCCATTGGAAAACGCTATGGATAACATAAACATTTTTTTTTGGCATTTTTGCCAAATCTGTCCCCACCTCCCTGGTTTATCCGAAGTTTAGCATAAAGTGGTCTGTTTTTTGTAAAGCTATAGCTGGTTTATACCATAGCGGCTCATCTTTGGCCAATGGTATCGTTTGAGCCGATACCAAGCCGCTGTTGAAATGTATAAAGACGAATTACTTCGGCGGCATTGTTAATGGCGCCCACTGTAAAGCAGGTCACAAATAAGAAAAATAACGACTGGAACAACAACTTGCGCTATAGTTGCTGTATCGTGTTTTTTTTGCTGCTACAGAATAATTTGCTTCGATATCATTTGTGTGTTATTGCGAATTGCGAAAATTATTTTATTTTTTTTATCTTAGTGACGAACGGTTCGTCTCTGCGAGCCGTTTGTTGTTGGTTAGATGTTATTTTTATGTACATTATTTTCCTTGTTATAGGAGTTATCATTACGTTTATTTTAAGTGTGTTAAGTGGGGGAGGCGCCAGTCTTTTACTCATGCCCGTTATCACCGCATTTATTGGTGTACGCGGTGTAGCACCGATCATGACGATCGGGATTACGTTTAGCAGTTTTTCAAAAGTATTCTATTTTTGGAAATTTATTGACTGGAAACTCTTTAGCTGGTTATTCCCCTCTACGATCATCGGCTCGGTGATCGGCGCCATGCTTTTGGCCGAAGTGCCCACAAACATGTTGCAGGTCATTATCGGTATTTTTCTTGTCTCTACCGTCATACAAATCAAACCACGAAAGCGATCGGTATCGCTTTGGCCAAAGATTAAAGCCTGGCACTTTGCTCCGATGGGTTTGGTTGTTTCTTTTTTATCAGGACTGATTGGCGGTGTCGGTCCATTGATGAACTCTGCTTATCTTAATTACGGCATGTCTAAAGAAGGATTGTTAGGCACCAGATCGGCCAATGCCATCTTGCTGCACGTTACTAAGATTATCAGTTATAGTTTTCTGGGGCTCGTTGATATGCGTATTCTAAAATACGGCCTGTTAGTCGGTGTCGCGGCAAGCATAGGTACGTATTTTGGAAAGCAGTTATTAGGCCATATTTCCGAATCTACTTTTCGACAGATTGTTGTAGTCAGCATGGTCGTTAGTGGTGTGTTTATGCTATTTAAAAACAAAGAATATATCATTTCTTATTGGAGTACAATACAATTTTAATACATATTAAGCTATGAAACTATCCATTGCAAAAGGCGTACATTTGGTAGAATCGGGCGATTTCGAACCTGCTGACCATTGGTATTCGCGTGCATTAAATTCGAACCTGCATCCGTTGGTTTCTTACTTTTTAAACTTGAGCAACCAGCAAATATTAGAACGATATGTTCGTTTAAATCCGGGTGCAAATGCGGAGGCTTTACAAAAAATCGTCGATTACACACCTAAATATTTTAAATGGGCCGGCACCGATCTGATGCACGTAGTCAACAGCAGCGGCAAAAAGAAGCTGGTAGTGATCGAAACAAACTCTTGTCCTTCCGGTCAGAAATCCATGCCGCTTCCAGAGTATAATGTGGAGAGTGGGGGCTACTACAAGCTGATGAGCGAAACGTTTAAGCCGATCGTCGACGACCATGAAGAAACCGGCGCTTTAGCACTTATCTACGACAAAAACCCGATGGAAAACGTGGGCTACGCTGCCGCCATTGCCGATATTTTTGGCGAACCTGTTTATCTTGCGGAGTTCAAATCCGATGAGACGCCGTCCGTAAAATTTATCGATAACAAATTGCATATCGCCGATGAAAATGGCGAGCTGATTCCTATTCGGGCTGCTTTCCGGTATGTGACGCAACATCCCTGGGATCGTATTCCCCGGAAATCAAAAACGTTGTTACTAAACCCGATAGAGGCCTGCCTGGCGGGAGGAAGAAATAAATCTGTCGCCTATGAAGCCTACCGGGATTTTAATACGGCATTTGAACAGGATGGATTGAAAATAAATACACCGCAAACCATGCTCAACGTAGCTTTGGAAGATTTACATACCTATTTTGAAAAATTAGGCGGTAATATGGTGATCAAAGTTCCTGATAGCAATGCTGGCCAAGGCGTGTATACGGTAACTTCACAAAAAGAATTTGATCGGGCGTATAAAGCGCTGCAAGCCAATCCCGACGATCGGTATCTGATTCAGGAGCTGATCAAAAGCAACGCAGATAGCGAATTGGGCGACGCCTTCTACCATGTAGGCACGCTGCCCGATACGAAAGGACGTAGCTTTGCCTTTGACGCGCGGATGATGATTCATTCCACAGCGAACGGTTTACGCCCGCTGGCGATCTATTCCAGAAAGTCAAAATATCCATTGAATCAACCATTGCCAAGCGATCTCGACTCGTGGGAAATATACGGCACCAATCTTTCGATCAAAAATACGGATGGCTGGAGCTATGATGACGTTCGACTAATCTTGTTCGACATTAAAAATTTTGGTATATTGGGTCTAGGGCTTGACGAGCTCATTGAAGGTTTTATACAAAGTTGTATGGCGGTTTATACAATTGATCATCAGGCAAAGAAGATGTTTGATTAAAATACATGATAGTTATGGAAAGTATATTGGTAATAGAGGATGATTTTATGTTCTGCAAATTGGTGAGTAACTACCTGAACAAAAATGGCTACAAAGCTGTTGAAGCTACGGATGGTCATGCCGCCAAAGAACAGTTACAGCAGCGCAGTTTTGATTTGGTTTTGGTAGATTATCGCTTACCCGATACTAATGGTATCGACTTGGTGAAGTGGATAAAAACACAACAGGCGGATACCAAAATTATTATGATGAGCAGAACGATTGATGAAGAGCTCAAGAACGAAGCGTTTGCATTGGGGGTGTCTGCTTTTCTGAATAAGCCATTAAATCCCCCTGAGCTTTTAAAATTGGTCCAACAAATTACGTAATTTTTTGAACGCACTAAAAGGCAAAATATTCTTTATTCTCCTGCTGTCCGCGCTATGTATCGGAGGTATAGGCTATTATTCGATCACCAATCTGTTCGAACTGACCAGCCGCATAGAGCAGCTTTCGTCGCCTAATAAAAAGTGGACGCTTTTTCGCGAGATTACAGCTGATCTGCATCAGCTAAATGGCAGTTTCCTTTCGCAAGGACTTAGTCACAGCCAATCATTGGATAATATGCAGGTTGGATTGATTGATTCTATACGCGATGACATTGTCAAGCTGCGATCTACCTATGGGAAAGAGATAAGCCCAGCTGAATTACAGCAGCTAGACACCATTCCGAAGGTTTTAGAACGGATAAAAGCCGAATTTCAAGGTATAAAAGTGGCGCAGCAGCAAAAGCAGCAGGAGGTTTATGACGGGTTGGAGCAGGAACTACTGGCAAAGATGGATAATTTCAGCAGGAAAGACTCGCTGAATATCGTGAAGAAAATATCTATGGAAGTCAGGAACAGAAATATTCCTGACAGCGTTTTCTTCTACACTGAGCAGTCGGGTAAAGAAAAACAAAGTTTCCTCCGAAGGCTTTTCTCCAAGGCGAAACCTGTAGAATCGACCACGAAAGTCGTGCGATCGTACAAAACGGTTACCGATACAATATTGCATACTTCCTCAGACACCATCGTCGCACCGAGCAGCACGGAGGAATTGCTAGATGACAGTCAATTATCCGGCGTAATAAAGCAGGCTTTTTCCAATTATTACAACAATGAACTCGAACTTTTGGAAAAAGTCAAGGAGAATGAGATCAAATTGTACCAAAAGAGCGCCCGTATCACAGCGGATGTGGAACAGTTCATCAACGAGCTACGATTTAAAGATACCCAACAGTCCATGCAACATGCCAAACGGATTTTGGTGTTTTCTGAGCGGTTTCAACACATTATTCTTTGGGTAATTGGCTTTTTTGCTATACTAAGCCTTTTGCTGGTCTACCTGGTTAGTAAAGACATCAATAAGAATAAAAAATACCAACTGCAGATTTTGGACAATGAAGAAAAGGCACGACGCGAAGCCGTTGCTAAACAGGAATTTTTAACAACGATGAGCCATGAATTGCGCACGCCGTTGACCTCCATCATCGGTTATGCAGAGTTACTTGATGAGGATGATCCGAAGTCACAGTCTATTAAGTCGTCGTCGAGACACCTGCTGAATGTGGCCAATGAAATTCTGGATACCGCCAAAATTGAATCAGGCATCATCGAAGTAAAAGTCGAGCCGGTTGACTTAACCGATCTGCTCCAGCAGGTACGCGATAATACGGTACAGATGATTGTCGATGCCGGATTTGAGCCCAGATTTGAACTGCCGCAAGAACCTATATACGTTAGCACAGATGCTTATCGTATGCAGCAGGTATTGTACAACCTGATCCACAATGCTTTGAAATTTACCTTTGCAGGTTTCGTGGGTCTGAAAGCGTCTATAATAGAAAAAGGCGATCAATACGAGGTAAATCTAACAGTGATCGATTCGGGAATCGGTATACAGGCAGCAAATACCGATCGGATATTTGAAAATTATCAGCAGATAGGTACTTATAAAAATAAAGCACAGGGAATTGGCTTAGGCTTAGGCTTGGTGCGGAAAATTGTGCACCAATTGGGCGGTAATATTTCGGTGAAAAGTAAAATTGGGGAGGGATCTGCATTTACGGTGTTTTTGCCTTTGGAAAGGTCCGATAAGCGCGTTATTCGCAAATCTACCGAGTCCATTTCTAAGCAGCTTTTTCGAGGAAAGACCATCTGTTGTCTCGATGACGACCCACTGATCAATAAGCTGTATAAAATGATTTTGACAGATTATGGTGCAGATGTAGTACTGCTCGGCGACCCGCATGCAGCAGTAACCCATTTGCAGTCTTCTTCAGCTGAAAAATACGACCTGGTGATTACCGATATCAAAATGCCCGGAATGACCGGTTATGAATTACTGTTAACACTGGAGGAAAGCGGCCACCGACCGAAAAAAATGGTCGCATCGACAGCAAATGTGCTTCTAGAGCAAAAAGATCGTGAAGACCTGGCCAAATTTGACGCTTATATCTCCAAACCAGTATTAAAGGAAAAGTTGCTCAAGACGCTGGCCGACGTGCTGGAAATTCCATTAGTGATCGACGGCGAGGAGGTGGAAAAAAAGCCGGTGGAAGAACAACTATTTGATATAAAGGAATTGGCGATGTTTACCATGGGCGACGAAACGATGTTGCACGAATTGCTCGTGGAGATGCACGTTGGAAACGACGAGCTCTTAAAGCAGGGCATGACGTACCTCGCCGAAAACAAACCCGTAGCACTTGGCGAACTAATCCATAAGTTGTCGTCTCGTTTTGCGCAAATGCATGTCAAAGAAGTCACCCCTGTGAAACCGCTAGAAACGCTGTTGCTCGACGCTGGTGACGGTTTTAAGGAAGCGGAATTGTTGCTCAACCACTGGTCGGAGGTGAATCACCAACTACAACTATTTATTGAACAGAAATTTGATTCGTAATATGCATGGGGGGCATCACAAAATTGGGCAATGCCTCCCATGTAACTAATCTAAGGAGCTGTAATTTAACCTTTGTGCATTCAGAATAACAGAAACCGAACTTAAACTCATGGCTGCAGCAGCAAGCATAGGCGAGAGTAATATGCCAAAAGCAGGATAGAGCAAACCTGCAGCGATCGGTATGCCAATCACGTTATACAAAAATGCAAAAGCAAGATTTTGTTTGATATTGCGCATCATCTGATGACTTAGTTTGATCGCCTTGTTTACGGCTTTCAAATCGCCTTTAACCAACGTGAGTTCCGCACTTTGAATAGCGATATCTGTACCTGTACCCATAGCAATACCGACATCGGCTCGCGTCAATGCTGGCGCATCATTAATACCATCGCCAGCCATTGCAACTGTTTTTCCGGCTTGTTGTAATTCTTTTATACCGTTTAGTTTATCTGCGGGCAGCATAGCCGCCTTGTAATTGTCGATACCGATTTTTTGGGCCACGGTCGCAGAAGTGTGCGTATTGTCGCCTGTAAACATATGTACAGCAATACCCTGTTCCTGAATATGGCGAATTGCCGCTATCGAAGTTTGCTTCAATTCATCTTTAATAGCCAGCCAGCCAACATACTGCCGATC
>JAAIGF010131145.1_pt1 | contig 23159 bp, 15 predicted proteins | sample 6487441 | NCBI WGS metagenome assembly JAAIGF01 (sample SAMN13974129, study PRJNA590717) | phyllosphere metagenome | biome: pepper field; feature: multiple bacterial spot infested pepper fields; material: pepper leaves; isolation source: leaves from pepper fields | host: Capsicum annuum ... | reverse complement strand
GGCCTGCTCGGCTCGCTGGCCGTCTGCACCCTCGTCTACATCATCGTCTGTGCCGTGCTGACCGGCATGATGCCGTACCACCTGCTGGGCACCGACAAGCCGGTGGCCACCGCGCTGGAACCCTATGCCAGCCTGTCGTGGCTGAAGACCGCCGTGGAAATCGGCGCCATCGCCGGACTGTCCTCGGTGGTGCTGGTGATGATGATGGGCCAGACCCGTATCGCCTACACCATTTCCCGCGACGGTCTGCTGCCGAAGCTGTTCGGCAAGGTCCACGCGCGCTTTCATACGCCGTACTGGAGCACGATTGTGGTTGGCGTGATCGCGGCGGCGCTGGCCGGCCTGGTGCCGCTGAACGTGCTGGGCGAACTGGTGTCGATGGGCACGCTGCTGGCCTTCGCTACGGTCTGCATCGGCGTGCTGGTACTGCGCTATACCCGCCCGGAGATCGTCCGCCCGTTCCGTGTTCCGCTGGTATGGGTGATCTGTCCGCTCGGCGCGGCCATGTGCCTGTTCCTGTTCTGGCAGGCGTTCGTGGTGCATTGGCACCTGTTCGTGGGCTGGACGGTGCTTGGCCTGCTGATCTACCTCGGCTACGGCATGCGCAACAGCAAGCTGGCAAAGACTTCATAATGCGTTTCCGGGCCGACCCTGAGGGGTCGGCCCGGCGCTTTTCGCGGGCTCCGCCCATCGGCTTTCCGCCCTATGCCGCACATCGGACAAAGATCAACGCACATGCTCAAGCAACTGTGGGCCACCAAGCATCCACACGCCGCCCATGAAGACGCCAACGGCCTGAGTCTGGCGCGCACCCTCGGTCCCTGGGGCCTGACCGCACTGGGCATCGGCGCGGTGATCGGCGGCGGCATCTTCGTCATCACCGGCCAGGCGGCGGCCAACCACGCCGGCCCGGCCATCATGCTGTCCTTCGTGCTGGCAGCCATCTGCTGTGCGTTCTGCGCGCTGGCGTATGCCGAGTTCGCTTCCATGGTGCCGGTGTCCGGCAGCGCCTATACCTATACCTACGCCACTTTCGGCGAACTCTCGGCCTGGTTCATCGGCTGGATGCTGGTGCTGGAATACGGCGTTTCCGCCTCCGCGGTGGCGGTCAGTTGGACCGGTTACTTCCTCAGCCTGCTCAGTCATTTCGACATTCACCTGCCGGCCGCGCTGGTGAGCGCGCCGCTGGACGGCCAGCTGCGGCCCACTGGCGCCATCGCCAACCTGCCGGCCGCCATCCTCGTTCTGCTGCTCACCTGGCTGTGCTACGTCGGCATCCGCAAATCCTCGGCGATGAACATGGCCATGGTGGTGCTGAAGACCGGCCTGATCATCCTGGTCATCCTGGTCGGCTGGAAGTACGTGGATCCGGCCAACTGGACGCCGTTCATTCCGGAAAGCGAGGGCCCCGGAAAGTACGGCATGGATGGCGTGCTTCGCGGTGCGGCGATGGTGTTCTTCGCCTACATCGGCTTCGAGGCGGTGTCGGTGGCGGCGCAGGAATCGCACCGGCCGCAGCGCGACATGCCGATCGGCATGATGCTGTCGCTGGTGGTGTGTACCGTGCTGTACATCGCCATGGCCGCGGTGATGACCGGGCTGGTGCCGTATCAGCTGCTGGGCACGGACGAGCCGGTGGTCACCGCCGTGGCCGCGCATCCGCAGCTGGGCTGGCTGCGGGTGGTGGTGGAAATCGGCGCGCTGGTCGGGCTTTCGTCGGTGGTGCTGGTGATGATCATCGCGCAGCCGCGCATCTTCATGATCATGGGCCGCGATGGTCTGCTGCCGCCGGTGTTCACGAAGATCCACCCGACCTACCGCACGCCGCACATCAATACGGTCATCACCGGCATCGGCATCGCCCTGCTGGCCGCGCTGTTCCCGCTGGATGTGCTGGGCGAGCTGACTTCGATGGGCACGTTGATCGCCTTCGCGGCGGTCTGCGCGGGCGTGCTGATCCTGCGCCGCACGCAGCCGGACCTGCCGCGGCCGTTCCGCATTCCGGGGGCGTGGCTGGTGTGCAGCCTGGGCGTGCTCAGCTGCCTGGCGCTGCTGTCGGCAATGACGGTGCACAACTGGATGCTGATGGGCGGCTGGACGCTGGCCGGTTTCGCCATCTATTTCGCGTACGGGCACCGGCACAGCCGCCTGCGCGGGAAGTGAGGGTGTTGCGGGGGCTGCGCCCCCGCGCCCTGCTTTACGGCAACGTCAACGGCAGAAGCAGAATCAACGGCGCATCTGTGGCTGAGGCGGCTGACGGTAGGTTGGCAGGACACGCCCACAAGTACATCCCTGTAGGGCTCGTTTCGCGCTTGCACGTGTGCGCTGTCCTGCGCACACGGCAAGACCGGGGTTGGGCTCCTGCCCAACCCGTCAGACGCATGCGTCCGACCCATGGCGCTCTACGGTCCTGCCAACCCACCGCCAGCCGCATTCGACAGCATCCCGGCGACCGTCCCAACGCCTAATGCCGGGCATCTGAAACGCCGGAAACTGTCTTGATGGGTGACGACCGTTGGTGGGTCAGGCCCATGGTGAATGACGACCATGGTGGGTGACGACCGTTGGTCGTCACAGCTCCTGCTCTTCTTCCTTCTTTCCGTGGCTGGCACCATGGGAAATGTCCAAGGCCGGGCGCTCGCGCTGGGCGGGACCGTTGAGCGCCATGGATGGCGCGAAACGAGCCCTACATGGACGTACTCGTGGGCGGGTCCCGCCCAGCGTGAGCGCCCGGCCTCCCCCGTTCAACTGTCCATCGCCAGCCACGAGGGGCTCAGCCGTTCGCCTTATCACGTAAAATGCCCGCCATGAACGCCCCGACCTTCCCGTACGACACCGCGCGCCTGAGCGAGCTGGCCCAGCTGCTGATCGACAACGTCCGTGAACTGGCCCAGGCCGGCTGGACGCCGGCCACCAGCAGCAACTTCTCCCACCGCCTGGATGATCGCCACGCCGCGATCACCGTTTCCGGCAAGGACAAGGGTCGCCTCATCGAAGATGACATCATGGTGGTGGACTTTGACGGCAAGGCCGTCGGCCGCCCGCTGCGCCCGTCCGCCGAAACCCTGCTGCATACCCAGCTGTATCGCCGCTTCCCGGAAATCGGCTGCGTGCTGCACACGCACTCGCCGGTACAGACGGTGGCGTCCCGCCTGTATGCATCGCAGGGTCATGTGCATCTGCAAGGCTACGAACTGCTGAAGGCGTTCGCCGGCAACAGCACCCACGAGATGGCCGTGGACGTGCCGGTGTTCGCCAACACCCAGGACATGGACATACTCTCGGCGCAGGTCGATGCCCTGCTCGACACCCAGCCCCTCTGGGGCTACCTGATCGACGGCCACGGCCTCTACGCCTGGGGCCGCGACATGGCCGAAGCACGCCGGCACCTGGAAGCCTTTGAATTCCTGTTCCAGTGCGAACTGGAACTCCGCAAGCTCCGCAGCTGAACCCCGCGCAAGGTGAAATGCGCGGGCAACCCGGGTCGGCTTCGAGCCGGGTTGCCGGGCAGCGCCCGCCACTACTACCCTGTCTGTCCCCCACACCGTTCAAGCCGCCGCCATGAGCCGACTGCGCCTCTACAACGACACCGCTCCCGACGCCCCGCTGCTGGATACCCAGGATGGCGATGTCATCGCTGCCGAGCTGAAAAAGATCGGCGTCACCTTCGAACGCTGGCAGGCCAGCCAGCCGGTCGCGCCGGGTGCGAGCCAGGATGAAGTATTCGCCGCCTACCGTGCGGACATCGATCGCCTGGTCGCCGAACGTGGCTTCAAGAGCGTGGATGTGGCCTCGATCGCACCGGACAACCCCAATCGCGCTGAACTGCGCAGGAAGTTCCTCGACGAACACTTCCACAAGGAAGACGAGGTACGTTTCTTCGTCGCCGGCTCGGGCCTGTTCACGCTGCACGTGGGCGACAAGGTCTATGAGATCGAGTGCGTCAAGGATGACCTGATCGCGGTTCCCGACGGTGTCACCCATTGGTTCGACATGGGCGACGAGCCCAGTTTCGTGGCCATCCGCTTCTTCACCGAAGCCGATGGCTGGATCGGCCATTTCACCGGCACCGACATCGCGCAGAAGTTTCCCCGTTACGTCCCCACCAAGGCCTCCTGATCCATGCAGCCGCGCGTCATCCTCACCGATATCGAAGGCACCACCAGCAGCATCTCGTTCGTCAAGAACGTGCTGTTCCCGTACGCCCGCCGGGCGCTGCCGGCCTTCATCGCCGAACATGGCCAGGAGCCGGAAGTGCGCCGCTGGCTTGATGCGGTGGCCACCGAGATCGGCGCTGCCTGCCAGGACAGCCTGATCGTCGAGACCCTGCAGGGCTGGATCGACCAGGACCGCAAGCACACGGCGCTGAAGGCGCTGCAGGGCATGATCTGGGCCGAAGGCTACCAGCGTGGTGATTACACCGCGCACTTCTATCCCGAAGTCGCTGCGGTGCTGTCGGGTTGGCATGCGTCCGGCCTGAAGCTGTACGTCTACTCGTCCGGTTCGGTGCCCGCGCAGAAGCTGTTCTTCGGCTTCAGCGATGCCGGCGACCTGACCGGAATGGTGTCCGGCTGGTTTGATACCGTGATCGGCGGCAAGCGCGAGGCCGACAGCTACCGCCGCATCGTGCAGGATATCGGCGTGCCCGCGGGGGAAATCGTGTTTCTTTCCGACGTGGTGGAAGAACTGGATGCCGCCCGTGAAGCCGGCCTGCAGACCCGTCTGCTGGACCGCCTGGACGATTACCCCTTGCCGCGTGCCGGCGAAGCCTCCCACGGCCACGAACGCGTGGAAAATTTCCAGCAGATTCTCATCTGACGGCCGCCGCCGCGGCCCCGTAGAGCCGGGCTCTACCCGGCTGGTGCAGTATTCCCGTAGAGCCGGGCTCTGCCCGGCTGGTGCAGTACCGCGTAGAGCAGGGCTCTACCCGGCTGACACCCTGCCGCAAGCGGGGCAGAGCCCCGCTCTACAGCGTGCGTATGCGCAGCGCGGTCCGCAGTTCGGCGGGTGTTGCACCGCTGCGCAGCCGCAGCACGCGCTTTTCGCCCGGCAGCAGATCCAGGAAATTGTCGTCCAGCGCGACGTCCAATCCGTCGAAATCGATCCACGCTGCTCGCACCAGCCCGCGCGCCTGCAGCACCAGCTGTGCACCCCCAGCGTCCGGCTGCACGTCGGCATCCAGCTGATCCGCTTCAAGCGCCAACCCGCTCGCTTCCACGAACTGCACGATTCCGCGCGATACCACCTGACCCTTCTGCAGCAGTTCCACCACCGCCACCGTGCGTGATGGGTCGGCATCACCCAGCAGTCGCGCATCACTGAAACGCCCCGCTTCGGCAGCCGTGCCCGGCGCCAGCACCAGCGTCTGCTGCTGTTCGCCCAGCACCTGCCCCTGCAGGTCCATCACCCGCAGCCGCCACTGCACCTGTTGCGCCTGTGGCGTGTCGTTGAGCAGGCTGACCTGCGTCACTCCACCATCGCGCAACGCCGCCACGGCCAGATCGGCGAAGAACCGCCGTGCATTGAAGTGCAGCGGCTTCCAGTTGCCGTCATGGTCCAGGCTCGACCAGGAGGCGCCCGGCCAGACATCGTTGAGCTGCCAGTACAGCGAACCCATGGTGTACGGCCGCGAGGCGCGATGATGCAGCGCCGCCAGCGCGATGCCTTCAGCCTGCATCACCTGGCCCAGGTAAAGGAACTGCGCGAAGTCGTCCGGTTCGCCGTAGCCCATGCGGATGTAATGCAGCAGCCGTTCGTTGCCCTGCCCTGCCATGAACTTCTGGTGCGCGCGGATCACCGGCGTGTCGATCCCCTGCTCATCACGTGGTGCGATGCGGTCCACCATCGCCTGCGAAGGCCATGACTGCAGTCCATATTCGGACATGAAGCGTGGTGTCTCGCGCAGGTAAGCGGTAACCGGCAACGCCGGATTGCCCCACACCTCCCAGTAATGCTTGTCGCCGCGGCGGGAATCGTTGGCCTTGTCGTCCAGATCATTGCCCGGCGAACTCGACCAGTACGGCACGCCCAGTCCTTCTTCTGTCACCACCTGGCGCAGATCATGGCCAAACAGATCCACATACCCCTGCCAGACCTTTCCGGCAAATGCAGGATCGGCCTGGCGCAGCTCACGGCCGTGGCCCCAATCCTTCCACGCGGTCTCTTCTTCGTTGTTGCCGCACCAGAGCACGATGCTGGCGTGGTGGCGCAGCCTGCGTACGTTGTCGCGCGCTTCGGCCACCACGTTGCGCCGGAAGGCAGGATCGAATCCCGGCTGCATCCCGCCGCCGAACATGAAGTCCTGCCAGACCAGCAGGCCCAGCTCATCGGCCAGCTCGAAGAACGCATCATCCTCGTAGTAGCCACCACCCCAGTTGCGCAGCATGTTCATGTTGGCGTCGCGTGCAGAGGTCAGCACACTGCGCAGGCGCGCCACATCCACGCGTGCCGGGAACGCATCGAAGGGAATGACATTCGCGCCCTTGGCAAAGATCGGCCGCCCGTTGATGACGAATGCGAAGCCCTGCCCGCCATCGTCATCCAGCTCTCGGCGCAGCTCCACCGTGCGCAGGCCGATACGGCGGCTGGCCTGCAGCTGCAGATCATCGCCCTGGCCAAGGCGCACCGACACCGTGTAACGATCCTGCGCGCCCTGCCCGGCCGGCCACCAGCGACGCGGCTGCTGCACCCGCAGGGGTACTTCCACGCGTTGCGTCCCCGCGCGCAGGCGCACCCTGCGTTCAACGCGGGCAACGCTGTCTCCTTCCGGACCGTGCACGTTCACGCGCACCGGCAGCTCGGTCTCGGCACCGGCATGTTCCACTTCGACCACCGCCGTCAGCAGCGCACGCTCATCATCCAGCGAATCGGTGCGCACAGCCAGGTCCTGCACCCGCTGCGCATCCCAGGCCTGCAACCGTACTGCGCGCCAAACACCGGCCGTCACATAACGCGGTCCCCAGTCCCAACCGAAATGGTAGGCCGGCTTGCGCACGAAGTTGCCGACCATCGCATCCTTCGGTTCGTCGCCGTAGGGCGACGGATAATTGCCCGCGATCCTGTGCGGCATGGCCTGCACGATCGGCAGCAGTGTACGGATCGGCGAACGGAAGACGATCCGCAGGATGTTTCCTCCTGGGCGCAGGCGGCCATCAACGCGCGCGCTCCAGGTGCGATGCGCATTGTCGGCACGCAGCAGCGGTTGGCCGTTGAGCTCCACCTCCGCGAAGGTGTCCAGCCCTTCGAAGACCAGTTCCGCATGCTGGCGCGCCAGCGTCGCTGCATCCACATCGAACCGCGCGCGGTATTCCCAGTCGGCCAGCCCGATCCACTGCAGGTCGGCCTCAGCAGCACCCACGTAAGGATCGGCAATCAACCGGTGCGCCAGCAGATCGGCATGCACGCTGCCCGGCACCCGGGCATCCCGCCACTGCGTCATCTGCGGATGCGCGGCCTGCTGGTCATCACCCGGCAGCAGGCGGAACTGCCAGTTCGCGTCCAGCATCGTGGCGGAGGCAGAGAACGCCGGAAGCAGCGAGCAGACTGCAATCGCGGCCAGCAGGAAAACCTTCATGATCCGCATCGCATTCCTCCTCCAATGGCCAGCGGGCCAGAGGCCGGCTCTACCTGCGACGAAACGGCTGGCGACACCAGCAGGCCGTCAGCAGGCGGCGGACAGGGCCGCTCTGCGGCCCTGCCTGGCACAGACCCATCAGCCAGCCTTGGGCCGCACCACGTTCAGCACTTCGTAGCACGCGCCCATCGTGTGGTAATCCACCTTGCCCGCCGGACTCTTCTCATCGCTGTACTTGCGGTTGTCCGCGTCCAGGATGCGGAACCACGCGCCGTAGCGGTGGTCGACGAAATGCTCCCACGCGTATGCCCACAGGCGCTCATACCAGTCCCAGTACGTCGCATCGCCGGTACGCTCGGCCATCAGCGCCGCGGTTGCCAGCGTCTCTGCCTGCACCCAGAAGTACTTGTCATCGTCGCAGACGAAGCTGTCGCCGCCGATCGGCGCGCCCTCCATGCCCGGCTGCCGGCGCTCCAGCGGCGCGAAACCGTAGTACAGCCCGCCACGCGCCTGGTCCCAGCTACGCTCCACCGCCACATCGAACAGATGACGCGCGGTCGGCACCAGCCAGTCCGCCTGCACATGCCGGTCCAGGATCAACAGCAGCTTGGCCCATTCGGTCTGGTGGCCCGGCTGGAAGCCCCAGGGTCTGAACAGATGCTTCGGGTTGTCCAGGTTGTAATCCCAGTCGATGTTCCAGTCGCGGTCGTAATGCTCCCACACCAGGCCGCCGGCCTTGGCCGCCTGGCGCCGCGTCATGTGGTCGGCCAGCAGCAGTGCACGTTCCACGTAGCGCTGCTCGCCACTGGCCTCGAATGCCGCCAGCATCGCCTCGCACATGTGCATGTTGGCGTTCTGACCGCGGTAGCCGGTGAAGTTCCACTGCGCATCGGCCTCGTCGCGGTACAGGCCATGCTGGGGTTCCCAGAAGCGCGTTTCCAGCAGCTGCCAGGTCTCGTCCATCCAGTCGCGCGCTTCCTCGATGCCGGCCTTGAGCGCGCAGCTGTAGGCCAGCAGCACGAAAGCCACGCCGTAGCAGTGGTTCATGTCGTCCTCGACGACGCCATCGCGCAGCGTCCATGCATAGCCGCCGGTGGCCGGGTTGCGATGCACATCGCGCAGATAGCGCACGCCATGCTTCACGCCTTCCAGGTAGGCGGCGTCGCCGAACTCGCGGTAGGCCATGGCGTAGTCGAACACGAAGCGCGTGCTGCTCACCAGATGGCGATGCGATGCGTCGTACACGCTGCCGTCGTCACGGAAGTAATGGAAGAAGCCACCGGCCGGATCGATGCAGCGGGGGTGGTAGAACGCCATGGTGTCGGCGATGTGGCCGCGCAGGAACGCGGGCGAGCGGAAGTCCGGGGTCTGGTTCATCATCAGATATCCTGTGGTTGCTGCAGCAGTGCGTGCACTTCGTCGCGCGATGGCATGGCCGCGAATGCGCCCTTGCGGGTAACCGCCAGCGCGCCGACCGCGGCGCCGAAACGCAGCACTTCGTTCATCGCCGTGGTGTCCTCGCAGAAGGCCGGCAGCCCTGCCGCATCCACGCCGCGCTGCACCAGTGCAGTCAACAGGCCACCGACGAACGCATCACCGGCAGCAGTGCTGTCCAGCATCATCACGCGGAAGCTCGTGGCCTGGCCCTGCCCTGCGCGGGTCCACCAGCGCAGCGGTGCGGCGCCATCGGTGACCACCACCCAGTGCGCGTGTGCGGCCAGCAGCCGCTGCAGTACCCGGTCTTCGCCGTCCTTGCCCAGTGGCGCGGCCAGGAACTCCAGCTCCTCGCGCGACAACTTGATCACATCGGCCAGCTCCAGCGCCTGCCACAGCCACGGCAACGGATCGGCATCGGCCGGCCACAGCGCGGGGCGCAGGTTGAGATCCAGGCTGACCACGGCGCCAGCGGCGCGTGCACGGCGCATGCCCTCGAAGGTCGTGGCGGCGATATCCGGCTCGGTCAGGCTGTTGGAGCAGACATGGAAGCACCTCGCCTGTTCGAAGCAGGCTGGCTGGAAATCCGCAGCGCGGAACAGCAGGTCCGCCGCCGGTGGACGGTAGAAGCTGAAGCTGCGCTCGCCATGCGCATCCAGCGCCACGAAGGCCAGCGCGGTCTTCGCCGCGTCGGTGCGGGCGATGAAGTCGGTACCCACGCCATGCTGTTCCAGGCTGTCAGCCAGGAAATCGGCAAACATGTCGCGGCCCAGCATGCCGACGAACTGGGTCTCCATGCCCAGCCGGGCGGCGGCGACCGCCACGTTCGCCGGGGCCCCGCCAGCGTACTGGAGGAACGCGCGCGGCTGGTCCGGCGTGGCCGGGGGCTGGGCGAGTAGATCGATCAAAATTTCGCCGAAGCAGACAATGGTGCCCATCTGTGCCTCAGCCTCCCTGTGCGGCGCTGGCCGGCAGGCGCGCACCGCGCAGGCCGAAGAAGATGATGTAGCCGTAGCACAGCAGCGGCAGGATGAAGCTCGGCTGCAGACCGATGTGGTCGGCCAGCACGCCCTGCAGGTACGGCACCAGCGCACCGCCCACGATGGCCATGATCAGCAGGCTGGAGCCCTTGTTGGTCAGCGGACCCAGGCGCTCGATGCCCAGCGCGAAGATGGTCGGGAACATGATGGAGTTGAACAGGCCGATGGCCACCACCGAGTACAGTGCGGCCTGTCCGGTCGTGGCCATGGTGGTGGCCAGCAGCAGCACGTTGATGCCCGCGAACAGGGCAAGCAGGTGGCGGGGCGAGAACCGTGCCAGCAGTGCCGAGCCGGCGAAGCGGCCGATCATCGCCATGGTCCAGTAGGCGGACACGTAGTGCGTGGCCTGCTGCTCGCTGAACCCGCCGATCTCCGGCATGGACAGGTAATTGACCAGGAAGCTGCCGATGGAAACCTCCGCGCCCACGTAGAAGAAGATGCCCAACACCGCGAACAGCAGGTGCCGGTGGCGCAGTGCGGCGGCGTAGGTGTGATGACGGCCGTCATCGCTGTTCTCGGTGTTCTCGCTGAGCGTGGGCAGACGGAACAGATAGACAAACAGCGCCAGCGCCGCCAGCGCCACCGCCAGGCCCAGGTACGGGCCCTGCACCGATTGCGCTTCGGCAGCACGGTAGGCCGCCTGCTCGGCCATCGGCAATGCCGCCAGCTCATCGGCACTCTTTACGGTGTTGGCCAGGATCAGCATGCCGCCAAAGATCGGCGCGATGGCGGTGCCCAGCGAATTGAGCGCCTGCGCCAGCGTCAGGCGACTGGAGCTGGTCTGCACCGGGCCAAGCAATGCCACATAGGGATTGGCGGCCACCTGCAGCACGGTGATGCCGGTGGCCAGCACGAACAGCGCCGCCAGGAAAGCGTTGTATTCGCGCATCTCAGCGGCGGGCCAGAAGCCCAGCGCACCAACGGCGGCGATCAGCAGGCCGGCCACGATGCCCTTCTTGTAACCCAGGTGGGCCACCAGCCGACCGGCCGGCAACGACATCAGGAAGTACGCACCGAAGAAGGTGAACTGCACGAGCATGGCGCGCGCGTAGTTGAGTTCGAACACTGATTTCAGGTGTGGAATCAGGATGTCGTTGAGACAGGTCAGGAAGCCCCACATGAAGAAGATCGTGGTGGCGACGGCAAGCGCCACGCGGTTGTTCACCGGTGGTGCGGCGCTACCGGGCGTCGGGGTCAGGCGGGGCGTGGAAGAGATCGGCATGCTGGGTCGCGCCTCGGTTGCGCAGGATGAAGGGAATGGGATCAGCCCGGCCGTGCCGCGCTGCTTTCGCGGATGCGCAGCTGCACGGGGGCCACGGTACGTCGTGGAGGGGCATCGGGCGACTGCACCCGCTGCAGGAGAAGTTCGGCGGCCTGGCGGCCACGCGCGCGCGGATCCACCGTCAGCGTGGTCAACGGTGGCACCGCCACGGCGGATTCGGGAATGTCATCGAAACCGGTCACCGCGAAATCGCCGCCCGGGCGGATGCCTCGCGAGGTCAGGCCCAGCATCAGGCCAAGCGCCACGGTGTCGTTGTAGCAGACCGCCGCGCTGGGACGCAGGCCGTCGGCAAACAGTTCGTCCACGCGTGCGGCCGCCTCCAGGCGGTTGGGCGCCGATTCGATGAGCCATTGCGGACGCGCGGACAGTCCGGCCTCGCCCAGCGCCTGCTGGTAGCCGGCACGACGCTGCTCGCAGGAGCTGGAATCGGCATGCCCGCCGAAGAAGGCGATCTCGCGGTGGCCCCGCTCGATCAGGTGCCGGGTGGCAAGGTAGGCCCCCTGCTGATTGTCCAGCGACAGGAAATCCCAGTCGGCACCGGCCATCGCACGGTTGAACAGCAGCACATTGGCGGTCGGCCCCAGCGCCTGGCGCACCAGCGCCGCATCGCTGCCTTCTGCCGGCGACAGGATCAATCCCGCCGGCGTGTGCTCCATCAACGTGCCCAGCACGGCCTGCTGACGCTGTGCCGACTCGCCCGTGCTGCCCAGCAGCGTCACGTAGCCCCGCTCGCCCAGCGCCTCGTCCACGCCAGCGGCGAATTCAGCGAAGAACGGATTGGACAGGTCGTTGATCACCAGCGCTACGCTGGAGGACGTACGCCGACGCAGATTGGCGGCGGCGCGGTTGTACACGTAACGCTGGCGACGCAGTTCGGCTTCCACTCTGGCACGCGTATCCACGTTCACCAACGGACTGCCGCGCAGCACCAGCGACACGGTCGCCCGCGACACGCCGGTCGCGCGGGCGATGTCGGTCACGGTGACCGCACGGCCCGCGCCCTTGCGCGGCGTCTTGGTGCTGCTGGAATCACTCATCGCGAAACGGCCCCTGTCCTGCGGATAGCTCCCTGATCATAACGGGCATGGCCCGCCATGCCACTGGCAACCCCCACTTGTCCTGCCCGCCGGCCTCATTCCAGGGCGCTGCCAGGGGCAGCACAGTAGGACACCGGCAGGTCGCCGGCTGCCGTACCCCAGCCCTGTACGGGAGCCTGCGCGCCCAGCGTCCACTGGATGCGGGCACCCTGGCGCAGGCGTTCCCAGTCCAGCCAGACCGCCTGCTGCGGCTTGCCATCAACGCTTACGCCCTGCACGTACTGCAGGCGGCGGCCATCCGCGCCCGGCGCCCGCAGCTCCAGGTGCCGGCCATTGCCAAGTGCGACATCCACCTTGGCAAAGCGCGGCGCATGCAGCAGGAATTCGCCGCTGCCCGGCACCGCCGGGTACAGGCCCAGCGCGCTGAACAGATACCAGGCCGACATCGTGCCCAGGTCATCGTTGCCGGTCACCCCGTTGGGCGCATTGGTGAACAGCTGCTGCGCCGCACGCACCACCGCAGCCGTCTTCCAGGGCTGGCCGATCAGCGTGTACATCCACGGAGCGTGCAGGTCCGGCTCGTTGTTGGGGTTGTAACGGTACTGGTTGTAGTAGCTGTAAGGGCCCACCACCCATTCGCGGCGCGCGGCCTGCAGCGGGTCGGCAAGCAGCGCATCCATCGCGAAAAATACATCCAGGCGCTTGCCGGCCTGTTCGCGGCCGTGCATGGCCTGCACCAGTCCGGGCACATCCTGCTGCGCCAGCCACTGGTACTGCCACGCGGTACCTTCATGGAAGCCGTGGTGCGAACGCGGGCTGTAGTGGCCATTGGACGGCGAATACCACGCGCCGTCCTCCGTACGTGGCCGCGGGAACCCCGTGAAACCCGTCTCCTCGTCACGTACCTGCGCATCCCACACGTTGCGCCAGTTGCGCCCGCGCTGCCGCAGCAGCGCCGCATCGTCGGCGTGTCCCAGGCCATCGGCCATCTGCGCCAGCGCGCAGTCGGCCAGCGCGTATTCCAGAGTGGCCGAGCCGCCATGATGCGGATCCACATCCATGCCCTTGGACGGGAAGGCACGGTCGTAGACCACATAACCCTTGTCCACGTAGCTCGGATTGCCCGACCGCCCGGCCATGCGCGAATTGAGCGGCGGCACGTCGAAGGCATTGCGGCGCAGTGCGGCCCACGCCTGCTGTTCACGACCCTGCAGCGCGCCGAAGCGCCAGAGGTCGGCCATGAACGGCGTGACCGGGTCGCCGGTCATGATGTTGGTCTCGAAATTCGCATAGCCCCAGCGTGGCAGCCAGCCACCCTGCTCATCGATGGCAAGCAGGGTGCGACCGATATCGCGCGCCACCTGCGGGCGGGTCAATGCCAGCCACTGGTTCTGCGCGCGGTAGGTATCCCACAGCGAAAAATACTCGTAGTAGGTCCAGCCGTCGGCGCGGTGGATCGCATCGTCGTAGCCACGGTAACGGCCGTCGGCATCGCTGCCGGTGAGCGGCTGCAGCAGCGCGTGGTACAGCGCGGTGTACAGCACGGTGCGGTCGTCGCCGCTGCCGCCGGCCACTTTCACCGTCGCCAGTTCATCCCGCCACGCCTGCTGGGCCAGGCTGCGCATGCGCTCGAAACCCAGAAGCCTGCCGTCCTGCATGCCATCGCTGCGCAGGTTGCCGCGCGCGCCTTCGGCGTCCACGTGGGAGATGGCGCTGACTGCGGTCACCGCCCTGCCATCGGCCAGATCGAAGGTCAGCCATGCGCCGTTGGGCTTGGCTTCGCCTTCCATGCTGTGGCGCGCGTGGGCCAGCCCACCTTCCTCGCCCCAGGTGCCATGCGCCTTGAAGGGCCGGTCGAATTCAATCCGGAACCAGGTGGTGTACTGGTGGCCGCCACAGAAACTCTTGGTCACCAGCTTGCCTTCCACAACCCGGTCACCCACCACGTCCACGACGCTGCCGATCACCGAATGCCGCTCGTTGGCCTGGGCCACGTTGACCAGCACATGGCCTTCGCGCTGACCGGCGGCGAACGTATAGCGCTCGGCCGCCGCGCGCGTACGCGCGGTTGTTTCGGCATCGATGCCGCCATAACTGGTGAGCCGTACCCGGTAGTAACCGGCCTGCCCGACCTCGCCATCGTGGCTGTAGTCCGCCGCATAGCTCTTGTGGTCGAAGGCCTTCGGATCGCGGGTATCGAAGTCGCCGCCCGGACCGATGGTGCCGGTCACCGGCAGCACCGATACCTGCCCGCCCTGCTCCCAGCAACCCGCACCGGAGACGAAGGAATGGCCGAAACCGCGGATCTTTTCATCGTCGTAGCGCCAGCCGGCGTAATGGCTGCCGATCGGGCTGACCTGGATCAGCCCGAACGGTGCCGACGCGCCCGGAAACGTATTGCCATCGTCCTTGCTGCCGATGAAGGTGTTGACCTCGCGCTCCAGCGCGGCGGGCGCGGCCTGCAGGGTCGGAGCGAGGGACAGGGCCAGCACGCAGGCCAGCGAGGCCAGCGGCGCGGCCACATGGGAACGGGAACAACGTCGGAAGGTCACGATCACAGGCTCCTGGGCGGCGTCGGGAGGAGGGACGAGGCCTGCAGAGCGACGCACCGAAGTACCTGTCTGGGCACCTGGAGCGGCCCTGAAGGCCATTTAGATCGATTCAAGTAAACATCACGCGTTCATCGGATGCATTCTGCGCCGCAACATGGCCCGCCTGTATGCCATCCCGCGCCGGCTCATATTGCGCAGCAGCATGCCACTGGCGCTGGACCGTGCTAAAAAATGCGCGCCAATCGTTTAGATCGATCCAAGCTGCAGGGACATCAATCCACGCTGGAACGATCACGATTGCCGGGTCCGGGAAGCCCACGCGTCGCCTGCCGGGCGTACCTGTCTCCCCTGCCCCGCGCTTGTCGGTCCCACGCCCACCGCACCCGTCATCTATTCGATCCAGGAGAGGGAGAGAATGAAAAGAACCACACGCACCCACGGTCGCCGGACCCTTTCTACGGCCATCGCCTTTGCCCTGGTCGCCACCTCGGCGCCGGCATCCGTCCTCGCCCAGGAGGCCACCACCCCGCCTGCCGGCGAGCAGAGCCCCAGCGCCACCACGCTGGACAGCGTCAACGTCACCGGCTACCGCTACGCCATCGAAAAGAGCCTGCAGCAGAAGCGCGATGCCAATGCCGTGGTGGAAGTCATCACGGCAGAAGACGTGGGCAAGTTCCCGGACAAGAACGTGGCCGACGCGCTGCAGCGCGTGCCTGGCGTGGTGATCACCCGCGATGGCGGTGAAGGCAAGAACGTCAGTGTGCGCGGCCTGGATTCGGACCTCACCCTGACCCAGTTGAACGGCAACTACATCGCCACCTCGGAAAGCAACAACGAGGCCTCGCGTTCGTTCAATTACACCCTGCTGCCATCGAACATGCTGGAAAGCGCGGAGCTGTTCAAATCCCCCGAAGCCCGCATCGATGAAGGCGGTATCGGCGGCACGGTGATCCTGCATACCCGTCGCCCGCTGCAGATGGAATCCAACTCGGGCTTCGTCAACCTGGAAGGTGTTTCCTCCGATACCAGCGACGGCATGGACCCGCAGGTGTCGGCGATGTATTCCTGGCACAGCCAGGACGAGCGCTTCGGCGTGCTGATCGGCGCCACGAAGCAGAAGCGCACCAACCGCAGCATGGAAGTGGAAGCCTCCGATTACCAGTGGTACGGGGATGATTACGATGCCATGCCGGCGCACGACGTCAACGGCCGTCCGATGGAACAGGGCGGCATCGCGTACTGGTGGGGCGAATCCGGCTTCTACAACCAGTCCGGCGATTACATGACGAACTTCTTCATGCCGACCTCGGTGGCGTTCGGCGTGCGTGAGCAGCAGCGTGAACGTACCGGCGGCCAGTTGACGTTCCAGTTCAAGCCGACCGACAACCTCACGTTCACCGCAAACTACTTCCGCTTCGAACTGCAGGAAGATTACATCCTCAACCAGGCCAAGATTCCGGAATGGAACATTGCCCGCTACAACGGCGATGGCAACTGGGCCGGCGGACGTCTGGTCAACGGCATGCAGTTCGATCCCAGTGGCACCATCGTCACCGGCGCGCAGTACGAAAAGCTGGCCGGGAAAACCTATTACTGCAGCGAGGAACAGGCTGCTGCGGCCGGTCTGCCGCCGGGTGGCTGGGGCCCTGACGACTGCACCGTGCCCACCCCGCAGTTGTCCGGTGCCTACAGCCGCGAAGAAGCTCTGTCGCAGACGGGCGACCTGACCGTGGACTGGGAAATCAGCCCGCTGAGCAAGGTCACCTTCAAGGGCGGCCGCACCTGGTCTGAAGGTGGCCCGTCGATGAACTTCCGCATGTCGGCCAAGCCGCGCCGCCAGGTGGACGGCGTATGGCAGGCCGGCAACCAGTACAGCGCGTGGGACTTCACCGGCACCCCGTCGGCAACCTTCTCGCCCGATCTGCAGGACCAGCTGATGGCTGGCATCGCCGAGATCGATACCGGCTCCACCGATTCGTCCTGGCGCGAAACCAGTATCGAACAGAACTACTTCCAGGCCGATTTCACCCGCCTGTTCGAAAGCGGCTGGCTGGATTCCATCCAGATGGGCGTGAAGTACCGTGACGGCAAGGTCCACCGCAATACCGGCAACACCTACTGGGTGTGCCAGGGTGCGGACCCGGCCGACTACGAGGCGCGCTACCAGTACAAGAACTGCCCCGATCCGGAAAAGGAAATCGGCCAGCCCGGCTTCTTCCTGTCCAGCCCGATCGACAACATCGCCGGTGGTTTCAACGCCAACGTGATGCCGGGCATCAACTATCCCGCGTACATCGACTATCTGAACAACCGCTACGGCAGCATGCAGAACCGTCGCGAGCCGGACTTCGTCTACGACGTCAACGAAAAGATCTACTCCACGTACTTCCAGGCCAACTTCCGTACCGAGCGCCTGCGCGGCAATGTCGGCGTGCGCGTCGCCCAGACCCGCCAGAACGCATCGTCCAGCGATTCGGTGGAACGCTTCATGGATTACTTCGTGGATGGCGCCGACGGCAACCCGCTGGCGTGTCCTCCGGGCGGCGCACCGGCCGGCACGGTGTGTGAATCCGGCTTCGTGCGCTCGGACGTGCGCGAAAAGACCTACGAGACCTCGGCACTGTCCAAGACCTATACCGACGTGCTGCCCAGCTTCAACATCGCCTGGGACATCACCGACAACATCGTGCTGCGCGGTGCGGCATCGAAGGTCATCGCACGCCCCGGCTACACCAGCATCGCCTACCCGGGTGGCCTGCAGTACATCAGCGAGGAGTACAGCAACGATCGTCGCGTGGCCGGTGGCACCACCACCCCGGGCTGGTACGGCAGCGGCAGCAACAAGCAGCTGGAACCGTTCGAAGCACTGCAATACGACCTCGGCGTGGAGTGGTACTTCAAGCCCGGTTCGGTTGCCGGCGTAGCGCTGTTCCGCAAGGACGTGGACAACTTCACCGTTCCGGTGGTTGCCGACCTGCAGATGGAGGTGGGCGGCGAAACGGTTCTGGTGCAGGACTACGAGACCGAGGCCAATGGCCGCGATGGCGTCTCGCAGGGCGTTGAAGTGTATGGCCAGTACACGTTCGATTTCGGCCTTGGCGTGCAGGCCAACTACACCTACAACGACACCAACCTGGCGTCGATCGTGCTTGATGGTGAAAGCATCGGCGCATCGCCGCTGGTGGGCAGCGCGAAGAACCAGGCCAATGTGACCGTGTTCTACGAGAACGACAAGTTCCTGGCGCGTGCCTCGTACAACCGTCGTGGCGAGGTGGTCGGTGGCCTGAACAACGGCATGACCGTCTACACCGAGCCCTACGACCAGCTCGACCTCAACGCGGCGTACAACATCACCGACGCGCTGACGGTGACCGCCTCGGTGCTCAATGCCACCAAGTCGGAACAGCGCACGCACCTGGGCAGTGACACCCGTGCACGCCTGCTGTCCAACATCTACAGCGGCCGCCAGCTGTACGTCGGCCTGAACTGGAAGTTCTGATCCGGGTGGATTCGTGGAGCCGGGCGTTGCCCGGATCCCTTCCCGGCCAGTAGGCTGACTTGTAGAGCCGGGCTCTGTCCGGCTGCCGCTTGATCAGGCGGCATCTCGTAGAGCCGGGCTCTGCCCGGCTGAAGCGTCAACGTGCAGCGGGGCAACGCCCCGCTCTACCCGGCCTGCAAGGCATACCGCGTTGTCGCGGTGAATACCTCACCATCCGGCTGGGTGGCACGCACCTCCACCTTGTGCTCGCCTACCGCCAGATCGGTCGGCAGTGCACCACGCCACAGATGGGGCGATGCCGTCGCCTCCGGCGAGCGATCGTAACCACGCAGTGCCGGCGCCAGATCGTCGGCCACATTCTCCACCAGCAAGCGCGGATCGGCCTGGCGTACCTGTTTCATCGGCTGCCACGCACCGCCGTCCACGCGATATTCCACCTGCGTGGCATCCTCGCCCATGTAGACATTGGCATACACGCCCCATGCCGGGTACGCGCCCTGCCGCAACACCTTCGGTGCATGCAGCCCGATCTGCTCGCTGGCCGGCGCTCCAGCCACGCGGTACTGCAACCGGTAGCTGCCGTTGCCGGCAACATCCAGCAGCGCATAGCCCTTCGGCGTACCGTCGCTCATCAGGCTGTCCGGCACACCCTTGCCATCCTTCACCCCGGACCAGAACGCACCGCAGTTCGCGCCCACGTTGTACTCATGCAGCGGCTTTTCGCCCTGCCAGCCATCCGCCGCGGTGTGGTAGACATGCTGCTGCGTGTGGCTGTGCCCGCTGAGCACCAGCACATTGCTGAAATCCTTCAGCAGCGCGAACAGGCGCTGGCGGTCGGCGTGACGGAACGTCTCACGGCCCGGGGCCGCATCGAACAACGGGATGTGCATGCCCAGTACCAGCAGGCGGTCGCGGCGCAGGCCCTTCAGGTACTGCTCCAGGAACGCGAACTGGTCCGCGCGCAATCCGCCGATGTACTTCGGACGCGCCTGCGGCTGGTACACCACATCGTCCAGAAACACGAAGCTGGCGCCGCCCTCTTCCACCGCATAGGTATCCGGCCCGTAGACGGCGCGCCAGCTGTCCAGCGAATGCGCATCGTCACCGGCGTCGAAATCCAGGTCATGGTTCCCCGGCACATGGAACCAGGGCACGCCGAGCTGCGTGGTTACCTTGTTGATGGTCGGGTACAGCGACAGATCGTCGTTGACGATATCGCCCAGCGTGGTGCCCATGCGCGCCTTGGTGCGGCCCTTCAGTGGTTTCACGATGGAATCGGCGTAATAGCCGATGTCGCGCAGCGTGGCGGTCTGCGAATCGGTGAACACCAGCATCTGGAAACCATCACGGCCAAGGCGACGGTCGGGCAGCAGGGCGAAATCGTAGGCGTTGGCAGGTGCGGTGGTCGGCGCGATGCCCCTGTACCTGAGCGTCGGTGAGCCCTGCGGTGCGTAATGCTTCCAGAATGCGGGCAACCCGTCGGCGGCCGCCGGGAAGCGGTAACCTTCCGGCTTGATCACGAACACCGTATCGCCGTCCTGCACCTGCAGCCGGTAACTTCCGTCACCGGCGGTACGCACTATCGTGCGCCCATTGGAGACCTGCACGCCGCCCATCCCGGGATCGGTAGCGCCGCGCCCAGGATGGCCGTCGCGCTCCTGGTAGACCCGGCCGGTGACCGTCACCGTTCCGGCCCATGCGGGCACGCTGGCAAGCAGCAGGCAGAAGCATGTAGCAGACAGTTTCATGGCAGGCGTCCAGCGCAAAGACCTGCCATTGTAATGAGGGTTGATGACAGCATGTACAGACCGGTGCCTGTAGAGCCGGGCTCTGCCCGGCTGAAGCATCCCGTAGAGCCGGGCTCTACCCGGCTGATACTTCACCGCGCAGCCGGGCAGAGCCCGGCTCTACGGGCCAGCAAGCGGCCAACAGCACCATGAATGTGGATGATCATCCAGCGCCACTGCCAGCCCTGCACGCACCGGATTGGCCAGAATGTAGAGCGCTTCCGATCGCCATTGTTTCTCATTGCGCTGCAACTGTTCGTAATAACCGGGCTGCCACACCGGCCCGTTGGATCCTCGTCGCACGTTCATCGCCTTGGCCGCTCGCGACTTCACGGTGCGTACCACCGTTTCCAGCGATGTCGAACGCAACACGAACATCCAGTGCAGGTGGTCTGGCATGACCACCCAGGCAAGCGATGCGGTACGACCTTCGTCATCGGATGCGCGAAGCCAGTGGATCACTTCCAGAGCATTGGCGGGTTCGGCGAACACGCGCGCACGTTGGGCAGTGACTGTGGTGATCACGTAACAGTGGCCTGTGCGGGAGACCCTGCCGCGTTGAAGTGCTGGGCTGGCCATTACTTGATCATGACCACGGCCACTACAAAAGCGTAGACGGGAGAGTCCATGCGTGCAGGTAGGAAAGCCGAACGATGAGCATTTCGTAGAGCGGGGCTCTGCCCCGCTGCACGGTGAGCTTTCAGCCGGGCAGAGCCCGGCTCTACGCGGGGTGGTGGCGCTCTGCCAGCAGGGCGCGTACATCCTGCAGCGACAGGCCGCGTGCACGCAGCAGCACCATCAGGTGATACACCAGATCCGATGCTTCGCCGAGCAGTTCCCCGTCCCCCTGTGCCACTGCCGCCAGCGCAGTTTCTACGCCCTCTTCTCCCACCTTCTGCGCTATCCGCCGGATACCTCCTTCGAACAGCGACGTGGTGTAGCTGCCCGCAGGCCGCGTCTGATCCCGCGTGGCGACCAGGCGGTCCAGTTCGCCCAGGAAATCCCTGGGCGCCTGCGGGAAGCAGCTCTCCGCGCCGGTGTGGCACGTGGGGCCAGCCGGGCGGGCGCGTACCAGCAGCGTATCCGCATCGCAGTCCACCGCGATGGACTGCACCGCCAGCACGTTGCCGGACTGCTCGCCCTTGGTCCACAGGCGTTGCCTGCCGCGGCTGTAGAACGTCATGTGGCCGCTTTGCAGCGTAGCCTGCAGCGATGCCGCATTGACGTAGCCCAGCATCAGCACCTGCAGCGTATCCACGTGCTGCACTACGGCCGGCAACAGCCCATCGCCCTTGGCCCAGTCCAGCGACGCCAGCGCTGCAGGCGCCGGCAATACTTCAATAGACATCCCGCACCTCGATCTGCTGCTCGCGCAGGTAGCGCTTCAATGCTGGAATGGCGATCGCGCCACTGTGGAACACGCTGGCAGCCAATGCACCGTCCACGTCCGCCTGATCGAATACCTGCGCGAAATGCTCGACGGAACCCGCACCGCCTGAAGCGATCAATGGCACGCCGCACACTGCACGCGCCTGCCGCAACTGTTCAACATCATAGCCGCGGCGCACGCCATCGCTGTCCATGCAGTTCAGCACGATCTCGCCGGCACCCCACCGCTGTGCCTGCTCCACCCAGTCCAGCGTGCGCAGAGGCACCGCGCGGGTCTTTGCCGGGTCGCCGCTGAACCGACGCACACGCCACTGCCCGTCGGCTTCGCGCACCGAATCGATACCCACCACCACGCATTGCACGCCGAAGGCATCCGCCAGCTCGCTGATCAGCTCCGGCCGACCCAGCGCCGGTGAGTTGATCGATATCTTGTCAGCACCGGCATGCAGCACGCGGCGTGCCGTGTCCACATCGCCGATACCGCCGGCCACGCAGAACGGAATGTCGATCAGGCGTGCTATCCGCTCGATCCACGCCACGTCCACGCTGCGCCCATCCGGGCTCGCGCCGATGTCATAGAACACCAGCTCGTCTGCCCCCTGGTCGCGATAGCGCAGCGCCAGTTCGGCGATATCGCCCATGTCCACATGGTCACGGAAACGCACGCCCTTGACCACGCGGCCATCGCGCACATCCAGGCAGGGAATGATGCGGCGGCTCAGCATGCCAATGCCCCTGCCAGATCCATGCGCCCTTCCAGCAAGGCCTTGCCGAGTACGGCACCGCCACAGCCCGCCACACGCGCGGCAGCTACGTCGGCAACATCGCGGATGCCTCCGGATGCCTGGATGGCCACGCCTGGCAGCAGCCTGGAAAGATGCGAGTACAACGAAAGGTTCGGTCCGGCCAGCATGCCATCGCGCGATATGTCGGTGCACAGCAGGTGACGCATGCCTGCCGTGGCGTAGCGCCGGGCCAGTTCATCCAGGCCAACCCCTGCATCTTCGGTCCAGCCATGCACCGGCAGCTGCCACTGCCCGGCATCGTCCTGGCGTGCGTCCAATGCGATGGTCAACCGCTCGGCGCCGAAGTCCTCCAGCCAGCCCATCACCTGCTCCGGTTCGCGTACCGCCAGCGAACCGATCACCACCCGGCTCGCCCCTGCGTCAAGCAGGCGCGCCACGTCATTCCGGTCACGCACACCGCCGCCGGTCTGTACCTGCAGCCCGGTCTCCGAACCAATGGCGGTGAGCAGCGGTGCCAGCGTATAGCCACCGGCGCGCGCCGCATCCAGGTCCACCAGATGCATCCAGCTGGCGCCCTGCGCAGCAAATGCCTGCGCACGTGGCAGTGGATCATCACCGTAGCGGGTTTCCTGCGTGTAGTCGCCCTGGCGCAGGCGCACCACGCGCCCTTCGCGGATATCCAGCGCGGGATAGACAATGAAGCTCATGCATTGGTTTCCTGCAGGAAGTTGCGCAGCAACCGTGCGCCGGTATCGCCGGACCGTTCGGGGTGGCACTGCGCACCGAAGTAGCGCCCGTGTTCGACCACCGCACTGAACAG
>JAAIGF010229866.1_pt1 | contig 23212 bp, 17 predicted proteins | sample 6487441 | NCBI WGS metagenome assembly JAAIGF01 (sample SAMN13974129, study PRJNA590717) | phyllosphere metagenome | biome: pepper field; feature: multiple bacterial spot infested pepper fields; material: pepper leaves; isolation source: leaves from pepper fields | host: Capsicum annuum ... | reverse complement strand
GAACGAAAACTACACCCATCCGGAAATGCCGGAGGGTGCGGCCGAAGGCATCGTGAAGGGCATGTACCTGCTCACCGACGCCGGCAAGCCGAAGAAGAACGAGCTGCGCGTGCAGCTGCTGGGTTCGGGCACCATCCTGCGCGAGGCCATTGCTGCGGCCGAGCTGCTGGACAAGGATTTCGGCGTGACCGCCGATATCTGGAGCTGCCCGAGCTTCAACGAGCTGCGCAAGGATGGTTTCGATGCGGAGCGCCACAACCGTTTCCACCCGGAAGGCGAACAGCGCAAGGCGTATGTGACCCAGCTGCTGGAAGGCCGCCAGGGCCCGGTGATTGCCGCGACCGACTATGTGCGCGCGTATGCGGACCAGATCCGCGCGTTCGTGCCGGCGTCGTACACGGTGCTGGGTACGGATGGCTTCGGACGTTCGGATACGCGTGCCAACCTGCGTCGCTTCTTCGAGGTTGATCGTTACTACATCGCGCATGCGGCCATTGCGGCGCTGGCGAAGGAAGGCAAGATGACGGGAAAGGATGTGGCCCGGGCGATCAAGCAGTACAAGATTGATGTGGAGAAGGCGAACCCGGTTGGGGTTTGATTCCAGATCTCACTTGCATGCATATTAAGGAGGGGGCCATCGGCCCCCTCCTTTTTTACTGAGAAATTACCGATTCTGACCTCCGTCCCAAGTTGGCCAATAGCACGCCTATGTACTCGCCTCACTTGGCATGAATACTCTGCCGAGTTGGATACTGGAGGGGGCGAAACCAGATCGAGTCTGAGCTATGGGGGGCCTTAGGTTCGGTCACTAATAAATCGCCTGAATATTTCGAACTAAGAATAGAACTTGTTCTTCGCTAGGTAGGTGATGAGACTGTCACCCACCGACATCACGCCTTCATCAAAATCATGTGCTCTGAGATGTTCGTGAAAAAGAATGTTCCTTACCCGGTATATCTTCTCCGGAAAAGTCTTTTCCTTCCGGTCTTCTTCCATGTCATCCAATAGGCGATTCAGCGAAGATTCGGTGATTCCGCATACCGGCGAAAGAATTTCTCTGATTCTTGGCAGCTCCTGATAGGACTTCTTAAAATCGTCGACAATATCTCTCAGGGCTGTGATGCTTACCGGAGCGGCTGCGTTCAATCTTTCGCGTATCGCTTCAGAACGAACTTTGAAATCAATCCCGATTAGCATTTCAATGATCTGATAAGCGTAAAAGAACTTCAGTGGCGCAAATGAGGCATATGGATAAAGGTTAAAAAAAACTGAATTTGCGTACTGGGAATAAATTGGGGGGTCTTTCAGGGTAATTGTCTCGCTTGGGACGATATCCATCCCACAATAATTGCGATTCCCCCGGTGGCTGTATATTCCATTCAAGAAAAGAGATGGCTGGAATCTTGAGTGATCATCGCTTCCAATAACATCTCTCCACAGAACAAGATAGGCGTCGCCCTCTAGGAAAGGTATATCTCCTGGTCTTTCGGCTTCAGCGGCACTTGAGGAAAGTGAAAAGTCCCCAGCGAATGACCTTGCGCACACGTCCAGCGCAGCAACGAGACTATAAGCGGCATAGTGAGGATCAGTGTTGCGCGGATGCTGAGGAGATAGGAGTGCCTGCCCAGGAATAAGAAATCCTGCAGTTCTTTCCTTGTACTTGATCTTGGAGATGGACTGTTCTGGAAGCTCCATCGATGACGACACGGCCAGTACAAGATAATCATTGACGCACGCCTTCGCGACCAATGCTTGGTTTAGATCATCAGGAACGTCGCGAGAGACAACGGATCCATCTCTTCGCCTGAACCGCAACTCCTTTATCTTGAACATATATTATATGCCGAGTCTCAATGTGCTAGTCATTGCCTCTGACTCGGACTTAAGTAAGTTCATGAAAGAGTCAGAGCCGGGACTGATCAATGCCCTAAAGAACTGGCGAAAATAGAGGCGCTGAGCATTGCCAATGCGCTTTGCTCTTGAGTTCAGAGTTGAGATGGAGTTGTTAAGAGACAGCATGAACTCATCTCCATCACCGCCAATATCTAAAGTCGAAAATTCAAGCGAGGAGAAAGACAGGTCGACACCGGCATCCCGGAGCGTTGACACAGATGCTCCAAACCCCGACAAGGCCTGTGGTCGTTTAAAGGCGCGCAGTCCGGTCGATCCCCAATTACGGGGTGACGAGTTCTCACCTCCATCTTCGTCCTCGCGCTGATCATATTCAGCATCATTATCTGGCAATCTCAGGGACAGTGCGTCGATTGCGAGAATGAACCTGTCCCATGCGCGAACAAATTCGCAAAATAGATCGTTATCTCTATTCTCTTTTGATATGTTCTCAAGGCTATTGATGTTGTCCAGAATTTCGCCACGATCAAGCGGGGACTCGCTCCTTGCAATATACGCATTGAATCCGTCAATCGCATCTTTGAAGCTGTAGCTACTGACGGACCTGCTAGGTCTATCCGGCTCGCGCAGTAGCTGGATGTGCTCAATTCTGGTGTCAAGAAAATCTATGTACATTATCTCGACTTGGTGGCGCAGGGACATTGTGGTCTGCCCGGTATTCAGCGTAAGCATTCGATATAGAATGCCCAGTCGATCTATTCCTTGATAAATCTCACATCGAATTTTCTTCTTCATGAAAGTTGCTAGGACTTCCGCGTCTCCGATTTCGGCCCGAAGGTCCAAAAGGGTGTATGTGCGCTGAAGTCCATCCAGAAGCGAAAAATGAGACTTGTCTTCGAGGAATGCTTGCATTGGATTGCGGGCGAAGTCTCCACCATTCTTGGTGTACGCCAATACGATCGGTGGGATGACGCATCCTTCGAGAAAGTCTCGTTTTAGAAGTGAGTAAACAGTCTTTGATCCTCTAACTCTTTTTCGTTGAAACGGATTAGAGTTTACTAGGTGCTCCGCCAGAACTAGGTACTGCTGTACTTCCATCTCAACTAGTATGCTCTGCGCTTTGACTTTTTGATCGTCAAGTATTGACTTAACTTCCATGGCTAGTATTTCCAGTTGATTGAGATGAGGGAGCGCAGGCGTAGCTGAGGCTTCACTTTAGTTCGGGAATCGCCGTCCCAGCGTCACTAAGCTTAATGGTCTTCAAGCCTATCCAGCACTCCTCCTTCTTTGCCCACTCGCTGATCATCTTGCCCTTGGCGGAGGCATGCAAAGCTGCATTGACCTCCTTCGCCCAAATCCTAACCTGATCCTTGAAAGCCGCAGACAGTCCTTGTTGTTCCCATACTCGCATTAGATCCAACCTCTGCCCATGTTGTTGGGAAAGAAGCGCGACAAGGTAGATGGTTACATTGCCTTGGAATGCAGGCAGTAGCGGACGGACGAGTGACTGAACCTGCTTGAAGATGATGACTTTGGCAATCATCTGCTTGAACCCAGTTGCATCCGGGACCACAGATTCTCCACGCTCTTCCCGTTCTTTCACGTCATCCATGAATCGGGCGAAGTTCTTCTGACCGCCGAGGCTGGCCTGGTCTGGACGTCCATCCCAAGAGTTCAGGAACTTGGCGAGGTCTGTCTTGACCAAGCGGCGGGCCGGGGGAATGACTGTTGTCTTGAGGGCCCGGTACTTGGCAGCCGTACTGCCTTCTCGTGCCAGCTTGGTGTTGTAACTGCCTGAGGCGCGTTCATAGAACCACCGGCCGACGCCATCTGGCAAATAGACGGTATCAGAGAGTTTCTCTAGCTCAACGTGGAATGGTGAGTTTGCAGATAGATCAGATTGCTTGACCGTGTTCTGGCTGTTCGCGAACCGCGAGATGTCGCTGATAAGCGCTTCTTCTGCAGCAGAGTTCTCAGTCTTCAGGATTACGACCTTTGCCGGAACCTGAACCTTGGACAGGTCGGTGTCTGCAAACTTCTTCTTGGTGAAGTAGATGGATGCGGTCGTCTGACCACCGTTGACGATCTGCATTCCCTTGAGCCATGCAATGCCCGGTCCACCATCGCTGGTCCTCCCAAGGCTGACCTCGTCGGCGACCACCACAATGCCATTGTTGTAGGCGACAAATTTCTCTGGCTCTGAGCGCAGCGTGGCTTGGATGCCTTTGTTGACCTTTCCGGTCGCACTCAAGAATGACCGCACATTTGCCTCGAGAAGTCTGGCGCCGTATTTGTCATACAGATGGCGAAGCACGTCGGCCGGGAATACGGTCATCGCGTAGTCATAGCTGTCCTCCTCGCCCCGAATATAGACGCACGGGAGCGGGGTGCCCGCCACTTCCGCAAAATTGACTACCAGCTCGTCCCTCGGCTTTCCCTCTGACAGGTGGCGGTTGAGCCTCTCGATGTCCATCACCTCAAGTCGTACGGTCCGGCCCCCAACCTCCTGAGACTTGAAGTTCTTGGTCTTTACCTGGCCATCCGTCAGCACGTAGATCCGGATCTCCTCGAAGTCCCGATAGCCGCGTTCAATATGCACCGCGAGTTCGTACGCATCGTTCGATGGATCGAGCGTCTTCGTCATCTTTCCCTGGGCAGATTGGGAAAGAAATCGAAAGCAGTACTCCGCTGCTTGCTTTGCTTCAGAGTCCGGAACGGCCTGGACCTTGTCCGAATCCTTGTAGAACGTCACGAACAGGTCAAGGCGTTCCCCGTCCTCAGAGATGGAGTATCCGCTTAGCCTGATGTTTCCGACATGGACGCGCGTATCAACGTGGCAGACCTGTGGCTCATACGTCATGCCCACTTCTTCCATGTGGCGCATCGTAATCTCGGCGAAAACCAGCTCCGGATAGGGATACGCGGCCCCAGAAACGGACAGTCGATCCTCTATTTCATCCTGTACTTCCGCGCGAATCTGCGAAAGGAAATCGGTCAATTCCATTGATTCTTCACTCCAAGACTGGTCGAAATATCAGCGTAAGTAGACGCCGCAATCGGAAATGCATCCAGATCGAGCGAGTAACGTGCCTCATGGATTGCTGCGGGCACGCTGGAGCGAGTGAGGCGAGGCGATTCAGCGCATACGATTCGATATGTGAGCTCACTGGACCGGAAGCGCCTTGTGTACTCGGCTCGAGTCATGTCCATGTAGCCAGCCGAAACGAGCCGACTGTTCAGCAAGGCAGATGCGCCGGGATCGTGGATTCTTCCAGCCACTTGGTCAATCAAGTCGGGAAGGGTTGATCCCCCACTCAGTTGAGTTAGACGAACCGCCGCAACAAAGAGGGGCTGGTGCAGGCTGTCATCCAACTGATCAAGGTTGGAAATCCTTGCGATAAATCCTGCCGGTGCCAAGGTTGTCTTCACTTCGATTGCACCATCACCAAGCAGGAAGTCGTGTAGACCGTCGTCAGGCCCGGTCCAGCTGTCGAGAGCGTAGAATTCTGAAACGCCATCGTCCAGAAGGTTTTGAAGAACCAAGAGTTCTCCAAAGAGCCCAATCTCTTCCTCCGTGCAAAGAACGCCATCGCTGTCGCGCTTCATGAAGGCTTGCCAGGCACGGATCCTGGAAATCATTGCACTATGAATCCGTAGGCCGTCCTGAGCGGACGTGCTCTCCATCAGGTTCAGCAGATCTACCGCCACTTTGGTAAAGAGCTCAAGCGATCCCGACTCCTGTCGAACCAGGGCAAACCACGAATGGCCTGCAGGGTGGCCCTGAAGCTCCGTGCTTATGAGGCTGAACCCCTGGCCGCGTGGCAGCTGAAATGGTTGGGATGGCACGTTTCCCTTGACGCCGACCAGGACGCTCTCTTCATTCCGCGCACCACGACGGCCTGCCATGACGCAGCAGTTGCCGATGCTGAAAAGCTCGATAACCTTCCAGCCATCCCCTGTGGCAAGGCCGCTCAAGGCGCGCCACGCGGCGACCAGCTCTGTGTCACTGCTGGAGCTGAGCATTCATATCCTCCCAGCCGATGTTGTTGATGACGTACTCGGGGATATCGGAATACTCGCTCTCCCAACCGACGTTGTTCACCTTGTAGGGAACCTTGATATCGGAGCTGCTTCCAGGGAAGCTCACGGCAAATGCCAAGACGGGTGGGGCGCCTGCAAGGTTCTTCGGGCGCTCCCAATCTGCCCCTATCTTGGCGCCCGCACGAGCTGGATCAAGAACATACAGAATCAGCAGGCCCTTCTCTGGCTCCGCCGTCACGGTCGAAGCTCCCTTGCCTCGAACTCGGCGCAGCGCCACGCCACTGGGGGTGTGCGGAGCCGAAGCACTTTTCTTCTCCTCCTTTTTCTCCCAAGTGGACACGGTGAGCGCGAGCGCGGCGTCCCATTGATCCTGGCTCACGTCAATTGACTCGTCGGTCGGATCAAGGAGGACGCCAATCGAGTATCGGCTTCCCTCCGTCGAATCGGCCTTTCTGCGCGCCATGCCAACGCTAATCCCCGGAGCAAGCTCATGGGGCTCACCCGACTGAGTCCCCAGAACAGCCACTGTCCACTCCGTGAGCTCATTTGCTCCCGCCATCTTGCGGATGAACTGAGCAAGCACGTTGCTGTTCACCCGATGGGCTGCTGACAGTGTGCTGTAGTTGTCGAGGAAGTCGACTACCGTTGTGAAGTCAACACCTCGCCAGAGATGCCCCTGCCATTCCTTGAATCCCGCTTGGAATGCCGCCTTTATGGGGTTGCTCTCGTCAGGCTTCCCCATTTGCATCACAAGCCGATTGCCTGCAGCCAGATTTTGATTCAGAGTCAGTTGATCAGTCGGGAAGCTGACTGTCTGAACAAGTTCACCACTGTAAGAAAGGTGCAGTGTCTTCGCGCTCCGCATCTTGATCTGCGATGTAACCATCATCTCTGGATGCGACTGGACCTTCAGGCCAAACTCCCTCGGCGTGGCTCCAGAATTGGCCATGAGATCGAACTCTTCTCTCAGCTCTGCTGATGCATCAGAGATGTGCTTGAACCAGCGGATGAGGTCGGGGGATGTATAGAGGCGGCAGAGATCAAGGTAGCCCGGACGGTATCCGAACCACCGACCCATCTGCATCAGCGTGTCGTACATCTTTGATGCGCGCAGGAAGTAGCTGGTGCAGAGGCCTTCCAACGTAAGGCCGCGCGCAAGCTTGTCGCCACCGATGGCGATGACTTTGAGGCCTCGATCCTTGTTCTGCTCGTAATCCAAGGCATCCTTGGCAGTTCCGTTGATCATTCGCACTTCGATGTCATCGAGTACTCCCGGTAGCGCAGACGCGACTTCTTGCCAAGTAGCATCTTCACTGGGAAGGTCGCCCAACCCAAGCTCACGAACCGCGGCAGAAGCAGGAAGGAAGTCACGGTTCCAAAGGTCCTGCAGGCTGGATAGGGCGTCGACGTGGTCAATCCCGCGTCCAATCGCCTGTCGGGCATGCTTGACGTAATCGTCAATGTCAGCCTTTACCGCCTTCTGGACATTGTTGAATCGTGTGACATGAATGAGCATCGAACTATGCTTCTTTCCTTGGCCACGGAGCTTCCTGACAGTACATGCCAGGATAAAGGAGTCGACTGCCTCTCTTAGACTTGGTGGCAGCGCGTGTTCATTGCTCCACACCGGGACATGGTCGATCTTGTGGCCCGTCGGCATCCATCCCGTTGTCTTGTCGTCTGACTGGTGGTCGCCCACAGGTTGGGTCAGTGGAAGCTGTCCCTTGCGACCCTCCGGGGTCGCGCGCCCAAACATCGTCGTAGGGCCGACGTAATTGTCCGGTGCCGCCAGGTTCTGGATGAAGGAAGAGGGGAAGAGATCAGGGCCTTCGTTGCGTGTCTCACCGCGTTCATGAATGAAGATGTTTGCAAAAGGCGTGGCGGTGTAGCCCACGTACGCTGAGCGGGAGAACGAATTCAGTATGCGCCGGATCAGTTTGTTGATCGCTGTTGGATCATGTTCCTCATCGGGCTTTCCTTCTTCGTCGACTACCTTTTCACCTGTGTCGACCGAGGCATTGTCAGCCTCGTCATCAATGATGAGCAATGGGAACTTGGTCGCCCTTTTCGCCACGATGGGGAGCTCTCTAGTACTCGCGGAGGCAGGCTCCGCGCCTGGAACAGGAGCGTCCGCGACGTGCGTCTGAATCCACCTGAGAAGCCTTGCAAGTACCGATTTGTTCTTCTTGACGACAAATAGCCAAGGCCGCTGTTCGGGACTGATCGAAAACTGTCTTCCAGCTGACTCACCAAAATCACCGTTGTCAGCTCGTGTTGTAGCGCAATTGGGCTTGATGGACATGTCACTGTCGATCAAGCCGACGCCAACGCGCTTGAGCATATCATGCGTAGAGTTGGTCTCATACCCGAGGAAGCCTTCCTCAAGGCGTATCTGGGTCTGGGATCGCAGGTTTTTATGCAGGCCTGCGAGGACGATGATTATTTTGTACTGTGCGTCCGCCGCCTTGCATACAAGGCCGGTGTAGCTCGCTGTCTTGCCTGACTGCACGTGCCCGACAACCAGTCCCCGACGACTCCACTGGCCGGAACGCAGGGGGTCCTCAAGCATCCCTAGGATCTTGTCAGTTGACTTGTCCAACTTGTCAGCGATGTCCCAAGACAAGTCCTTCTCGATCATTTCCCGGTACCGCTGCCAGTAGCGCCAATCCTCTTTCCTCGAGGAATCGAGCCAAGGTTGGTGGTCACGATCGTCCGAGAGACTGATGTCATCACCGATCCACACACTGAATCGACGGATGAGCTCGTCCGTTACAGCGTCGCGATCAAGATCGGCTGCCCACTTTCGATTCATCATCAGCACCAGGCTGATCTTCTCGTCAATCAACGTAGGAGTGATGGGACCTGAATCTTTCTCACCAGCCAGAAGCTCCTGAACAATCTTGATAACGCTGCTTTCGCTTGAGTCACTCATGGTTCTCTCTTCAGTCCTTGGAGATGTTGTCCGGCAAATTCGTGACCAGCTCTGAGTGGAGATCGAAGGGCTCGGTTCTTAGAAGCTGCCGCTTTGCCATGCTCGGCGACATGCCCTTCTTCTCGACCAGGCTCCGGTAGATCACGTTGAGAACCTCTCGAACTGAGTCGTCAGTCTCCCCTATGAATCCGCCCTTTGCATGCTCTCCGCTTTCTGCAGCTTCAAGCCAGATTCTCTGTACGGGAATAGTTTCTTCGAGGACACGCAGCATCGTTTCAACCTTGGTGCCGTACGCTGCGTCATCCAGCAGTTCCTTCACCGCTGCATGCGTACGGTCGACACGGTAGCGTCGCCCTGTCGCTGTCTCTCTCGACTGCCACACGGGTACAACCTCGTCGCGGCGGCCCAGCGATGAATTCGAGTGTGCCCGATGCATGAATACCTTGCGCGCCCTGTCGCGCGCGTCTTCGGCCAAGCGGTAGAGCTGATCCCGCAGTGCAGCGGGAGGGTGAGCGGATGACTTGCGGATATCGATCTTCCATTGCGCATCAAGATCGTTGGGCAAGTCCAGCCGGATGCGTGCGAGCCTGTGAGCCTCGTCCTTGGACCAGGAGCGTCCACGTCCCAGTCCGAGCCAGCTGCCTGCAACCAACAGTCTCCGTCCACGATAGATGTAGAAGCCTTGCTGGCTCGACCATCCCTCAATTCCGCCCGCTTCAGCGTAGGCCTTGTCGTTGAGGCGGTCCTTGTGGGGTAGCACGAAGGCCTGGCTGGTGATTTTCAGACCACCTTCGCCGATGCTCGACTCGGGTGACTTCCAGGTTGCCGGATTTGACGACAGGAATGGGTCCCATGGCCTAACTGCTTTCCCGTTGAGCCGCAGCTCAATGCCGGGGCCGGTGCCGTCAAGATAGCGGTGGAAGATCATTGCGAGGTGGCGCTCCACGTCGTCAATGAGGTCAAGGAAATGCCTGCTTGTGAAGCCTTCAGTCACAATCCGATCGAGTTGTTCCCACACAACTACTGTCCCAGAGGACTGGGCAGCGTGCCGGACGAGCCGTGATTCGGAGGATGACTCGGGTCCATCAAGAAGGTGCCACTCGCCGTCAGGATCTGAAGCCAGGACGTCCAGATCCCAGCGCAGGCAGCTCGATTGACCATCCTTGATGCTCAGAACGGTAAGCCTTCTGGCTTGTGAGAACGATGCTGTCTTAAGCCCCAAGCCAAAGCGACCCAAGTCCGAGACCCCCCGCACGTCCAAGGGATTGCGGTCACCGAGGCGCATCGCGCTGAATAGCTCAGCATCGTTCATGCCTCTGCCGTCATCTTCAATGGATATCCAGCTGTCCAGGCCATTCCAATTGAACCCGATCTCCACTTGGCCGGCGCCAGCTGAGATGCTGTTGTCCACCAAGTCTGCCAGCGCCGTGGCCGTCGTGTAGCCCAGACCGCGCAGGGCCTCAACCATGGCGTCAGCCCTTGGGGGAGCATTTCGTCCTTGCGGCCTTGCCTTACTGTTCTGCTGCATCATCAGCCTCTGGCTTTCCATTGACCAACTCCCTGAGACGTCGCGACGGGTGGCGCATCAGTCTCAGCGCCTTGGCCTCAATCTGACGTATCCGCTCTCGAGTCACGCCAAAGATCTGGCCGACCTCCTCCAATGTCTTGTCGTTGCCATCGATCAAGCCAAATCGATGCCGGATGACCTCGGCTTCTCTCGAACTGAGCGTGCTGAGACAGTCGGCGATTGCTCGCTTTCGCAGGTGGCCGTCCGTGATCTCTTCTGGCGAATGGAAGCTATCTGGAGTGGCATGGACCAGCTCCGCTATCTCATTCTGCTGATCCCAAGAGACCGCTTCGTGCGCCACATTCAGCAACTTTGCTACATCCCCAGCTGAGAGATCGCAGATCTTGGCGATGTCCTCGGCGCGTACGTCATCGAATGAGTCTTCTCCAAGGGCTCTGATTGCCTTTGAAATCTTGTTGACCTTTTCCATGACGTGTATGGGCAACCTTATGACACGCGCTGTGTCTCCGATGGCCCGTGCAACGGACTGTTTCAACCACCACATCGCATACGTAGAGAATTTGTTGCCTCTCGCATAATCGAATCTGTCGATAGCCTTGAGCAGGCCTATCAGGCACACCTGAATGCGATCCATGCGTGGCAGCGTGCTCCACGAGTGGCTGTCCGCCACGTGAACTGCGAGTCGAACGTTTGCATGGAACATCTCGAGTTCAAGACGTGACAGACGCTGCACTGCTCTACGCAGCAGTACGCTTGTGCACCCAGCTGCCTTGAACTCCTTGTCAAACCGTTTAACGGTCGAAGAGGTCAGCTCCAGCGCAGATACTGCGGCCAATGCATCCCTTGCAAGACCTTGATCGTCTGGATTTTCCTGGAAGGCCAAACATCCGCAGCGTGCGCTTTCCAGCATGTCGCTTAGGTTCAGTCCACTGACGGGCCGGACTGGGGCGGCATCATCATCGGCTTCATCCGAGGCGTCGGGAAGATCGATGGCACGCTCATCGTCTTCGCTGCTGATGTGGCTGATGTGGCTGATCTGGCCGACTGAGACGCGACCCCGCTCAAAGTCTGCGGCTAGGCCTGCTATCGATGCGACTGCATGGGGGCTCTCTGCGATGGCTCGATACGCATCCCTGAGGGACAAGTCGAGCAGAAGCCCAATTCGCTCTTCGCCCATACGGTCCAGCAGAACAGACGAATCCGCAATCTTTGCGAAGTGGAAGTAGGGATCGTTCGTCATGGACGCGAGATCCTGCATGAACTGCTCCAGTTCACCGATATCGCTATCCGATGCTGGTTCGCTCTCCTGTTCTAGATGCAGAGGAGGCAGCCACTCATCATCGTCTTCCGGTACGGCGTCAATCTGGCCCATAAGGACAGTGAGCTGGCGAAGTACATCGCCTCTCTCATCGCCTTCCATCTCACGGGAGATGACCTCAAGGTCGTGAGGATTGAAGTTGCCCTCCACTTGGGCGCGATGAACTAGTGCTTCGAAGAGTCCATGTGTCGAGCTGTGATTGAGCTCCCGGACCAGTGAAATTTCGTCGTGACTTGGGAGCAGCTTCGCCAGGTCATTCCAGTCCTCATCGTTGTCGACAATCACGTGCTTGGAGATGACGTCCTGTACGACCTGTATCGTCGATCGAAGAGAGGGGTCCTCCATTGGCGCATCGATTGCGACTTCTTCCTCCCAAGCCGCAAGGAACTCGGACTCGAATTCTTTAGCTTCGAGATATGAATTTTGTGTGGAATAGGTCGCTGGTGCTTGCGCAGAGTTCTCGGCTACACCAGCGCGCTCGTTGCTCTGAATACCGTCCAGCGTGGCTGCTGAATCGACTGCCTTCTGGAGTGCCAGGCGTTCAATCTCGAGAGCGTGCTCCGAAATCAGGCGGCAGAGTTCCAGATGACCTTTGGAAGCGGCAAGCATATGTAGTGTCCGCCCCTGCTGGTCGCGTGCCTCTACGTCACCGCCGAGTTCGAGGTAACGCAGCACATGCTCCGCATCGCCGCGAAGCGCGGCGAGTCGAAGGAGCGGCCTCAGCGATGATTGCCGCTCGTCCCCGGCGCTGGCTTCACTGCCAACCCGGGTTCCTGTAGAGCCCAGGGACTCCATTTCCCCTTGATTCATTGGTTCCCCCCTGTTGAACCCTTCGCCTAGCTGAGTATCGACCACACGACTCGGGCGATCTGTCTGGCAATCAAGGGCGGAACTGCATTTCCGACCTGTACAAATTGTTGAGTCCTATTGCCGAGGAAAACGTAGTCGTCCGGGAACGACTGCAACCGAGCGGCCTCTCTGACAGTGAGACTTCGGCATTGGCGAGGATCCCAATGGATGAACGCGTGACCATCTCTCGAAAGGTGGCTGGTTACCGTGTTTGAAGGCTTGCCCTTGAGCTGAACGCGGAAGCGATCCGAGAACGAACCGCTTTCCCAGTTCAAGTGATCAGGCGCGAGCTTCTTTGGGAAGTCACGGCTGGTCGGTGATCTGCCGTGCTCGCGCGCGAACGCTGCGCAGAAGAGGTAGCGCCCGAGGTCGGATTTCATGTGGCCCCGAGTCTCGTGGTTGAGAACGGAATGCTGCGAGCCGCTCCGGAGCCGCTGTACATAGGGATTGCTGTCCTGGGTGTACTTGGTGGATCCGCGCGGAAGGCCCGCAGAGGGAACAATCGAGCTGAGCTTCTCGATCAGCTCTGGATGGGATTTGCCCAGAATTCGGACCAGGCGATCCCTCTCCGATACCATGGCCTTCCGCCATTCTTCGGGATCGTCCTGTTTGCGGCTCAGCCCGCTTCTCAGCCTGGGAAGCCCCTCGAGGGCCTTCTTCACACTGACTGGCTCTGCGGCATTTAGGCCGGGCAGGTCCTCAATTCCATCGGGAAGGAGATCTTCCCGGACACCCATGATGATGACCCGATGTCTCGCCTGTGGAACTCCGTGGTTCTCACACTTGATGATGAACGCAGAAGGATCTTCCGCGACGAGTTCGCTGGTTCGCTTCTGATTCGCTTCAACGTGGATAGGAAGAAGCACGTAGCGAAACCCGTTCTTTCCTTCTTTCTTTTCCCTCTTCAGAGCAGCAGCAGGGTCGGACAGATCGCGCATGATTGCAGCGAACATTTCCTTGTTGCCCACTTTGGAGGTGAGAATTCCCTTGACGTTTTCCATGATGAAGACGGCAGGGGAGTACTCGTCAAGAAGACCCAAGTACTGCTTGTAAAGGAAATGTTTCTTGTCTCCCTTTGAGGAGAACCCCTCCACATGTCGCTGGCGGGCCCGACCTACGAGCGAGTACGCCTGACACGGAGGGCCTCCGATGAGGATCATCTTCTCGTACTGATCCTTGACCTCGTTGATCCTTGAATAGAGGGCGCCATTGTCCTTCTCTTCTCCAAGGGTGAGGTTGAGTGCCTCGCGCTCTGCTTCGGACCACAAGTTGCTCCATCGACCGCTTCCGAAATATGCGGCCGGAGGCAGGGCCTCGCCCTTCGCAACTTCATCAAGATAGTCGTAGTACTCTCGTGGCACATGGCCTTCCTGCCGGATGAGCAGGCGATAGAAGGCCCTGAGGCGGAGAGTCGAATGCGCAGACTTCTCCATTTCAGCGGATACCGCGAGTTCGAAGGGGTATTTGGCATCTTCGTCGGGCTTGAAGCTGCTGAATCCTTCGCCGAGGCCTCCGGGGCCGGCAAAGATGTCAATTACACCGATGGGCTTGCGTACTGCGGTCAAGACGGAGTCTCTGCTAGATGGTTGATGTGATGAGTTCGGCTGTTCGATCAGCACTGATGTCGAGAATCAGGGCCAAGAACACCAAGCCGGAGATCATGGTCCGGAGACAGCTGTGGGCGCGCGGCTTCCGATTTCGCCTTCACGGGAAGGGGCTGGCAGGAAAGCCTGACCTTTTGCTCCCGAAATGGAGGGCAGTGGTGTTCGTACATGGCTGTTTTTGGCATCGCCATGAAGGTTGCCCACTCTTCAGGCTGCCGAAGACAAGAACGGAGTTCTGGGACGCAAAGCTCACTGCCAATCGTCAGCGGGATCTGGCCGCTGTTGAAGAGCTCTTGCGTCTGGGTTGGCGCGTCGCAGTGGTATGGGAGTGCGCGATCCGGCTGGACCCGGCAGCCACGACCGACCAGCTTGCGGAATGGATTTCCGATCATCGGACGAGAATCGAACTCCAGGCCAGCGAAGGCACGGTAATCGGAGGAAGCCTGGATGGCCGGCCATCGTGAAGAGTCCATCTGCACGCGATCATTCCCTTGTTCATTTTCGCGTTTAGAGAGGGTAGCCACCCTTGGCTCAAAGTGCCTACCCAAACCTGTCTGCGACAGGGTTCAGCGCTCCATTCCGAAGGATTGAGCCGCGCCCCCCGACGCCTGACGGAATCATACCAGGGAAGTGCCTTCTATCGTTGCTCCTTTAGTCTCGACGCGTGGCCACAGGTCCCTCTGCCGGAGCCAGGCTTGGAATGCCCCCGGCGGTGGCTTGAAGGCTCAAGAGAGCCGCACCTGGAGCCTCCCGTTACTTCGCTCGCCTCCCTACCATCAATTTACTTTTGGGTGATCGGCTCGCTGTGACATAGGGGAATCTCACTGGCTGGCACAAATGCGGAAGCGCTTGCCTCAATCGCTTTCTCGCTAATTGGTCCACGGCATACAGAGTCGGCCCGGCGACGACGGTATTGCCACGGGGTATGTCGGCCCCCGAAAGGCGCCACCTTCCTGACTGCAGCAATCCCGTCCAACTCAACGCGCACTTTCAGCGAGTCGGCCCATTGGCCAGAGACATGAAGCGGCGAGGGCGCCACGTTGGCCACAGGCTACGTGCTGCGAACCACTTGGCCCGGGCAGCCGGCGTGGTTGTACAAGGCTATACCGCCACCCTCACCCATGCTTCCGAGCGGCATCCAACCCACTCTGTAGCCTCGCCTGCGAAGCCCCCGCCTGTTGTGACGGATGGTCCCAATGCAGTGGGCTCTGCAGCGCCGCGACATACAGCAGCGAGAAGACGCCAATTACTGCAGTTGCGCCGATGACGGTCCTGCGAACCGTGGCCCACTCAGGCGCACAGTTGGAGATGCTTTTAGGACGTAAGGCAGGCTGGTCGGTGGGCTTACCGGCAGCGGCTGGACGTTCGGCCTGACGGACAGGCGCGGACGCGGACCGCACATATGTAGGCAGCAGCGGGTGTTGGTGTCCAGGAACGATCGACGGCATATGCGGGTCTCCGGAAGCGATGTGACAAGTCGTCCCGAAGCATCCGGCCCAGTCCACCTGGTTGCATTGATTCAAGTCATTCAACTGCCAGAGCTACATGACGTCACCGCTGCATCTGGCGTCGAATCCGGGCGATGCGCCGGCCCTTCGTGCGGGCATCTCAAAGCGACCGCACGACCGGAAACGCCATGGCATCGCCGCCCAGATCCGGCCAGAACCTCCAGATTACCGAGAACTGCTCATCCACCAATCCACCCGATCAAGGTCGTAATCCAGCGCAAAAGCGAACGCAGCCTCCTCGGGGGAAAGGTCCGCGTAGGGCGCCAGCATGATCTCGTCGGCGCCGATATCGGTAAGTGTGACGCCGAAGTACCTGCGGAGTGTCCTGTCGAAACACGAGCGCCATGGGTCGGGGCCGTGGTTTGTCCTGAGCATCAACACTCTCCTTCGCAGTGCCCTGCGCACCCGCTTCATCATCGTCACCCATCAGTGCGCGCCATCCAGCGTCTTGAGCGTGGTATCCGCCAGTCCCCGCCCGGCGGCGAGCAGCCCCTCCACCAGATGAGGCGCGAGCATCGTTTCGCCCTGCTCATCGGGCACATCCATGTGCGCCGCCTGCAGGATTTCCAGAATGGCACTCAGGCTCTGCAGGGTGCGGCGGACCACGATGGATTCCTTTCGCCAGCGCTGGAAAGCCTCGCCTGACAGTTCCGCTGAAGTGCCGTCGCCTTCGTCGGCACCCACCAGTGTGAGCTGTGCCTGAAATGAAGGCGTGTCGTCGCGATGCTGGCGTTGCAGCAGGAGCTCAAGCTTCTGCAGAAAGGAGGAGGGCAGGTCGCGGACGTCGTCGCCGATCAATGCGTACAGACGCTTGCCGCCCAGGGTGTCGTGCTGCATCAATGAACCTCGCATGGCATAAGGCCACCTGCGCCAGGGCGCGAGGTGGCGGGCGATGCGGGTTGGCGTACCGGAAGTAGATACCAAAAAAGACCGGCGGATCGAGGAGATCCCCGCGCATCGCCCGCCATGGAACCGGCAGGACAATGCATTCTCCGCCGTGCCCACGGGGGCAAAACAGAGCTAATTGGTATCTAGCTAGACGGGACGCCAATCCCGGCCGGTGATCTTCGCCACCTGGCTCGATCATCCTGCATAGCCCCAAGCACCTGTGTACATGAGGAAAACTGCGGACCATCAACAGGAACTGACGCACATCGCGCGCGCCGCGTGCGTCGCCAACCGCCGCCAAAACACAGGGCGGGAAGTACAGGAAAACACCATGACCGTGATGGGTACACAGGCCGCAGACGTCAGCGCTTCTTCTCCGCGCCAGTGCCCGGTGTGTCCGCCGCGTCCCTTTCAGGACGCCATGCCCTGCCGGAAAAACGCCACCAGACCCTCCGGGCCTTCGTCACCAGACACCACGTGGGTGATCTCTTCCGCGCTCCGCGCTTCGGCAATGCTTCGCGGGAACAGGTCGCGTTCGTAGACAGCCAGCGCGGCCTCGGTGTCGCCCGCATGATGGGCAATCGCTTCAGCCAGTTCGGCACCATCCCACATGGCAAGGTTCGCGCCTTCGCCGGATGGCGGCATCAGATGCGCGGCGTCACCCAGCAGGGTCACGCCGGGGGTGCGCGTCCAGTGGTGATCCACGGGAAGGGCATGGATGGGCCGCAGTACCGGTGCGGTCTGTGCATCGGTGATGAGTGCGGTCAACGCTGGCGCCCAGCCGGCGAAGGCACCGGCCACCTCGGCACGCAGCGCAGCCGGTTCGGCGGTTGCCATGGCGTCCACCCATGCGGCAGGCCTGCGCAGGTGGACATAGGTGTGCAGCACGCTGTCCGGCTCGCGGTGCGCCAGAATGCCCTTCCCGCGTGCCACGGCGAACATCGCACCGGTACCTACAGCCTGTGCGCTGGCCGGGTGCGCGGCATCGCAGTCGTGCAGATACGTTTCAACGAACGTCAGGCCGGTGTACGCCGGCGTGGCCGTGGACAGCAGCGGGCGCACCTTCGACCATGCACCGTCCGCGCCCACCAGCAGACCGGTGTCCACAGGAGCGCCGTCGGTGAAATGCAGACGGTGCCGGCCATCGCCCAGCGCGTCCACCGCAGCCAGTTTATGTCCCCAGCGCACGGTATCCGGCGGCAACGATTCCAGCAGGATGCGCCGCAGCTCGCCACGCCGCACTTCGGGCCGGCCACCGCGGCCATCGTCGCCCTCCTCGAACAGCACGCGGCCATCGGTCGCCAGCACCCGCGTGGCCTGCCCGCCGGGATGGATGAGGGACTGGAAGGGGTCGAACAGCCCGGCAGCACGCAGCGCACGCTGGCCGTTGTGTTCGTGGATGTCCAGCATGCCGCCCTGCGACCGTGCTGCCGCCGACGCCTCGGCTTCGTAGACGGTTGCGGCAATGCCGTGCATGTGCAGCACGCGCGCCAGGGTGAGGCCGCCCAGTCCGGCGCCAATGATGGCGATATCTGCGTGCATGGTGCCCTTCAGTCGTTAATGGAATGCCGTTCCATAGTACTGGAACGGCATTCCATACGTGTCAAGATAGCCGGATGGAAAAAAAGGACCGGCGTCAGAAAGGTGAAAACCCGCTGTCACGCGAGCGCATCGTTCGCGAGGCGATCGCGCTGCTGGATGCGCGCGGCGAGGGCGGCCTGACGTTCCGGGCGCTGTCCGAGCGGCTGGCGACCGGCGCGGGCGCCATCTACTGGCACATCGCCGACAAGAGCGATCTGCTTACCGCCGCGTGCGATGCGGTCATCGCCGAGGCGCTGGCCACCACGGCCGCCATTGCGCCGCCGGAACAGGCGCTGCGGGCGATCGCAGCGGCGCTGTTCGACACGCTGGATGTGCATCCGTGGGCGGGCACTGCGCTGGCGCGGGCGCCAGGACAGCTACCCGCTGTGCGGATACTGGAGGCACTGGGGCAGCCCTTGGTGAGGCTGGGCGTGGCGGAGACGGCGCGCTGGCCCACCGCGTCCGCGCTGCTGGGCTATGTGCTGGGTGTGGGTGCGCAGAACGCCGCCAACGCCGAGCTTGCGCAGCGACAGGGCCTGGACCGCACGCGTGTGCTGAACGAGGTGGCACAGACCTGGGCAGCACTGGATGTGCGGGCGTATCCGTTCACCTGCAGCGTTGCGGCACGCTTTGCCGACCACGATGACCGCGAGGATTTCCTGGCCGGTGTGGACCTGCTGTTGGATGGAATCCGCGTGCGGGTGAGCAGGTAGCAGGCCAAGGCGACGACACACCGATGCCTGACAGCGCTTGGCCAGGCGGCTGCACGCACAAGTCAGCGGAGCACTGACGTCAGCCGGTCATGAGCCTCACCCTTCTGCGCGGTTTTCGTCCAGCTGCAGTTCCCGCGCAGCCGGCTGCGGCAGCATCGGTGGCGTCGCTCCCTCGGCCAGAGCCTGACGGGTTGTCTTGATATCGCTCATGAAGCGCGCTTCGCGGCTTCGCGCATCTTCGATGTAATCGGCCATTACCCCGAACTGCTGATCGCAGGCTTCCGGAAGAAGGTCGATGGCGGTGATGTGCCGGGTGCCATCGCGCGAAAACGCAACCGATTCCAGCTGCGCCACGCAGACTTCCACCCGCAACGGGCCGAACTCCACCGCGCTGTCGCTCAGCGTTCCGTTCGTGTCACGGTTGCTGCCCAGCACACGGCCGCGCTGCCGGAACGTGCCCTTGTAACTCATGCGGTAAAGCGTGGATGTAAAGTCCACCCGGTTCCACAGCTGGTGCGCGCAGGCCAGCGCGAACTGGGAAGAAGATATGAAGCTCAGCGCGATAAGCCCGAACATCGCGGTGCCGCCCGTGCGCGCATACATGAAGGCGAACACCGCGCCACCCACTCCCAACAGCAGGCCAAGCAGACTCAGGCCGAGCAACGGGCGCTGCGCGGCAGAAGCCCATGCCGCCTTGAATGCAGCGCCCAGCGTGCCGGCGCTCTGGTCCGCACGCGCCACCGGCTCGGTTTCGCAAAGCAGTACGCCATGAAACTCGCTGCCCTGTACCACGTGTTCCTTGGCATACGGGTCCTTGCGTGGCCAGGGCAGGTTGTTGTGCCAGCGGTCCAGCAGGCCACGCGTGAGGTCCTGCATCTGCAGGTCCTGTCGAACCTTGTTGCGTGCCCCGGAGGATGCGTAATGGCTGGTCTGTGCGATCAATGCCACGATGAAAAGAATGCTGACGATCAGCGCGCTGCCCAATACGGCGATGGTGGGCAGCACCACCGTGGCCGTGGCGAACGGCGGCGCAGGCAGCTGCACCGGCGACAGCGTAAGCGCAAGCGGGCCGGCAATGGACATCGCCAGCAGGCCGAGGATGGCTGGGCCGTTGAGTGTGGACAGCGGCCTGTCATCGGCTGCGATTTCCGAGCGGCGAATCCGCGCCAGGGTTGCCACCGGCTTCAACACCGCCATGGCCAGCACCAGATAGACCACCGCCATCCAGGCGAAGGCGGCCGGCTGCGCGAACACCCATGCCAGGCCGAAACTGGCCAGCAGCGCCACCAGGTAGACGGCACGTTGCAGCTGCCGCTCGGCGTGGTGCCGCAGTTGCGCAGGGGCATGCTTGAGCTGTGGCACCAGGCCGTACAAGAGGGTGTACAGCGCACCGGGCGGCTGCTTCCAGTGCACCACGCCGTTGTTGATCACGCTGAGCAGGTAGCCGTTGATGCCACCGCTGTTGGCGGGTATCTCGATGGCGCCTGCCTCGCCCTCATGGAAGGAGAACCGGAAGTAGCACATCGCCACGCGCACGTGCGCCCAGCCGAGCAGCAGGATCAGCATGCCCGTGCTCAGGCGCAGCAGTGCGCTGATGCCCATCGCGCGCGCTGCTTCGGCATTGGCCATGCCGAGCAGCAGCCAGGCGCCCAGTACGAAGCACACCCCGCCGATGGCAAGATGAAGCGTATTGGGTAGGCGCATGGGGTTGACCGTGACCGGCGCCGCTGCGGTGCCGAATTCCTTGTTCATCGAGCGTCCCTTTCCGAATCAGGTTATGACAGGCCTATCGGCGGGTTGGTGGGGAACTTGAGCGGATTGGACGCCATCGGCATGGGGATCATTTCCTGCACCGGCTTCGCGGCAGCCTTCTCCTTGTAAGATGAGCCGGCATGACCTTCCCGCCAGTCAAGGACGATTCTGTGAAAGCATGGGTTCTCTGCGCGATGATCACCGCTCCGGGTGTGCTGCCAGGCAACGCGCGGGCAATGGAGGCGGCGGATGCCGGCCTACCGGTGTCGCAACATGTCGAGGCTTCCCGTTTCTTCCCATCCGATGACGCCGAGCGGCTGGCGCGGCAGGATATTGCTGACCGGTTCGCCAACATCAGCAGGGAACAGCGCACCTATCCCGATGGGGGGTTCAAGGCACTGGAAAGCTTGTTTGCTCGCTGCCTGGACCATTACGCCTACCATGAGCTGCTTTCCTCGCGCGATGTCGGCAACCGTTCGGCAGCCAGGCAACGGGAAGCCGTGCTGGACCTCTGTGGCGACATCGCGGCGGCGGCCAAGGCGGGTCTGCGTGATGCCCCGCAGGATGCGGCATGGGCAGCTCCGTATCGCTACTTGATCGCACGCAGTGAACGCATGGCCGCTCACGCGCTTCCCGCCGCCGGACGTTCGCTGGATGCTGCAGCGGATCTGGCGATGGAAGGTTTCCAGAAGATCCATCGCCTGCAGATGCAGGCCTCCGGATTCCCGGAACTGGTGGTCGGCGACGCGACGCTCAACGTATCGGATGATTTTCATACGCTGATGGCCCTGCCCGACGAGGCGCTGCGCCAGAAAGCCTGGACACTGCGTCGCGACGCGCTGCTGCAGCGAAAGGCAGTGCTTGCCCAGGCGCTGATAGGCATCGCGGCGTTGAGCGATGGTCAAGCCGTGGCGCGTGGCTATGGGAGCTCCATGGAGCAGGCTTATGCAGGGATGGGGCTCACAGACAAGGACGTCAGCTCAGCTGTGCAGGCAATGCAGTCCCATGCGCCGTCCTATGCGCGTTACCTGACCCTTCTTGATGGTCATGGTGCAGCGTCGGCGGACAGTCATGCACGCAGACCGTGGAACGCGGAGGCGTCCAGCACGGGTTTCGCCCCCCCTGCGATGAGCATGGCCGAGGTGCAGCAGATGGCGGTACGTGCGGCAAATTCTCTGGGCGCGGAGCATGCCCGTCAACTCGGCGCGGTGCTGGACCCTGATGGTGGCCGCATGGATTTCGACATGCAGTTGGGCAGCCGCAAGCGGGATGCGTTTTCGATAACGGCTCCCGGTTCCACATCGATACTGTTCGTCGGTCATCGACGCGCCGATGTCGAAAGCGATGTCGAAGTGGTCCACGAGGCGGCGCATGCGGTGCATGGTCAGTTGATGAACATCAACGGTACCTCGCCGTTGATGCGGCACGGCGCGCCGTGGCTGGAAGAGAGCTTCGCCATCCTGGATGAGTTTCTGTACCGCGACCGGCTGGTGCGTGAGGCCGCTACGCCGGAGGCGCAGGAGTATTACCTCAAGGGGTTGCTGCGCGATATTGCGTTGCAGCTGTTCGTGGCTGCGGAAGAAACACAGCTGGAGGCGGCCATCCACCGGGGCGTGCATGAGGGAAGCATCAGGGATGCGACGGATCTGGATGCACAGGTGGTCAACATGCAACGCCTTCACGAAGCACGCGTTGTCGAACAGCCGGAGCTGGATACGACCTGGGAGAGCAAGCGGTTGCTCTATCAGGATCCTTTGTATCTGACGAACTATCTTTTCGCAGGATTGGTGGCCGTCAAGCTGTACGCAGCCAGCGCCACTGATCCTGGCTTTGCAGGGCGCTACGCCCAGGTGCAGAAGGAGGGGTTCACTGCGGAACCGGAACGCCTGGTCGAGCGGATGCTGGGGCATCCCGTGGATTGGAAGCGTCTGGTTGACGACGATGTTGCATTGTTCGATACGCGCGTGTCCCGGTTGCAGCAGTTGCAGGAACAGCGGAGGGCCGGTTCCGCAGTTTCGCACCGCTAGGTTCGTCGGCGGATACGCTCCCCGCCGGGTCGTCGATCGCCGGTATCGTGGTGCGTTGCTGGAACCACACAGCTGCCCGTTCTCCCACCTTTTCGAGTCACTACATGAGCTCACCCACCATCAGCAACGGCCGCGCCCAACAGCACGCCACCCGCGCGGCTTTCTTCATTCCCGGCTTCGCCACTGCGTTGTGGGCGGTGCTGGTGCCCTTCGCCAAGGCCCGCACCGGCGTGGACGACGGTACGTTGGGCTTGATCCTGCTTTGCCTGGGGGCCGGTTCTCTGATCGCGATGCCGGCGGCCGGCATGCTGGCCGCCCGGTTCGGCTGCCGCGCGGTGATGATCGCCACCACGGTGCTGATCTGCGCCGGACTGCCATTCCTGGCCGTGGCCTCTACGGCATGGCTGCTGGCGGTGGTGTTGTTCGTCTTCGGGGCTGGAATAGGGGCCATGGACTGCACCATGAACATGCAGGCGGTGGTGGTGGAACGCGAAGCACAACGCAGCATGATGTCCGGCTTCCATGCGTTCTACAGCATCGGCGGGTTTGTCGGCGCGGCGGCGATGACGGGGTTGCTGTCCGCGCGTTTCACTCCTTTCGCGGCGGCAGCGGCAGGCGTG
>JAAIGF010003854.1_pt1 | contig 23275 bp, 14 predicted proteins | sample 6487441 | NCBI WGS metagenome assembly JAAIGF01 (sample SAMN13974129, study PRJNA590717) | phyllosphere metagenome | biome: pepper field; feature: multiple bacterial spot infested pepper fields; material: pepper leaves; isolation source: leaves from pepper fields | host: Capsicum annuum ... | reverse complement strand
TTTCATCGAGGCGATTTGGCGCACGTATCCTTCGCTCGCAAGCCAAGTGCCGCGCAGGCTAGAAATTGTTCTAAAAAAATCCTCCTGTATTTTTTTATAACAATTTCTCATGCCTTCCCATCGCGCAACCCGCGTCAATTGCTTGTTTTCCATCGCTTAATGAAACGTTGATGATGTTGATCGCATAGCGTTGAATCACGCGAGCGTTCACATTTCGCCAGCGATATTGAAAAATTGACCTCAGCGAGGTCATATATTTATAGAATATGTTGATTTTCTTTTTTCGACTCCAGCGGAGTCGTATGTCGCTTGATGAAACGTTAATGACTTTATTCGCAAGCATTTATCTACGCCGATCGTTCACGATTTCGCAAGGCGATAAATTAAAACGTCTCATGTAGTGGTGGATAAAAAAGCAATAGGCGATGGTTTTTGTGTTGAGGGTAAAGCCTAGGAATCATATTGAAACCCCTGTAAGGGTTTCGATGTTATTCCAGCTTTGTGAGCATATTGCTTTTTGTGTGAAAGCTTGCGCGACAAACCACCTTCAGGAGACAGCAGAACCTTGCTTCCTTGGGTTCTTCCAAGGAAGGCCTTGCCGTGGCGAGCGGCGTAAAGGTTTGTGCGGCGGGAAAATGATCCTTTCTACATACCTTTTTGTCTCTTTCCGGAACGGGCACCTTCCTTTTGAAGGCCAAAAGGAAGCAAAAGCCTTTTGATTCAGCTAGCCAATCTATTGCACGAACTATCTCACACAAAAAATCCTGAAACGGGGCGTTTCAGGATTTTACAAACTAACCAATTATAAACTAACCTATGAAGTATTTTCCTCTGTTATCTCTACTAAAAACGTAAAAGCAGATTCATTGGTATTATAACATAGCGTGTTTAACAAATTTTAACGGCTCCACTTTTTATAAGCATCGAATGGTAACCAAAAGTTGGCCAACATGCCGTTGGCTATGTTCGGCTGCATGAAAAAGCAGACCGATCAGCGTTGTCGGCAATTGTTGACGACCCAAATAGCGTTTTTCCGTCAAGGTTTCTTCGCGCACGCTCGATAGCTCATCGACGGCACGTCGTATCTGCGCTTGCACATCGCGCAACAGCGAAGTTTTGGTGATCTCCGCCGTGTATTTCCCCTCTTGCTGCAAATATGCAAATTGTGCTTCGCTCAGTGCTTCTTGCCGCGCATAGGTGAACATCCGGTCGATAACACCACCAATGTGTTGAATATGAAAAGCCGGTGAGGCGACTTGATTGGGCCGTTCCCAAAGTTTCGTTTCGTCCACTTCTTCAAGCAGTAGCGCGATATCTTCTGCAACTTGTAACAAAGCATGCGCAACAGGCTGTAATAAAGGTGGTATGTTCGGTAGCGCTCCTCGCATCCAAACTTCGCGTTGTTCTTTTTGCATGGTTTAATTTTTTTAGCATAAGTTGCGATAAGCCAGCAGGGCGCAATGTTTGCTGCTGGCTTATCGCGATGCATCTATTGCGCGCCCGGCGGACAATTTTCTCTTAGAAAGCGCGTGTATATTAATGAAAGGTGTTTTGATGTGCCTTCTCCTTCACTGATGGAGTGGCTTCTGTTGGGATAAGACATCATCTGAAAAGGAATATTATATTTGATTAACTCATTAATATAGACCTCCGCATTTTGGTAATGCACATTATCGTCGCCTGTCCCGTGAACTAACAACAGGTTGCCTTTTACATTTTTGGCGTAGCTTATAGCCGAACCTTTCAGGAAATCCGCTTCGTTTTCTTGCGGAAGTCCCATATAGCGCTCCTGATAGATATTATCATACAACAATTGATTGGTTACCGGGGCGATGGAGATGCCCGTTTTGTAAATCTCCGGATATTGCCCCAAAAGATTTAGCGTAGAAGCACCACCACCAGACCAACCCCAAACAGCCACGCGTGCCGTATCGATAAAGCCCCATTTGAATACTTCTTTCGCGCCCATGGCTTGATCGCGAATGTTTAATATCCCAATATTTCTGTAGATCGATTTGCGCCATGTTCTGCCTTTTGGAGCCGGTGCACCTCTATTTTCCAACGAAATATACACGTAGCCATCGGCAGCCATATCACCCATATACAAACGATTTTTCCCCGTTCCGAAGGCGTCTGTCACCGTTTGCGATGCCGGTTCGCCATAAACGTAAAATACGACAGGATATTTCTTTGCCGGATCAAAGTTTTTCGGTTTGACCATCCAGCCGTCCAATGTCACGCCATCTGCCGTAGTTACCTGGAAAAACTCCGTTTTGTTATCTTGTGCAGATGCATTTGCTTTTTGCGGTGCCGGAACAAGCTCCTTGTGATCTGGCAACGATACCACAGCATTTGCCGCCCAGGATGTGGTGCTGCTATGGTTGAAAAGCGCGATCTTACCGTTTGGTGAGATCGTGTAAGTGTTCGTTCCTGATATGTTGCCTGGCGTCACGCGGCTGGATTTACCACCTTTCAAACTGACTTTGTAGAGATATTTTTGCGTCGCATTTGTCGGTGATGCCGAATAGTAAATCGTTTGCGTTTTAGAATCAAAAAAGTCGATCTGAATAACATCAAATGGCTCTTTGGTAATCAATCGCTCTTTTCCGGTTAAATCAATCGTATAAATCTGGCGCCACCCGCCTTTTTCTGATACCCAAATGAAAGTTTTTCCGTCATTCAGCCAATCCCATCCCGCAGGGTCGCCATCATTCCAGCGCGATTTAATATCAATCCAGGCTTCATCCCGCTCACTGTGTATGATGTTGCTTTTTCCCGAAATAAGATCAGAAGTAATAATGTTGCTTTCGTTCTGTTTACGATTTAAGGTCTGAAAAATCAATCCCTTTCCATCCGTAAGCCATTCCATGCGTGGGATGTAGCCATCATTTGTCGTGAGTAAATCTTCTACCTGTATCGCACGGTCTTTGGTTAGATCGTGCACCCAAATACGCGTAGGAGAGGGTGGAAAACCCACTTTCGGATATTCTACTGGGATAGTAAAGGCGTAGGTGCTATCGGTATTGTTAATCATCAGAAAATTCCGCGTCTCGCGCGCATCTTGTTTCCAAAAAGCAATCTTTGTTCCGTCCGGCGACCAGCGAAAACCATCCTGCGTACCAAACTCTTCTTCATACGCCCAATCGAAAGTCCCATTGATGATCCTATCCGTTCCATCCGTTGTTATTTGTTTAATAACGTGTGATTTTAGATCTTCTACATAAATATTATGTTTAGAAACATAAGCCACGCGTGTGCCGTCTGGCGAGAATTTAGCAAACATTAACGAAGCTGTCGGAAGCCCTTTGCCAAGTTGCGTTAAGGTTTTCTTCTGTTGGTCAAACAGCCAATAATCACCGCGCGTGCGCTCTCGCCATACCCGCTGGGTGTTGGCAAACAATAGCAAGGCGCGGCCACCTGGCGCTACCTGAAAACTTTGCACGCGTAAAGCTGTAGATGTGCCGGTAGGAATAAGTTCTTTGGCCGTTAAAAAGTTAACATTCTTTTCCGGCTGCACCGGATTGATAATTTCAATCCCATCTTCCGAGAAGGAATAAAAGCCTGTACCATCGCTGGTCCATTGCAATTGAGCGGAAGCAAAGTTGGCACCAGCAACCAGTAAAACCGCCAATGCCATTTTTTTTATGAAGGTATTTTTATAAAACATAAGCTAATCTTAATTTTTCGATGTCATCTGCTGTTTTGGCCAATTCTGGCCCCAATAAGCGGTAGTCGCTTTCGGTGATCAGGAAATTGTCTTCAATGCGAATACCGCCAAAATCACGGTAAGCGTTTACTTGATCATAATTGATAAAATCTGCCAGTTTATTTTCCGCTTGCCAGCGATCAATAAGCTCCGGAATGATATACACGCCGGGTTCGACCGTCACCACAAAGCCGGTTTCCAATTTTCGTCCTAGACGTAATGATTTAAGGCCAAAAGTTTGCGTATCTTTTGGTTCATCGTCTGTATAGCCCACATATTGCTCGCCTAGATCCTCCATATCGTGCACATCCAGCCCCATCATATGACCCAGTCCGCATTGGAAAAACAACGTATGCGCATGTTGGCGCACCGCGTCTTTTGGGTCGCCTTTCATTAAACCTAGATCGACGAGTCCCGCAACCAACGATTCGCAAGCCTGTATATGCACTTCTTTAAAAGATATGCCGGGGCGCAGTAAAGCCCGCGCGTCGGTAAAGGATTTCAACACCACATCGTAAATTTCCCGCTGTTTGTTGCTAAACCGTCGGCCAACCGGAAATGTACGGGTAAGATCGCCAGCATATCCCATGCTGGTTTCGGCGCCAGAATCATTCAACAGCATATCACCTTCTTTCAACGTGTTGAACTGATAGGAATTGTGCAAGATTTCACCACGTATGGTCACAATCGGCGGGTAAGCTAATGGAGCAGCTTGATCTGCCGCAAGATGTCTGATCGCATTTGCAACTTCCATTTCCTTCATGCCGGGTTTGCTGATCTTCATAGCCAGCAAATGCATATCCACCGAAATGCGAAGCGCCTCTTCAATCTGCACAATTTCTTGTTCTTCTTTGATAGCACGTTGCGCAACGACCGCTTTAATAAATGGCACAGATGCAGTAAGTTTTGCGATAGGGGTATGCAACAAATCGCTAAGCAATATCTTGTTAAACGATTGATAAGGCGGCAGGTAATGCACGCGCTGCCCCGAAAGTGCTGCTTTATCCAGATAGTCGCTCAGCGCCGAAAATGGCTGGCAGTCGACAACGCCTGCCTTGTCACATTTTTCCCGCAAGGTTTCTTGCCTTCCCATCCACACGATTTGGTCAATGTTGAGCTCATTTCCAAAAACGATGGTCCGCTGGTTGTCCACATCGATTATCGCGGCGAGATTAGGTTCTTTTATTCCGAAATAATATAAAAACGTACTGTCTTGCCTAAATGCATAGGTATTATGCTCAAAATTTATGGGGTTTTCGATGTTGCCAAGAAATAAAAGTAGGCCACTTTCTACATTTTCAAGTAGTTTGCTTCGGCGCTGTTGATATGTTTGTGCTGAAAACATGTATAGTGTATTTAATAATGATGCAATTTATCCTTTTCCGTTATATTTTCGCTGGTAAATGTGCTAAAAAGCCATATAATATTATTCTCCTATTTTGGCTAGTTATAATCGTATTTTACAAAATCTGGCTACCAATTTGGCTTTTTTGTGGCGAGCTGCAATTTTATCCGTTAATCTTCACCAGGATATCGATAGCCTCGAATAATTTGACGCAGATCTTATCCGAATACCTGTACTAATTTTTAACTTTGTTCAAAGCGAAAAGGAAAAGTATGTATATAATTTTTGATACGGAAACGACGGGTTTGCCAAAACGTTGGGATGCGCCAATAACCGATACGGATAATTGGCCGCGTTGTATTCAGCTGGCTTGGCAACTCCATGATGATATGGGGCGGCTTATTGAGCATCAAGATTATTTAATCAAACCCGACGGCTTTAATATCCCGTACGATTCGGAAAAAATCCACGGTATTTCTACCGAGCTTGCGGAACAAGAGGGCGTGCCGCTGGTCGACGTACTGCATAAATTTAATGAGGCTCTAGCAAAAGCGAAGTTTGTTGTCGGGCAAAACATCGGGTTTGACCTCAATATTATGGGCTGTGAGTTTTTTCGGTACGAAGTTTCATCGCCTATGGCAGACATGGCGGTACTAGATACCTGTACCGAAGTGACGGCCGAACTTTTGCAGCTGCCAGGCGGTCGTGGCGGACGTTACAAGTTGCCAAACCTTACCGAGCTACACGCTTATTTGTTTGGTGTTCCGTTTGCCGAGGCACACAATGCAACGGCCGATGTGGAAGCCACCACGCGCTGTTTTTTTGAGTTGGTACGCCGCGAGGTCTTCACGCCAGCCGAACTGCAGGTAGACACGGGCTATTTCGTCGAGTTTAAGCAACATAATCCTGCGCTGATTGAATCGGTAGGCTTAAAGCATATTAACCTGAAGGCAGCTTCGGCGGCTATTCGTAAAGAACAAAAGACCGATACAGCAGATATTGTCGTCGACGAAGCACTTTTAAAAGCTTTCGAGCAGGCAGAATTTGCGCATTTACACAATCACTCGCAATTTTCTGTATTACAGTCTACCATATCCATCCCGTCTTTGGTTGATGCGGCTGCAAAAGCCAATATGACTGCTGTGGCGATGACCGACCATGGTAACATGATGGGCGCATTTCACTTCGTGAACAGAGTTTTGGGCCATAATAAAGAGGTGGAAGCAAAAAATGCGGAAGCGCTTGAAAAAGGCGAGGAGCCTAGCGGACGCGTTATCAAACCGATCGTGGGTTGCGAATTTTTTGTTTGTGAAAATTATAAAGATAAATCGAGAAAAGACAATGGATATCAAATTGTCTTTTTAGCAAAAAACAAGGCTGGCTACCACAACTTAGCTAAAATGGCTTCAGCGGCCTACACCGAAGGGTTCTATTACGTGCCGCGTATCGATCGGTCCGTGGTTGAGCGTTACAAAGGCGATTTGATCGTGCTTTCCGGAAATTTGCATGGCGAAGTGCCTAGTAAAGTGCTTAATATCGGTGAAACGCAGGCAGAAGAAGCGTTGCTTTGGTGGAAAGAGCAGTTTGGTGCAGACTTTTACATGGAAGTGATGCGTCATGGTCAAGAAGACGAAGATCGTGTAAACGAAACGCTGATTCAACTCGCACGTAAGCACGATGTCAAACTGGTAGCAACCAATAATACGTATTATGTAAACAAAGCAGATGCTCACGCGCACGATATTTTACTCTGTGTTAAAGACGGTGAAAAGTTAGCCACGCCAAAAGGGCGCGGTCGCGGATTTCGGTTTGGTTTACCCAATCAGGAATATTACTTCAAATCGACCGACGAAATGAAGAAAGTATTTGCGAATCTACCGGAGGCTATCGTTAATGTTCAGGAGATTTTGGACAAAATCGATATCTATTCGTTGAATCGAGATGTCTTACTTCCAAAATTTGATATTCCTGAGCAATTTCAACATGCCGAAGATGAACTGGATGGTGGCAAGCGCGGGGAGAATGCCTTTTTACGGCATTTAACCTACAAAGGTGCAGAAAGCCGCTATGCGGAAATCAACGATGTAGTCACCGAGCGCCTCGATTTTGAATTGGCAACGATCGAGCGTACGGGGTATCCGGGATATTTCCTTATTGTGCAAGATTTCATCGCAGAGGCGCGCAAAATGGGCGTTTCCGTGGGGCCGGGGCGTGGTTCGGCCGCGGGATCAGCCGTAGCCTATTGTTTAGGTATCACCAACCTGGATCCTATACAATACGATTTGCTTTTTGAGCGTTTTCTTAATCCCGATCGGGTTTCCATGCCCGATATCGACGTGGATTTTGACGACGAGGGCCGCGGAAGAGTTATGCAATACGTGATCGATAAATACGGCGCATCGCAGGTAGCACAAATCATTACCTACGGTACGATGGCCGCTAAATCTTCGATAAAGGATACGGCAAGGGCGTTGGATTTGCCGTTGCAGGATGCCAATGAGATTGCGAAGTTAATTCCCAACCTCAAACTCAGCAAAATATTTACCATGGATGACAAAGGCCTGAAAGAGGTCTTACGCTCGGAAGAGATCGAAGCGGTAAACCGACTGAAAAACTTGGCCGATGGAGCCGGTTTAGAAGCTGAGACGATCAAACAGGCGCGTGTACTCGAAGGTTCCATGCGAAATACCGGTGTTCACGCTTGTGGTGTTATCATTACGCCAGACGATATTACCAATTTTGTACCGGTTTCACTAGCCAAAGATTCTGATCTTTTTGTCACGCAATTTGACAACTCCGTGGTGGAAAGTGCCGGATTGCTCAAAATGGACTTTTTAGGACTAAAAACCCTGACGCTGATCAAGGATACCGTGAGCAACGTTAAATTGCGTCATGGTGTTGAGCTTGATCCGGATAAGTTCCCGATTGACGATGTACTGACTTACGAACTTTTCCAACGTGGAGAAACGATCGGTGTATTTCAATACGAGTCGCCCGGCATGCAGAAATACATGAAGGAACTAAAACCAACGGTATTTGCCGATTTGATTGCGATGAACGCGCTTTACAGACCCGGACCAATGGAATACATTCCTTCGTTTATTAAACGGAAGCACGGCATCGAACCGATTACGTACGACTTGGATGCTTGTGAAGAATACTTACAGGAAACCTATGGTATTACCGTTTACCAAGAGCAGGTTATGCTCTTGTCGCAAAAGTTGGCGGGCTTCTCCAAAGGTGATGCCGATGTTTTGCGGAAGGCGATGGGTAAAAAGCAAAAAGCGGTTTTGGATAAGATGAAACCAAAATTTGTGAATCAAGCGGCTGAAAAAGGACATGCACCGAAAACGCTTGAAAAAATTTGGACAGACTGGGAAGCTTTCGCTTCCTACGCGTTTAACAAATCGCACTCCACCTGCTATGCTTGGGTAGCTTACCAAACGGCTTATTTAAAAGCACACTATCCGGCAGAATATATGGCGGCCGTGCTCTCCAACAATATGAACGATATCAAGCAGGTGACCTTCTTTATGGAAGAATGTCGGCGGATGGGTTTATTAGTTTTGGGGCCGGATGTTAACGAATCGTATTATAAGTTTACCGTAAACGATGGCGGCGCTATTCGCTTTGGTATCGGCGCCGTAAAAGGGGTGGGCGCAGGCGCCGTGGATACGATTGTTAAGACACGTGAAAAAGGTGGCCGGTATAAGTCTGTTTTTGATATGGCTAAACGTATTGATTTACGATCGGCAAATAAGAAGGCCTTTGAAAGTTTAGCATATGCTGGTGGTTTTGATAGTTTTACCAATACGCACCGCGCACAATACTTTAGTACCGAGGGCGATAACTCGACGGGTTTAGAAAAGGCGATTAAATATGGAAATCGTGTAAAAGATAATGAGAGCTCCGCACAAGCCAGTTTGTTTGGCGGGTCTGCTGCTACTGAATTGCCTGAACCTATGCTGGCACCATGTGCAGCCTGGGGATTGATCGAAAAGCTAAAATACGAGAAAGATGTCATCGGCATTTACCTCACCAGCCACCCGCTCGACAACTACAAATTTGAAATCAAGCATTTTTGTACCAACCGGGTCAGCGATTTGCAGTTGATTAATAAAGTAAAAGCCAGCGAAGTGGAAGAAGAAGTTTTGCTGGATTTTAATCGGATAAAAAATAAGGAGGTCGTGTTAGGCGGTATTATCGCCATGGCAAACCATCGCGTAGCTAAATCCGGTAAGCCTTTTGGCTCGTTTATAATCGAAGATTATAGTGATTCCTATGAAATCATGGTGTTTGGCGAAGATTATGTGAAGTTTAAAGGCTATCTGCAAGAAGGCTTTTTTGTACAAATCAGAGGATTGGTGCAGGAACGCTTCAAGCAAGTGGGCAACTGGGGTTTCGAATTGAAGAATATTCAATTGTTATCTGATTTGCGGGATAAAATGGCTAAATCTTTTACTATACAATTGCCTTTACATCTATTAGATGATAAGCTCGTAGCGTTGGTGCAGAATCTTATTGATTCGACCAAAAGCGAGGGAGCGGAGTCTAACTGCCAGTTGAAGTTTAAGATACTGGATGTGCAAGACGAGCTGGCTATCGAGATGCCGGCAAAGGCGATAAAGATCAATTTAACCAACGAGTTTTTAGACGGATTGGAAAAACTGGAAGGGATAAATTATAGATTAAATTGATAGGCTATAGAAATTTTATGAGGGGCTAATGACCGTTATAATTGGCCGAATCGTTATATTTGTATGAGGAGTTTGATAAAAAAATAAACAAATAAATATTATGGCATTAGAAATAACCGATAGCAACTTTGAAGAATTAGTGCTTAAATCTGATAAACCCGTATTGATTGATTTTTGGGCAGAGTGGTGTGGTCCTTGTCGCATGGTTGGCCCAGTGGTAGACGAAATCGCTTCTGAATATGACGGTCAGGCGGTAATCGGCAAAGTAAATGTAGATCATAATCCAGAAATTTCTGTGAAATATGGTATTCGCAATATCCCGGCTTTATTGTTTTTCAAAAATGGCGAGATTGTTGACAAACAGATTGGTGCTGTGCCTAAATCTGTTTTGGTCGAAAAATTGAGCAAACAACTTTAGTCAACGATAACTGCTACCTTTTCGAAGGTATTCACAACGTATAAACATGCGGAGTTTCCACGAAGCTCCGCATGTCTTGTTTATAGGAGTTTGACGTATTAAAAAAGTAGAGGTAGGACGTTGTTTTTGAAAATAGCTGGATGGTGAACTAGCTCCAACGTGCTAAACCTCTATTGTAGATAAGTTGATAGACAGACCTGAGCGAGCTTGTGCGTTGGATCTGAAAAAATAACAGGCAGCATTATACGCTCCTTTCCAGGGACGAATGTAGCGTGAACACATCAAGATATACTTATTGAACTGGAATAGCTAACTAAAGCTCGATTTTTGCGATATTACCTGAACTTCCCGCCAAATAAATAGCTCGGCTGTCTTTACTTACGGCCAGGCTGTTAAAGCTTTCTTTTGATACGTTTTTCCAATGCTTTCCGGCATCAGTAGACAGGTCGGTGCCTGTAGTACCCGTAGCAAAAATAAGGTCTTTGCTTACATATTTGACTGCTGATTTAAATCCACTAGCCGAAGAAACAGACGTCCAATTTTTACCGCCATCGTACGTTAACATTATCGTGTTTTGACTAATGGTATCGCGCATATAATCTCCGCCCACAGCAATTCCGTTTTGCTCGTTCCAAAAATCGATGGAAAAAATCCCTTGGCTTGCTTCTCCCTGTAAAATAGGACAGGGGTATTTGTCCATGGTCAAAGCTTTCTCATTCCTTTTAAAGATATTAGACGAGAGTCCTCCAGTGCCGACCCACACATCGTTACGCAGGTATTGGATGGATGTGCCGCTGGCTGCAAAAGCGGCTTCTGCCGAGTCGGCGATCAAATACATAAAATTAGAAACATCTTTCCAGGTCTTTCCTTTATCCTTCGACTGCAATAGCTGGAAAACACCATCAATAGGGTCGCCTACAACAAATCCTTCTTTACCTTGAAAGTCCATGCCGTCCAAAAATATCTCCGGCCTATTATCTTCGTATACTTTTTTCCAGCTTATGCCGCCATCAGTCGTGCGCAAGATTAACGCCGGGCTACCCGCCGAGACCACTACAGCTTCCTTTTTGGAAAAAGCTTCTACATCTCGAAAGTCAACGTTTTCATATCCTTTTGGCGATACCCAATCCCAGGTAGCGCCAGCATCCAACGATTTTCCCACGGTGCCTTTAGATCCACTTACCCAAATACACTCGTTTTCGAAAACCGCCAAACCGCGAAAACTGACGTTCTGTTTTGTGGTTAAGGGCTTTACTTCTTGCGCGCTAACGACAGTCAAAAGACAGTTAATGAAAAATAAGGAGAAAACGAGTGGCTTCATGTGTTTTGGTAGACTAAGAGATGATTAATTTTCGCTTTTTGTTACAGTTGCTTTTCCTTCTATTCCGGGAGAGCCAGAATAAATTTGCCCTTGTGGCACGCCGCGCAGACCAGGAGCAGAAAGCGCTATTTGTGAATAAATTTGGTTCAAGTCTGTATTCGGATTGAGACGACGACCACCCGCCGAAACATCGATATGCAAGTAGTTGGCTGCTTTTTTATCAGTTGATTGTGGTGTTATTCCCTGCGCACTGTAACGTAAATCAACGTTGCCACCGTCGCCATTATCATAAGTCCGGGTGCCATTCATAGCATCGAGACCACTCGCAATAATGTATAATGAGCCTAATTTTTGCAGGTTGATGGCAATGTTAAAATTAGAAGCATTGTTCTTCGCGCCAACACCACTAATAAACACGCGTTTTCCGATCTCGGCATGCTTAACAACCAATTTGACATCTTTTTTTGCGTAAAACTGCAGGGAGCTGCGATCTTTCATGATCAACGTATCGATGTAAATGACGGCTGATGAATCTCGGCTATTGAATGTCTTTTTATCTTTCTTCCCGACAACCAGCTTCGTTATATGCTGTTCTTCCACCTGTCCGTAAGCGGTAAGAACGCTTAACAACAACATAATAGGCAATATTTTTAGTAACCTCATGGCATTTAAAGTTTTAGTCCTATTGTTTAGAGTAGAAATGTAGTTAAAAGTTTAACCGATTAGGCCGTAAGATATTGCACAATTAATTTTGCTGCTTTTTCAGACGCACCGGCTGTCCCCAGTTTTTTATTTAACAACGCGTAATTCTCTAGCACACTTGCCCGATGTTCAGGTTTATTAATCAGTTCGTCAAGCTCGTCTGCTATGCTGCGGGTATGGCAATCTTCCTGTATAAGTTCGCGTACCGACAAGAAATCATTGATGAGATTGACTAATGATATGAAGCGCACTTTAATGACCAGGCGCGCTATCCAAACCGTTAATTTGTTGGCGCGGTATACCACCACTTGCGGTACTTGTAAAATGCCCGCTTCCAGTGTTGCTGTGCCGCTGGTAACCACCGCCGCTACCGCATTTTTTAACAAATCATAGGTTTGATCAAAGACGACTTTGATGGGTAGATCGCCGATATAACGCTTGTAATAGGCTTCGTCAAAGTTAGGCGCGCCGGCAATCACAAACTGATGTGCCGGAAACAGGTAATACAAGTCAACCATTTCGGGCAGTAACATCTCAATTTCCATCTTTCTACTGCCGGGCAACAAAGCGATGATGGGGCGCTCAATTAGCGCGTTGTCGGACACAAAGTTGGGATTAAATTGGTACGCTTCAATCGCATCCAATAACGGATTACCGATATAATCCACGTTGTAATGATATTTTTTATAAAAATCCACCTCGAAAGGCAAGATACAAAACATGTGATCGACAACTTTTTTGATTTTGTGTACACGTCCTTGATTCCATGCCCATATTTTCGGCGAAATATAATAGCAAACCTTTATACCAAGTTTCTTGGCAAATGCGGCTATTTTAAGATTAAATCCCGGAAAATCGATTAATATCAACGTATCTGGACGATGCTGCTGGAGATCACGCTTCACGATGCTTAAGTTCTTTTTGATCGTACCAAGGTTTTTAATTACTTCCACGAAGCCCATAAAGGCCATGTCGGCACAATGTATCAACGGTGTTTCGCCCGATGCCACAGCCATTAAATCTCCACCAACAATACGAAAATGGGCATCGTTATCTTCATTTTTCAGTGCTTTGATAAGATTAGCACCATGTAAGTCTCCCGATGTTTCGCCAGCGATAAGGTAGTAGTCCATACAAAAAAAGTCAAGATGTTAAATATACGCTATTATCACTTAAATGATGTAAAAAAGCAGAAACTCCATAAAATGAATTTATGATTTTCTGCCAAAGTTTAGTCAGTGAGACCAAAAGAAAAGCCGGGGGTGTGCCTGATTTGGTACGCGCGTCTTATGGGGAAACTATCGCGCTCGTTTAGATGCCCAGCTCTACTTGCAGCATGCCACCCCATAAACTTCCTTGGAAGTTGTTCTTTAGATCGCCATTTGTAAACGTGTAGTTAGCATTGACTTGCAATTTCAAGCGATGTGCTTTTACATATTTGGTCAAACCAAGTTCAATCACTTCGGTTTTCTCTTCAAATGCGCGTATTTGCTGATGCGGATTGACGTAAGTATACCGCGCCGCAACCTCATAACCTTTATTCAGTAGGTAAGATGTCTGTTGGTTTACACCCCATCCTTTATAAGCGTAGGTTTCTTCTTGTTCAGGGCCATCCAATTGGTTTAAGCGGTCATCAACAATATTTAGCGGGTTGTCCACATCGCGACGCATATATTCTACTTGATAAGCAAAGCCTTGAAATTTAAAAATAGCATCGGCAAAAGCTGTTTTCAGCGTAAATGGATTTTGAACGTAGCGACCGAGCTGTCCGCCCTCACGGGTAGTGCGATCATTGTAACTGTAGCCGCCGCCAATAGATAATTTAGGAGTTTTCTCTCGTTCAATATCACCTTCCGAATAGTCGCCATCATTGGTAAAGTCGCCCAAAGGCAAAAATTCAACTCGCCCGGTGTACGCCAGTCCGTCGTCGGTTCCGCTGGCTACGCGGCCTTCGCCGGTAGAAATGGCAGCTTTGGCATTGATCGGCATTTCACCCAGCTTTTTACTGAGATTTAACGATAGGCCAAAGTCACGATCCAGTGTAAAATGTCCGTTAACCAGCGATCGGTCGGCAAACTGCAACTGTCCGGAAGAGTTGACCCGTTGCCTGTTTCCCGGAAGCTTATTTTGGCCAAAGGAAATATAGAAATCGTCTGTGAAATTGTAAAAAACTACGGCATCACGAACAATATTGGCTACGCCCGTATCATCGAAGTCTTGATCGGAACGCGTAAAGGCCAATTGAATGGAATAAGAAACTTTGGGGGTATAGATGTAGCCATCAATACGCATCCGTAGGCGTCGTATACGTGCATCAAAGGTGCCGTTTTCTTCCCGATCAAGTTTATTACTAAAGCCCGCTCGGTTTTGCATACGAAATCGAAAGTTCGTGTAAAACAGCGAATCTTTGCTCATATACTGAATACCTTTGAAATTTAATATGGTAGCGCGGTCATCACGCTCTTGTGCGTGTAAAGTACTGGTCAAGCATAAGGCAATAATGCCCGTTATTAGGCAGCGTAGCCCAGTTTTGATCGTTAGAGGTTGCATAAAAATGAAAATACTCGCCTAAATGCTGTATTTGGCAAAGATAGTATTATTCAATAAAAATAACTTAATGGCTGCTTAGATTTCTGCTAATTCTTAAGGAGGTTGCTGTTGGCATCCGTCCAAATTTTGGTAAATTTAGCCTTGGCATAGCGATGGTATACGCGCCAGCAGCAGTCGACTGATTGAGTCAAAGCAGCCACGATGGCTAATCGCTTGCTTATCGCGACGAATCGTAGGCTGCTAACATAACGGAATGGTGGAGACTATCCGGCGAAACTGTGCTATTACGTATATTTGCCTATCGAAATAAAAAAGAGCGTGAGCGAGAGTAAGCGAAAAATAATTCATGTAGACATGGATGCGTTTTATGCGTCGGTCGAACAGCGGGATTTTCCGGCTTTGCGCGGAAAAGCTTTAGCTGTTGGCGGTTCACCAGATGGTCGGGGAGTGGTGGCTACAGCCAGCTACGAGGCGCGAAAATACGGCGTACGTTCGGCCATGTCCTCGCGTGTTGCCATGCAATTGTGTCCGCAGTTAATCTTTACCAGGCCGCGATTCGACGTTTACAAAGAAGTGTCGACAAAGATAAGGGCGATATTTCATCGCTATACCGATTTGATCGAACCGCTATCTTTAGATGAGGCATATTTAGACGTCACGCAAGATAAGTTAGGCATCGGATCGGCCATTGAGATAGCCAAAGCGATTAAGTTGGCGATACGCGAAGAGTTAGGCTTGACGGCTTCTGCGGGCGTATCAACGAATAAGTTTATCGCCAAGATTGCCTCCGATTATCAGAAACCAGATGGATTGACGTTTATCGGCCCGTCCAAAATTATTTCTTTTCTCGAGCAGTTGCCTATTGAAAAATTTTTTGGCGTCGGAAAGGTGACTGCTCAAAAGATGAAGGGTTACGGTATTCATACGGGTCTTGATTTAAAGCAGTTTAGCGAGCATGAGCTCATCCGGAAGTTTGGTAAATCGGGCAAGTTTTTTTATCATATGGTGCGTGGCGAAGATAACCGATCGGTAAAGCCCAATCGTATTTCAAAATCGGTAGGTATTGAAGATACCTTTGAAACCGATATGCGCGAGCGCAAAGAGATGATTACCGAATTTACCGAACTCTGTGACAAGCTGGAAAAGCGGCTCTCCGGCAAATCAAAAGAAGGGCGTACGGTGACGATTAAGATTAAATTTTCAGACTTCAGCCAAATTACCCGCAGCAAGACGGCCAATTTTTACATCAGTACGGCCGATGATATCTTGGCCTTGGTGTTGGAGCTCTTTAGCAAGGTCGATACCGAAGAAAAACGCGTGCGGCTGCTGGGCGTCACCTTGTCTAATTTTTACGATGCCGATCTCGAAAGGCTCAATAACCCGCAGCTCCGTTTGTTTTAATATTGGCAACTTCTTATGCGATAACAAAAAGAAATCGTGCTTTTAAGAGAGCAATTAAAACATGCCTTCCAAACGTTCTGCTAAACAAAAAAAGGAGCTTATAGCTCCTTCCTTAATCGTGCGACCGGTATATTCATCGCCTCGCGGTATTTTGCTACCGTTCGTCGGGCTATCGTATAACCTTTATCTTTGAGTATCTCGGTCAATTTTTCGTCGGCCAGCGGCTTGCGCTTATCTTCGTTGGCAATGCACTCTTCCAGGATTTTCTTGACCTCTTTATTAGATACTTCCTCACCAGAATCTGTCTGAATTGCTTCAGAGAAGAATGATTTCAGTAAAAAAGTACCAAATTCTGTTTGCACATATTTGGAGTTGGCTACACGCGATACGGTTGAAATATCCATTTCAATACGATCGGCAATATCTTTCAGAATCATCGGCTTAAGCAAACGTTCATCACCCGTAAGGAAATACTCGTATTGGTACTCCATAATGGCATTCATGGTCTTTAACAGCGTTTGTTGGCGCTGCTTGATCGCATCGATAAACCATTTTGCAGAATCCAGCTTTTGCTTGACAAACTGAACCGCCTCCTTCATTTTTTTATCGTTTTTCTCGGCTTTCTCATAATGCTCAAACATTTCCTGGTAAGAGCGCGAAACCCGTAATTCAGGCGCATTTCGACCGTTTAAAGTCAGGTGTAAGGTGCCATCATTATTACTGATGTGAAAATCTGGAATAATATGCAGTTGCTTGCCCGCTGCGGCACCAGAATCGCCTGGTTTAGGATTCAGTTTTAAGATTTCGTTGATAATATCGCGGAGTTCCTCCGAGCTAACACCCAGTTGCTTCTCAATTTTGTCGTAGTGCTTTTTCGTAAATTCCTCGAGAAAATTTTCGACTACTTTAATCGCTTGTAAAACAATAGGATTATTGCTGTCTTTCTTACGCAATTGTATAAGTAAGCACTCCTGCAAATCGCGCGCACCGATACCCGCCGGTTCAAAATCCTGGATAATACGCAAGATCGATTCTACTTCAGGTTCGTTAACGATCACATTTTGCGAGAAGGCTAAATCATCAATGAGTGAAAGGGTAGGTCTGCGTAAATAACCGTCATCATCCAAACTACCAATAATTTGCTGACCGATTAAATAATCCTGGTTAGATAGTGCTAATAAATCCAGTTGGTTTTGCAATGTTTCAAAAAAGGAATCTTGGATAGCGATGGGTATCTCCTTGCGATCTTCATCATCGTCGCCGCCGTAGCTACCACCGTAATCATTGTAGTCATCCTCCTGTATATATTCGTCTACACTAAATTCCTCATCAAATTCAGACGTCTCACTTTCATAGCTTTCATCCGGGTCCCGATCGGGGTATTCCTCCACAGGATCCGTCATATTCGTTAAGCTGCCGTCTTCTAAAGCTGGATTCTCTTCCAATTCTTCTTTAATACGCGCATCTAAAGAAACGGTAGGAACCTGCAATAACTTGATGAATTGTATTTGTTGAGGCGAAAGTTTTTGTAATAACTTTTGCTGTAGTGTTTGTTTTAACATCTGTGCTGCTTCTTATCAGACGTAAAAATACGTAAATATTTCATAACATTACAAAATGATGAGTGGTATTGTTAGTTTAGGTACAATTTTTGTTAGAATGTGTACGCTATCCTATTTAACCATCATGCCATTAAATGTTAAAATTCGTTAATTTCAGAATAGCCTTTCTGATTTTTTGCTCCGTATACCTTTTTTTCGAAAAACAATTTTCATCTTTACCGTATGTTTAGAAGGGTTAAAAACAAATTTCTGCGCTTTTTTTTAATTGCCGTATATAGCTTTATTATGCTTGTTTGCGCGATTCAACTTAACTTCCTGTGGCTCTTCGGTTACTCGCCCACAAAGCGGGATATTTTTATGCCCACATTAAATGTTTCTTCAGAACTTTATACCGCAGATTCGGTATTGATCGGTCGATATTTTCAGGAAGACCGCGATCCAGTAGCTTACGATAGTATCTCCAAAAATATTTTACAGGCCTTGATTGCCACCGAGGATGTACGTTTTTACAAGCATCATGGTGTAGACTATATTGGTCTTTTTTCTGCGGCAGTTTCTACCATAAAAGGCGATCGGCGTGGAGCCAGTACCATTACCCAGCAATTGGCCAAAAACCTGTACCGAACGCGCTACAACCAGTCGCAAGGTTTATTAGGTAAAATACCGGTCGTTCGTCTAGGTGTCACGAAGTTTAAAGAGTGGATGACGGCTTATAAGCTGGAAAGTAAATATGCGAAAAATGAGATCGTTACCATGTACTTGAATACCGTTTCGTTTAGTAACAACGCTTACGGAATTAAGTCGGCTGCGATACGCTATTTTAATAAACACCCGAAGGATTTATCGGCCACAGAAGCCGCGGTGCTCGTCGGTATGTTGAAAGGGACAACCTTATACAATCCGATTCGTAATCCTAAAACATCGCTGGCCCGCCGTAATGTGGTGCTAAGCCAGATGCAAAAGGAAGGTTACCTTAGTCAAGGTCAATACGAAAACTACTCGAAACAACCGCTAAACCTCAATTTAAACAACCAAGAGGCGCGCAGCAATAACGATTCCTACCTCCGTGCTGCTGTAGAGAAATGGTTAGAAAAATGGAGCGAAGAGCAAGATGTAGACATTTATACCGCAGGTTTAAAGATTTACACGACCATCGATTCGCGTATGCAAAGGCTAGCGGAAGAGGTGGTGTCCGATCAAATGAAGGATTTGCAGCGCCGCTTGGACAATACCTGGCGCAACGAACTGCCTTGGCGCGATAAAAGCGGCAATGTTTTGCCTAATTTCTTAGAAGATAGAGCGCGCAAGCTACCTGCGTATGCGGCGCTGATGGAAAAATACAAAAACGAGACAACCGTTTTTGAGCTGTTGAACCAGCCTAAAAAAATGAAAATATTTACCTGGGATGGTGAAGAGGAAGTGGAGATGTCGACTATGGATTCGTTAAAACATTATATCACGATGTTAAACACGGGAATGATGGCGATGGATCCATATGATGGTAAAATAAAGGTATGGGTCGGTGGGATTAACCACCAATACTACAAATTTGATCATGTCAATCAAGCAAAACGGCAGGCGGGTTCTACTTTCAAGCCTTTTGTGTACCTCACCGCTTTAGAAAGTGGTATGGCACCTTGCGATACGTATGAAGACAAACCCGTACGGCTGGATTTTGTAAATAAAAAAGGAGAAAAGGAAGTTTGGGAGCCTAAAAATGCCGATTGGAGTTTTTCGCATCGCAACATGTCACTTCGTTGGGCAATGGCGCGTTCGCTAAACACCATTACCGCGCAGATAACGCGGGATGTAGGTTGGGATAAAATTGTCGAAACGGCTCACCGCTGTGGCATCAATAGTCATTTGGAGTCTGTGCCTTCTGTAGGCTTAGGTTCTAATGACGTATCGGTGTTTGAAATGGTCAATGCTTATGCAACGTTTATGAACGAAGGTAAGCGACTTACGCCGGTGTTGGTTTCTAAGATATACAATAGTGATGGCAAGTTGCTTGCTTCTTTCGAGACGCAGCAAAAGCAGGTTGTTGATCCGCAAGATGCCTGGTTGATGACTTATATGTTGCGCGGTACGATCGAAGAACCGGGAGGCACCTCCCAAGCGTTATGGGAATGGGATTTGTTTCAGCAAAATAATCAAATCGGTGGAAAGACGGGTACGTCATCAGATTACGTAGACGGCTGGTATATGGGATTAACCAAAGATTTAGTTGCCGGTGTATGGGTTGGTTGTGATGAGCAAAGCGTGCATTTTAAAAATTCGCAAACGGGTGAGGGATCTAAAACAGCGTTACCGATTTACGCTCGTTTTATGGAAGAATTATATAAACATCCGGAACTGGGCGTTACGTTTGGTGAATATCCAAAAGCGAAGGTGGAGATTACTAAAAAGTACAATTGCCCAAGTCCGCGCATCGTTATCCCGGCGCCAGTGGATAGCACAGCAGTCTTTGATGAAGGGTTGGAACTGGAGCCATTGACAGAAGGCGAAGTGACCGAGTTGCCCGGACTAAATGAAAACGAATCGTAGTGTAATTTTCATGCTGTTGTCAATTATTAACATTTATTTATGAATATCAGGTTCGCGCGCTGTTTAGCTAATCGCATACGCCCCTTTTTTGGTCTGCTCTTACTTGCTATATTACTGCCTGTGCTCTCACAAGCGCAGTATTTTGGGCAAAATAAAATGCGGTACAAGAAACTTAAGTTTGAGGTGAAAGAAACACCGCATTTTGAGCTATACAGTTACCTGAAAAACGATAGTGTCAATACCTGGTTGGCCAAAGAAGCCGAAGTTTGGTATGGTATGCATCAGCAAGTATTTCAAGATACTTTTTTGCGGAAAAACCCGATCATTATCTATAACAACCACCCGGAATTTCAGCAAACGACCGCGATATCGGGCGAAATATCTGTAGGAACCGGCGGTGTGACGGAAGCGTTCAAGCAGCGGGTCGTGATGCCGCTCATGCAAATTAACCAACAAACACGACATGTGTTAGGGCACGAGATGGTACACGCGTTTCAATATCGGGTATTGATGGAAGGGCGCGACAGCACGCGGCTGGAAAGTGTAGCCAATATCCCGCTCTGGATGGTAGAAGGGATGGCTGAATATTTTTCGATTGGAAAAAAAGATGCCTTTACAGCGATGTGGATGCGTGATGCTTATGCCCGAAACGATATTCCCTCGTTAAAGCAGCTGACCGAGCAATCTCATCAATATTTTCCATATCGATACGGACAGGCATTTTTGGCTTACATTGGCGCCACCTATGGTGATACGGTTATTATGCCTATGTTTTTGGAAACAGCCAAATATGGCTATGAGATAGCCATGAAGCGCGTTTTTGGTTACGATGCGCAAACGATGTCCACGCGTTGGCGTAGCGCGATGGAAAATTCATTTAAAAGTTTAGCGAAAGATACCATTTCGCGTCCGGTAGGACAGCCGTTGGTTACCGCGTTTAACGGTGGTCGGATGAACGTAGCGCCAGCGATCTCGCCGGATGGTCGCTTTTTGGCTTTCATGTCTGAAAAAGATTTATTTGGTATTGATCTGTTTCTCGCTGATGCGAAAACCGGCGCTATACTTCGGAAGCTTGGCAGCCGTATGACCAGTAAAGATATTGATGAGTTTAGTTATTTAGAGTCTGCCGGCGACTTCTCTGCGGATAGCAAACAATTTGCCTTTAGCGTGTTCAGTGCGGGTAAAAATAAACTGATGGTGGTGGATGTGCAGACTGGCAAAACACTGGCTTTGGAGGCGATGGGAGATATTGTGGAGTTTACAAATATTAGTTTTTCGCCGGACGGCGAGCGTGTGGCCTTTTCAGGGTTAAAGGAAGGGCAGAGCGATATTTATACCTACAATTTGAAAACTAAGGAGCTGAAACAGTTAACCAACGATAAATATTCTGATTTCCAGCCTAACTTCTCGCCAGATGGCTGCTCTATTGTGTTTAGTACCGATCGTGTAGCCTACGAGGCCGATGCCCGAGCAGTCGATATTCCGATGAATTTGGCTTTACTGGATGTGGCAACGTGTGAAGTTCAAAATATTCCTGTGTTTGCAGGAGCAAACAACCTCAACCCCAATTTTTCTGGCGATGGTGAGCAGATTTACTTTCTGTCGAATGCAGATGGTTATCGCAACATGTTTCGATATGGGTTGCAGACGCAGGTTGTTGAGCAAATGACTGATTATTTTACGGGTATTAGTGGTATTACCGAATATTCGCCGGCGATTAGCATCTCATCGGATGACGATGTGGTGTATTCGTATTTTAAAGGCAATCAATATAATATTTACAAGGCCAATGTGTCGGAGTTTAGCCCACAGGCTGTTCATGCGCAGGAAGTTAATTTTGATGCGGCGATGTTGCCGCCGCATGTTAATCGGGGCGTGAATATCGTAAACACCAACTTGCAAAATTTTAATCTATATGCGCGGATCGATACCTCTCAAATTCAGCAGGTGCCGTATCGCTCGAAATTTAAACTGGATTATTTGGCAAATTCGGGTGTCGGGATGACGGTGGGTTCGCGTTATGGTGCGGGGATGGCTGGTGGACTTTTCGGTATTTTCTCCGATATCTTAGGATACAACCAAATTTATTCTACGTTGAATGTCAATGGTGATATCTACGATTTTGGTGGACAGATCGCTTACATCAATCAGCGTAGTCGCTGGAATTGGGGGGGCGCGATATCGCATATTCCTTACATGTCGGGTTTTAATATGTATTCCATGCGCGATATTGATAATTCTGGCGTGGAGCAACGTGTGCTGGATACCTATTTTATCCGAACCTTTCAACAGCAAGCAGAAGCGTTTGTTGCTTATCCGTTTAATCGGCATCATCGGGTAGAAATGGGCGCTGCATTGGCACGCTACAGTTACCGTATTGATCGCAGTAGCCAAAATTACTTCGGCCTTTTTACCCGTCGTGATCGGGTGCCTAATGCGGAAGCTGCACAGTTGTTTGGTGCAAATTTCAATTCTTTTGTTTTGCAGCAGTTAAACGCTAGTTTGGTCGGTGATAAATCTGTTTTTGGATTGACAGCGCCGCTGGAAGGTTTTCGCTATCGTTTGGGAGTGGAGCAGTTTTTCGGTGATTTCAGTCTGACGGCTTATAACCTGGATTTACGTCGGTATTTTCGATTGAAGCCGGTTACATTGGCCTTTCGTGCTTATTCTTATATTCGGGGCGGGAGAGATCAAAATAGCCTGTATCAATTGTATGTTGCCTATCCGTATTTGGTGCGCGGATTTGAAAACGGCTTAGATGTACGGCAGTATATTTTTGATTCCGAAACGTCGGCAACGCCGGTTGGTTCGACTACGATTGCAGATTTTAACAATGCATCGGGTACGAAAACAGTTGTGGGCAACGTAGAATTGCGTTTACCATTTACGGGGCCTGAAAAGTTAGCCGCTATTGAGTCCAGCTTTTTGTTGACCGATCTAAACTTGTTTTTTGATTTTGGTTTGGCGTGGCGTTCTGATTCGCAGATTCAGGGTTCGCGGACCATCAACGATATTTTGACACGTGAGCG